>Ga0172362_10000443_pt1 | contig 33348 bp, 30 predicted proteins | sample LakKivs1_kivu2a2_FD_114534 | JGI IMG/M metagenome (GOLD analysis project Ga0172362, IMG submission 114534) | Sediment microbial communities from Lake Kivu, Rwanda - Sediment s1_kivu2a2 | ecosystem: Environmental > Aquatic > Freshwater > Lake > Sediment | place: Rwanda: Western Province, Lake... | reverse complement strand
CTAAACTCACCTTTAGCAGCCCCCTAGCAGATAAGACCTTTGATAAAGCCTGCTTTTACCATGCCCTTCTCATGCAAAACCTTCCCGCCTCCTATACCTTTCTACCCGTCATCCCAGACCGCATTCTTAAGGTCCAAGGCAGGTATAGATACTATTTTATGATCAAAGGCCCCTCTATGGGCCCCCTATCCAGGGTATTAAAAAAATGTTTTGACAAATACCCCTTAACCTCTTCTTTTCAAGTCCTTATCGAGATAGACTCATAAATAATTAAAATTTTAATTTTATATAATTAATATTTTATCTTATAAAAAGCTAATTTTTATTTGTTATTAATATAATTTTATATTTATAATAGTATCTAAAATTTAATAATTATAGTTTATAAGAGGTACTATGACTATCCATCCAGCTGACAACGCTCTAAACGAGCACCAAGGTGATGTTCTAGTAGGAACGTTTGATCCTACACGCAGAGGGCAGAAAGCAGGTTCCTATTTTGCACCTATCGCTGAAGAAGCAAGATTGCAAACAGCTGCTGGCTCATTCAAGTGGCAAAGTCGCTGCAATGAAGTAGCTGCTAAAGCTTTTGGGAAAAGTTGGATTCCTTCTGGCAATAAAGAATCTATCGTCTGCGCTTTACACCCTAAAACAGAGTTTTATACAACCCGTCCTGCATCACCAGTAACATTTTATACATATGATAATGATAAAGCTCACTATATCCCTATAACCCATAAAACGATCGAAAGTCGTGACGAGGAGCTATGGACGCTTAAAGAAGTGCATAAACAAGCTTATGAAGAGCTGAAAAATGCTTTAGCGAAAAACCTTACAGCAAAAGAGCCGTACGTACGTTACGCTGTTGCTCATAGTAACCTAGAAGCAGCGCTTAACTATAGAACTCATCTTATTAAGACAGATCCCAAAATGCGTACAGAGTTTTTTGAAGAAACGCAAGACTACGCAGATGAGTACAGCCCTAATGCCTTGTTTGAAGAGCTTGCTCCGCATACAGCTGCTATTTCAGGAGAAACTTCTCGTGCAAAAGCTAATCGCTGCCAATCTCACTATGAGGCAATGCAAGAATTTTTTGAAACAGTAGGCTACTATGCACCAGCAAGTGTTAAAGAGAAACTGCTCGGAGAAGCTGTTATCCATCTTCATGACGCCTTAGAAGAAGCTCCTAGTGAAAAAGCTGCTTTTCAAAAGCAAACCGGTAATTTTCTTACCTTTGCTTCTTTACTACGTAAGTACACTCGTCCTAAATCCGATGCTGAGTTTAGAAAAGCTTTAGTAGAATTTCTTTTTGATAGAAAAGAAGCTACTCCTTCAGAAGCCTTAAGACGCTCTGTCATGAAAAATCCTGCCCAACGAGCTAAACTTGAAGAAATGATATCCTTAAAGCAAGAGGCTATTAGTAAAGCTCATTCTTTTAGAACACTTCCTAAAAGAGCTTTTAGAGGTATGATTATTGGTGGATATCAATTAGGAAAAGCTCTTCATTCTCTCTTGTCAGATCGTCGTATGATCGGCATTACAGAGATCGTACAGCGCGCGCTAGGTGAAGGCGATGGATGGATTCCAAATCTACCTTATGAGGATTTTCTCCCTGATGATGATGCAGAACTAGAAGAATTCACAAAACTTACAGGAAATACACCTCGAGAAGCTAAAGCTAGAAGTCTAGCTTTAGAGCAGCTATCTTACAGAGTACATGCTCATGCAAAACAAGCCTTTGAAAAAATATGCCACAGTGATCTTACTCTAAATGCTTGTTTACACCATGGAAAAACCCAAGCTTTTGATACAGCAAGTGGCTATCTAGATGCAGTAAAACCTTCTTTAGAAGTGGATGTCTACGGAAGACTTGCAAGGCTTGGACAAATGGCTCAGGCTCATCCAAATCCCGGAAAAACAAGAGCCTTGGGTAAAGAGCCTGATACTTTAATTCACAAAAACTTTAAAGAAACACAGAAACTCTTTACAAAAGAAGTTTTTCCAGCTCTTATCAACATAAAAAATGCATTAGAGCATATGTCGTCTGAAACTGTTAATGATCGTTTTGTTACCCTTCCAGACGATATTGAAAACCTAAAGAGTTTTATTCCTATGCAATCTACTGCTGTACCAGGCAGAGGAAGTATACAATCTCACTATCCTGATTTAAAAACAGAAGATCTTATGAAAGATCTCGATAGAATAGCAACTCAGGTAGGAGAAAAAATTACAAATCATCGAACAACTCATCTTATTGTAAATCTCGCTGAAGCGGTAGCTGCTCAAAGAACAGCTCAAGGTCTAGCGCCAACCACGCAAGAACTGAAGGACTTAGCAAACGAGCTACAACAAGTTCCTCACCATGATACTGATACAGAGTTGGCTCAGACTGTACTTGACCAAGCTACTATCCTCTCACAAGAAGTTATAGAAGAGGCTGCAAACATAAAAAAAATGGACCCTGAAAAAAGAGCGCGATCGATGAGAGATCTTTTTGATGCCCTTATTGAGGTAAGAAATAGCATGATCAGGAATCCTATCAATGATGACCTCACCTTAGAGGCTGCACAAACAGCTATAGCTGCTGCTACCCAAGCACTGGTAGCCCTACAAGCAGCTCGCTCCTAAAACATGTAACCCCCAAAAAACTCTCTTATAGAGACTAATACTAAGACCCTCAAAGGTCTTAGTATCTTTTTTTTTGTGGCTAAACCTATTTTTTCTCATGTATAAACAAGGCTTTTACCAGCCAGGAAAAGTCTCATGAATACCCAAGATCCTCCCATAGACAAGAAGAATCCTTTGCCTTATACTCGCCTCCAAGTGAATCCAAAGGAAAGCTCTCACATGCATAAGCCAGACTACCACACGTACGAAGAGTACCAAAATCGCCTTGCTAAGCTGCAGGAGATCTCTTCTTTGGGGATTTTGCCCTATCCCCATACATTCTCTCCAACCGCTGAAGCAGCCCCTTTAGAGGCAGCCTATGCAGGCAAATCCGTTGGAGATAGTGAAGCTGGCGCCCAGGGGACTACCCCCGAGGTAACCCTCGCTGGGAGGCTGGTGCTTTTTAGAGCTATGGGGAAAAATGCTTTTGCTCATCTGCAAGATGGGACGGGAAGAATCCAGCTTATGTTCAACCGTGACCTTACAAAAGTCGCCTCTCTTTCTGAAGGAGAAGAGATCACCCCTATCAAGTTCATTGAAAAAAAGCTTGATCTTGGAGACATCATCGGCGTTAAAGGTCATCTTTTTACAACCCATAAGGGAGAGCTGACCCTCTTTGTGAAGGAGCTGACACTTCTTTGCAAAACCCTCCTTCCCTTACCTGATAAACATAGCGGCCTTGCCAATAAAGAGCTAAGGTATCGCAAAAGATGGCTCGATCTCATCTCTTCCCGCGAGGTATTTACAACGTTTCAGATGCGCAGCGCTATCGTCCGCTTTGCAAGGGATTTTTTACATGCTGAGCGCTTTATGGAAGTCGAAACACCTGTCTTACAAAACACCTATGGAGGTGCAGAGGCGCGCCCTTTTACAACGCATATCAACGCTCTTAACCAAGAGATGTTTTTACGCATTTCCCTAGAAATCTCTTTAAAAAAGCTGATTGTGGGCGGCTATGACAGGGTGTTTGAGATCGGAAAGGTATTTAGAAATGAAGGTCTTGATAAGACGCACAATCCAGAATTTACCATGCTTGAGCTTTATGGCGCTTATCTTGATTATCACGACATGATGTCACTAACAGAAAGACTCTTTGAAGGTCTTGCCCTACAACTTTTTGGCACGACAAAAATTGGGAAGAGGATAGACAAAAGCGGCCATGAACATGAGATCGATGTAAAAGCCCCTTGGAAGAAGATGACGATGAAAGAAAGCATTCGTCACTATGGCCATGTGGATGTCGACAAGCTCTCCGATGAGAGCATGCGCTCCTATCTCTTAGAAAAAACAGAAGCTGACCCTAAAAAAGTGCAGTCAGCACCAAGGGGGATTTTGATTGCTTGCTTGTTTGAAGAGCTTGTAGAAAAGTATCTTATTCAACCTCACCACATTATTGATCACCCTATTGAAACAACCCCTCTTTGCAAACTCCACAGAAACCCCAAGGAAAGAAAAGAACGTATTGTAGAGCGTTTTGAAACGTTTATTTTGGGGTATGAGTTTGCGAATGCTTATAGTGAGCTCAACGATCCTCTATTACAAAGAGAGCTTCTAGAAGCGCAAGCAGCAAAACGTGCTACAGGTGATGAAGAAGCGCATCCTATGGATGAAGAGTTTATTGAAGCTATTTGCCAAGGGATGCCTCCTACAGGTGGTCTTGGCATTGGTATAGACAGGATGGTGATGCTATTTACCGGAGAAACCTCCATCCGAGATGTACTCTTTTTCCCCATTATGCGTCCTGAGGAATAACTCCTCAGGATCTCAAGAAAAAACATTTACTAAACGGTATCGCCAGGACAAGCTTGTAGATGCTCATTAAAACAGTGATTATCACTCCCATCATGGTGGTATGTTCCATTACATGTTCCGCATATAGTAGCTGTAAAAATATGCTGAGGTTTTACACATGAAGGCCAGTCGCATGATGATCTCTGAGGGAGAATGATCTGTATGTCTCTTTGAGCTCTATACAAAGAGGGAGCCTTCTAAGGATCTCCTACAGACCCGGGTACTTCTTGGTGAAAACTGTCTAATTTTTTTGCTACACTACTCATCTTTTCTCCTTGTACAAATGAGAGCATAATCCTGCCCATCCTGCAAAAACGGCAGAATTTTACGCTCTTTAATTTACTACTCTCTTTTCGGACAAACTTGAAGGTGCTCTAGCTTGCCATAAACTGAGCATTGACGCGTACAATACTCCATCAGTTGTTGACATTTCCTACACGTCTCAGAATACCCTAGACCATTCTCTATACGAGCGAATGATTTTCCGCATCTTGAGTAGCTACAATGCCCAACAGGAGCCGCCCGAACCTGTTGAGGAATAAAAAAAACACCCTGGCCTGTCACTACAACTACCGGTCCTTGTCCACGTCCTTGTGGATATGGAGGGGAATCCCTCCCTGCTCCATCGATACGACCACTCATTTTCTTACCTCTTTTTTTCTCATAGATTCATCATCATTTCTACAACAATTCATTGTATTTGTGAGCATCAAAACTCGCCAGTGTAGGTAACTTATTGCATCCTATCTTCTGATAAAAACCACAAGATCTAACCAAAACACTTAGCCCTTTTTCGATAACCTAGTCACTCTCCTTTGGCATGGCGTAGAATGGGGCAGTTTATGCCACAAACAACATCGCAAAGAGCAAAAGGTCATGACTCGACGAGAGGTGTCGCAAACGCTATAAGAAAGACCTTGAATATTTTGTACCTTGAACAACAAATTGCATCGTGAATACGCACATCGGAAGCTTTTACCAGCGTGAATTATCTGCTCCAACTGATTGTGCACATCGCCTAAGGAAATAGAGACTTCGCTCTGAGCTTTATGTGTAGGTGTTTTTAAGCCTCCTGAATTTTTACTGACGCGCATCTCCCTCACCTTTTTATAAAAAAATTCTGTCCTTTGACAAAAAGGAGATGTTTTATACACACGTGATGCATAGATTTCCATGGAAATATAAGAATCACAAATCAACGCTGCGCTTTAAGCCTAGGTCCTGCTTTGGTATCTTCGATGATATAGCCTTGCTGAAGAATAAGATCTCTATACTTATCTGCCTCTTGCCACTGTTTGGCTTTTCTTGCTTTTTCCCTTTGCTCAAGAAACCCAAGAACTTCTTCAGAAATCACCTCTTCTTGAGGCTGCAAAGGTAAACACCCTAACACACTGTCAAATTCTGCAAAAAGCTCAAGCGCTTGTTGAGCCTTCTGCTGAGAAAGTTTGTCTGCATCACAAAGAGTATTGAGCTCTCTCACAAGATCAAAGAGTGCAGCAAGTGCTTGGGGAATGGCTACATCCTCCCCTAGAGCTTGTTTAAATCGCGTGCGAGCAGACTCAAGCATTGCATCAATAGACTCTCCATGAGGTGTTATGCAGTTTCTCAGCCGCGTCACAAGATCTTCTATCCTACGCAAAGAATGCCTCGCTGCATCCAGACCTTGGAGTGTAAAATTGAGCTGCGTACGATAATGCGCTTGCATCAGAAGATAGCGCACTTCTGCGCCTGTATAGCCCTTTTGCATAAGATCTCTCAGCGTATAAAAATTCCCTAGACTCTTGGACATCTTTTTACCATCTACAACAAGATGTTCGCTATGAAGCCAATATCTTACAAAGAGATGTCCACTGCAACACTCTGACTGCGCAATTTCATTTTCATGATGAGGGAACATGTTATCAACCCCTCCCACATGAATGTCAATAGTCTCACCAAGAAGTTTGGTGGCCATTGCTGAACATTCAATATGCCATCCTGGACGACCTTTACCAAAAGGACTCTCCCAGTAGATAGAGCCATCTCTTTCTGGATCATAAGCTTTCCACAAAACAAAGTCTGCTACATGCTCTTTGTCATATTCATCAGCTTCTACCCTCTCAGAAGCACCCGTTTGAAGCTCATCTAGCACCAGATGAGAAAGCTTTCCATAGCTTGGAAAACTATCGATGCTGAAATATACGCTTTGATCTTTCCCTACGTAGGCATGCCCTTTACCTAGCAGCTTCTGAATCATCTTGATCATTTCTGGAATATAGTCTGTAGCAAGAGGATAATGTTCTGCAGGCTGGATACGTAAGCTCTTGAGATCTTCAAAAAACGCCTTTCTATAAGGCTCTACAAACTCTTGTAACGTCGTCTTATGAGCAAGAGCGCCTTTGATGGTTTTATCATCAACGTCTGTAATATTCATTACATGGATAAGAGGCTCTCCAAAATACAAAATCGTCCTTCGTAAAAGATCTTCAAAAACAAACGTGCGAAGGTTGCCAATATGTACAAAGTGATAAATGGTCGGACCACATGTATACATGGTCAAAGGCTCTGCTCCAAGGCGTTTGATCACCTCTAATCGACGTGACTCTGTATTATAAAGGCGTAATAAACTCATGATGATGCTAACTCATTTAATCTGCGGTAATGGATCTTACCAGCCCCCGTGACAGGGATCTCTTTTAACTGCTTTACTTCTGTAATTTTCATAATACGACCAAAGCCTGACTCACGCAGTCCCATATTCACCTCATCTTTTGTCACAGCAAACGTTGTGAAAAGGACAATATTTGGCCTTTCTGAGGATTCACTGACACCGATAGAAAGGGCAGGACCTTCTTGCCCTTCTTTGAGCCACTTATTTTTTCTGGCTATAGCCACAAGCTCTTCTTCGAGGGCGCTAAGACTGACCATCTCCCCTCCTATCTTCACAAATCGCTTTAACCGTCCGCTTAAGATGAGCCTTCCTTCTTCATCAATGTATCCTAAATCCCCGCTACGATACCATCTTTTCCCTTCTAGTTCAATGAAAGGATCTTTGACGGCATTGCCAAGATACCCTTTAAAGACGCTACTGCCATGAATACAGATCTCTCCTTGCGTTCCCTTGGGAAGTAAGACATGTGTCTCAGGATGGATGGTACAAAGCTCCAAGTTAGGCAGAGGGCAGCCAACACCTACTGGAGGTTTCCCTTCTTTACAAAAGGTGACAACTGGAGAGCACTCGGTAATACCATATCCTTCTATGATGGCGTGATGACCTCCCAATTTTGCAACACTTTCAAAAAGCTCCTGAGGCGCTTTTTCTGCTCCTGTGACAAAGAGTCTCACACTGCCAAGCTGCTTCGGTGTTGCGACTAAGAAGAGGTTTTTGAAAAAACTCGGCGCGCAGCAGAAAATCGTCGCATGCCAATTGCTCACATCTTTTGCCATAGCCTTAGCATTGGTTGGGTCTGGAGCATAATAGACTCTAATCCCTAGCAAAAGGGGTAATATTCCTGTGACATTAAAACCAAAGGAATGAAAAGGAGGGAGTACCCCATAAAACACATCTTCTCTATGCAGCGGCATCGACGCTACCATCACCTTTTGGTTGTCTAAGAGATTTTTATGTGTAAGAGGCACCGCCTTGGGATAAGTTTCTGTTCCGCTAGTAAACAAAATGACCGCAGGATCTTCTTCCCTTACGACTTTGCTAAGTCCCAGCTGCGTCAGCAAGTGTCTTGGGCTCTTGCGAGAGAGCATGACCCCTTTGAGCTTATCTTTCAAAGAGATGCCATGTTTGATATCTTCTAGGGTCACAACAAGTTTTTCAAGATCGCCCATATCTAGACTATCTACTTTATTCAAAAACTTTGTGGAACTGATAATCGCTTTAAGTTGTAAAAGCTCTACCGCATAGTCTAGCGTCCTCACGCCAGCTGTCCAGTTCAGCATCACAGGAACCTTGCCTGCAAGAAGGGTAGCAAAAATTGTCAAATAAGCCCCAATGGAGGAAGGAAGCATAATCCCCACGTATTCTCCTGGGTATTTGCGAATGGTTTGTGAGAGTACAAGAGCAGCAAGTTTTAGCTTTTTGTAGCTCATCACGCCTGAATTGGCATCAGCGCAAGCTGCATGAGAGGTAAATCGATCACAAACACGTAAAAAAGCCTCTTGAAGGGTAGAACCATCGGGCCTTTCCACACGAGGCCTTTCTTCTTCGTGAGGCCATCCTAAAACAGGCTCTAAAGAGATCGTTTGCTCTTCTTCTACCCCCTTAGGTTGAAAGGTCGCCACTTGCATGACATCAGCAACAGTTTCTATCGTTTCTGGCTTTATATCTCGCACTCCATACTCTATATCCAAAAAAGTATAGATGTTTGCAGCATCTAAAGAATCTAATCCCAAATCATTAGCAAGGTGGTGCTCTTCTTTGATTTTACTACGTGGCATTTCTGCAAGTTCTGAGATTTTCTCCATGACAGCCGCTTTGATATCGGCTGGAATTTCTATTTTTTTTGTAGAATAAGAGACTTTCTCTTTTTCTGTTTTTTTATAGGTCACTTCTGGATAGATTTTTTTCCCTCTTGCATAAGAAACAAGTGTAAGAGGTTCTTGAGATACTACGCTTCCATCACTGGCTGCATAGCGGTTGTACCAAGCTTCTAGGTACTTGTTGATCTCCAATCGAGATCCTTGTCTAGGAAAATCTTCAGGGTCAATAGCAAACTCCACACGCACAACGCGCCTTGGCAGAAAAAAAATCCAGTTTTTGAGTAGCACACTCACCTTAGACATAAGAATGCGCCAAAAATTAGGAACTTCGCCTGTAATCGCCCTAGAAAAAGCGCTGCCCCAAAGACCTGTTGTACGAATGAGCACAATCTTTACATCAGGGCACTCATGGATAAGTCTGTGTACAAAAGAGTTCCCTCCAATCACTTCATACCCTTCCCGTTTCAAAGAGCCCGAAGGGTAGAGTAAAAAGTTTTGCCCTTGCTTTAAGCCCTGCTTGATTGTGGTAAAAGCTTTTTCCACTCTTCTTATCTTCCATTGATTGGCTGTTGTTTCCACATGAGGAATAGGAAAAGCATCAACCAAACGCATAAAAGTGTGCACCCCAGGCATGTAATAAAAATGTTCTACCACAAGAGGTCTTGGCTTAAAAGTTCTTGCCAGAATAGACATCAAAATCACAGGATCTATTTCAGCTGGGTGATTAGGAAGAAATAAAATCCCACTCTCTTTTTTCAGCTGTTTTTTAGCAATACGAGAAAGACCCCTTACCTGGATATCATAGCGAAGAGCCAAAACCCTTCTGATCACCCACACAAATAGATAGCGCCATAGCCTGTTTTGCATAGCTTACAATCCTACGAAGTTTTTCCAGCAGGATACCCCTAAACTAGGGTTAAAAGAAAGCCCCTTCTTTGCTAGAAAACCCCCGTCTCTCCTCTATAAATAAAAAAATTTATTTACATAAATATAGTATAAATATTTTTAAATAATATAAAAAACAAATCAAAATTTATAATTAATAATGATTTTATGTATAATATTAGTTAAATTAATTTACATGAATAAAATAATAAAACCATAAAATAAAGGAGAATTTATTATGTCAATACCAGTACAAAGAGCAAGTCCTCGTTTATCAGAAGAGGCATACTCAAATGCGAGACCTTCATCCCCAACAAGTGCAACAATAGCATTTCTTGAAGAGCATCCCGAAACACTCACAACTGCAACCATTGGAGAGATTTTAAAGAACCATAAAGAAGCTGTACTTGCAAGCGCCAAGGAAAGTCACCAAGAAGAAGTAGACGCCGCTTACGCTAAAGGTAAGGCACAAGGTCGTGAAGATTCCAAGACTGCCTTGCTAGAAGCTGATGAGAACTATGATAAGGGTGTAACAGATGGTAAAAACGCATGCGCAAAAACACATCAAGACCTAGAGAAAAAAGCACGTCAACAAGGTCTTGCATACTGTAAGGAAACTCACAAGGAAATGACTGAGCAAGCTCATGCCGAGGGAGTTCAAAAAGGTCTGGACAAATGTAGAGCTTCGCACCTTCTTTTAGAAAGCAAAGCTCTCGTAGCAGCTCAAGAGCACACACCTGTAGCTAAGAAACAACCTACCTTAACACGCTCAGAAGTAACACATATAGATATTGCACCTGTGGCTACTCCTACCGTAGCTACGCAACCAGAAAGAATCGCTACTGTAGCTAGCTACTCTTTGCAAACGCTTGTGGCTGCACTAGCCGTTGGCGTTGTAATCGGCTCTGTAGTAATAGCCCTTACTTTCTAAGACTAGAGCTGTTTTGCAGCAAAGAAACAACTCTTCTAGGTTACACAAGACCTAGAAGAGTTTTCTTTTTTTTCTTTGCAAAATATTTCTTGAACTTTTAAAAAACTAAGATAAGCAATACGCAGGAGGCTTATGCAAATCAATCCCTCAGAAAGACCCTTATCAACATCCACTACCCATACTTCTCCAGAAAAATCTACCTCTTCTTTACAGGGAAGAGCTGTTTCTATAAAGAGACCGCTCAATACGATCTCAAGTTCTATCCAAAAAAATATAACGCCTCCCTCTACCACGAACCCCCGCTCGTTACAAGGACGATGCAAAGTACTATCTAAAGATTAACGTAATCGTTTCTTGAGCTCTTGGACGAGTTTTTTACCTTCTGGATAAGAGATCTTCTCTTCTGCTTCTGAGAGGCTGCACCATAATCCTTGAAGGACTTCTGGAGGATTCATCACAGAAGTCCCTGACACTTTTGCTAAGTAAAAATAGACCGTTTTGTCAACCCACTCCCCTTCTTCTTGGTACTTGTACACATGCTCTATGGGAACTTCATCATGTAACGACGTCATAATCAGACAGGTTTCTTCAAGAAGCTCTCTTTTTGCCGTTTCAAGAGGTTTTTCATCCCCTTCTACATGCCCTTTCGGAAAACCCCAAAAGCTATCTCTACGATGCTGAATAAGAAAACACTGCCACCCTTCATAGGTAGATCTTACAGGGATAATCCCATAACACACTACCTTCATGAATACCTTCCCAGCACAAAAGATGCATTATGCCCTCCAAACCCAAACGAATTACTCATAGCCACCTTGATAGAAGCGTCTTGCGCTGTATGAGGAACAAGGTTGAGACCTTGCACTTCCTCTTCAGGATCGTCGAGGTTAATGGTAGGATGTACCTTTTGCTTGAGTATCGCTTGCACTGTCACAATCGCTTCAAGAGCTCCTGCCGCCCCTAAAGAATGCCCAAGCATCGACTTAGTGGCATTGATACAAAGGTTTTTTGCATGAGACCCAAAAAGAGCTTTAATCGCTCGAATCTCACACAAATCCCCAACAAGTGTTGAGGTCGCGTGAGCGTTGATATAATCCACAGCTTCTGGCACTAGGTTCGCTTCCTCAAGAGCTCTTTTCATCGTAGCGCACACAACACTTCCATCTGCAATCGGATCTGTCATGTGATTGGCATCGCAAGAGATATCCCCTCCGAGATATTCAGCAAAGATGGTTGCCTTGCGAGCGAGTGCATGCTCTAGCTCTTCAAGAATGAAAACGCCACACCCTTCCCCCATCACAAAACCATCACGCTGCTTATCCCAAGGTCTTGATGCTTTCGTCATAGCGTCATTGCGCTCAGAAAGTGCCTTACAAGCCACAAAGCCAGAAAGACCCACAGGGACGATAGAAGCTTCTGTGCCTCCACAAATCATCACATCAGCATCCCCTCTTTCAATATGCCTTGCAGCTGAGATGATCGCGTGAGAGCCTGTCGCACAAGCGGTAGAAATCGAGTAATTAGGCCCTTTAAAACCTATTTCAATGGCCAAAAGAGCTCCTGGCATATTTGTGATGATGTAGGGCACAAAAAAAGGCGTTAGCCTCTTAAAACCCTTGGTCACGACCGTTTCTACACCATCAGCATAGGTTTTCATTCCCCCCATGCCAGAACCAACCAACACTCCACACCTTTCTTTCTCTAAAGATGCAAGATCTAAGCGGGAGTGCTCTAACGCTTTTTTACCTGCAACAACCGCGTAGGCAATACAAGCATCCACCCTGCGCGCTTGTTTTTTATCTAGATATCCTTCTGGATCAAAATCTTTGACGGTAGCTGCAAAACGCGTCGGGTATTCTTCGCAAGGAAAACTCGTGATAGGAGAAACCCCACTTTGTCCCGCCAAAAGGGTGTTATAAAACACTTCAAGGTCTGTCCCAAAACAAGAAACAACACCCATACCTGTAATTACTATACGTCTTCTTTTCATGACCTTCCTATGTCCAAAAAAGATTTACTATAAAATTGAAAGGAGAATTATACGAAAAAAGCTCATCTGAAGCGACAAAATTAAAGCGTCATAGATTAAAATGTTTAATTATAGATAAGCGTCGGTGGTTTGAGGAGGAATCTCAAGAGCTAGGTCCAGAACCTTTCCTTGAGACCATAGTCTCTCTAACTGATATTTTTCTCTAAGACCTGGCACAAACAGATGCACCATAACATGAATGTAGTCTAAAACGACCCAGTCACCATTTTGCAATCCTTCCATATAGGCAGGGTGCCCTTCTCCAGCATCAAATAGCTCTTTTTCCACGTGCTTTGCAATAGCAATCACATGCCTATCCACATTTCCTTCAGCAATCACCACATAATCGGTAATGGTGGAGACCTCTCTCACATCCAATGCGATAATGTTGAGACCTTTCTTATCATAGATTGCCTGGGCGATACGCATCACCAATGCCTGCGAATCCTTCATATGTAAAAACACCTTATCTTAGCTACTACTAGAGTGGGTAGAATATAACCTACGGCTTTGTATGTAGTCTACTACTTTTGGAGGAATCAAATGGTGGCAATATAGTTTTTTACGCAGCCTCTCTCTCAGGTAGGTGCTGCTAATCTCTAGATTATGGATGGTAAAAAACCCTTCTTGAAAAGTCTTGCGATACTCTACTGGGACATCATAAGAGTTAAAACTCCCCTCACGGCTCCCTACTCTTACAGGGGCAATCTTCATAATCTCCAGAGGGTCTTTCCACTGCATAAATGTTTTACTATGATCTTCCCCTAAGATTAAAAAAAACTCTTGCTCTGGAAATGTTTTCTTAAGATATTTTAGAGTATCCACCGTGTAAGAAACCTTGTGCAGCTTGATCTCATAATCTACAACGGTACAACCATGAATCCCCTCTACAGCAAGCTTTGTCATAGCTAGCCTCTCTTCTGGAGAAGCTATTGCAACCTCTTGCTGTTTAAATGGAGAGCAATAGCTAGGGCAAAAAAGAACCTCATCTAGCCCAAAATGCTCTTTGGCTTCCAAAGCGAGATGCAGATGTCCAATATGAATCGGATCAAATGTCCCCCCCAAAAAACCTACTTGCTTGCGAGCCTTTGTCATGACAACTTATCTTCAAGTTCAAGAACCTTTTCTGCAGCCCTATCTAACCGCGCTTTTTCTAAATCCATCGCCTTGCCAAAAAGCATTGCTTTTTCAAAATCAAACCCTGACCCACCCATCTCTTTGCGGTATCTTTCTACAGAAGCCCTTGTTTTTTCTCTAAACTCTTCCCATTCACCAAGTAGTTTCTCAAGAGCCTCCGTATCTTCCTCTGCAAGCTCTTGCTCTCTCTTGAGAAGAATCGCTTCATAAAGCTCTTTTCTAAGCTCATCCAACGTGGTCTGGTCTGCAAGAGAGGGTTTAAAGGCTTTGTCTGCAAAAGCATGATATGCCTCTTGCAGCTCTTTTAAAGAGCTTTTAGCGTGCTCTCGCACCAGTTTCTGCAGCTCTTCCTTATAAAGATCAAGAGCCTGCTTTTTCGCAAGAAGCTCCTGCTCTTTCTTTAAGGAAAATTCCCTATCTCTCTCTACAAAGGGTTTTAACGCCTCGTTCTCTACTCGTCGCAACTCCCTTCTAAGTCCTTTAAGATCTTGTTCTGCAAGAGATTTTTTACTCAACTCTTCCTCTACCTTCTGGATACGTGCAGCAACCTCTTCTCTTGTGGAGGGAGGACTTTCGATACACTGTTTTTCACACGATCTGATAACCTCAACAGCTTCTTCATAAGAGGCCTTGCATTGTTCTTGACGCTCTAAAAACTCTTTTTTCTTTTCTTTTCCAGCTTCTTGGACAATGTGCCAACAAGAGCTTAAAACCTCACGAGTCTGCGTAAACGCCTTAGTTCCTAAAGCGAGCTGTTTAGCAAGCTGCTGAAATTCTTTAACACTCTCTCTAAGAGAGCGTATAGAAGAGGCTCCTTGCTTGATAGAATGGGTCTCTAAAGAAAAATTCTCTATAGCAAACTGTTGAACATCTTCTGTAAATTCTTTTGTGACAAGCGCAATCAACGCCTTTTTCTTAGGCAAGAACAGATCTCCAATAGAAGAGAGCTTCTTTAAAAGGCGGCTTTTGTGTCTAATGCGCATCTCCTGCTCAAGAATGCTTTTGCGTAGATCTCTCATACGAGTTGTAAGTTGAAGATACCACTGCACTTCCCTTTGCTTGGAATCATAATCATCCCATCTACGAGAGAGAAATGTGGACTCTCCTTTTCTTTCTAAAGAGGATTGCTTCGCTATCGATGACTCAGGTTGAAGAATCTCTTCATCTAAAGCCTGCAGAGCTAATTCTATCTGCTCAACAGCAAATACCGACTCCTCTTCCAAAAGATCTTTAAGCCTTTTCGCCTCTGCAGAAAGGGTTGTGTATTCCTTCCAACACTCTGCTTTAACAAGAGGATTGATCTTTTCTTTGAAGAGTTCTAAACATAGCTTTTTCGTCTCCCAGAAATCTTTAAAGCGAGGGGTCTTGTCTTGAGCAAGAGATTCTCTCATAAAGGCTATCGACATCTTGAGACGCTCTTCCAGATTTTTTTGAAGATCAAAAGCTTCTTTAAAAGCTTTCATGGTTTCTGAAAGACGCACAGGCTTTTCTTTGCGCTCAGCTTCTTCTTTATTGGGATGATGAGGCTTTTCTTCTGCTACTTGCTCTACATTTGTCATTACATTATCTTAGGTTAAGTCTACGAACATCAGAGACGCTAGTGTATAGCAAATAGCAATTCCTCTCCATCGAAATCTTGTCACTATAAAGCGTTCTCAAAATCATGAAGGATGAGTTCTATCACACGAGAACGCTCGTGCGCTTGCATATCAAGCCACCTAAATTCTGGGGCCTTACGAAACCAGGTAAATTGCCTTTTGGCATAACGCTTCGAAGCTTTTTTAAAAGATGCAACAAACTCCTGATAATCTACTTCTGTCTGCCCTGTCTTGAGAAAATCAAGAGCCTGTCTATACCCTATCGCTTGCGATGCAGAGAGATTTTCTTCGAGGCCCTCTCTTTGCAAAGCTTTTACCTCATCAAGAAATCCTCGGGAGAGCATCTCTTCACACCGTCTTTCAATTCTTGGATAGAGCACCGCTTTGGCGTAATAAATAAACCAACATCTGAAATTGATCTCCCTACGACTCTCTTCTTGAGATGTTCGCAAAAAATCAGAAACTTTTTTTTGTGTTAACGTGATAATTTCAAGAGCTCGAATAATCTTATGTCGATCATTAGATGTGATCTTTCCTGCGTAAAGAGGGTCTATTTCTTTGAGCTTTTCATATAAAGGTTCAGGCCCAAACTTCTCCATATCCTCTTCAAGCTTTCTTCTCACATGTTGGTTAGCAGGAGGTCCTAGAGGAGGTCCGTAGAGCATGGTATGCACATAAAATCCAGTACCACCCACCAAGATAGGGACTTTATTTCTCGCAAAAATAGAGTCCATGGCTTCTGTAGCCGCTTGATAAAACTCCACAACATTAAAGGATTGGTGTAAATCTCGAACATCAATCAAATGATGAGGCACTTGCGTTCTTTGCTCAAGTGTGGCCTTGGCAGTACCTATATCCATCTTCCTGTACACTTGCATGGAGTCTACAGAAATGATCTCCCCACCTAGCGCCTTGGCAAGCACCAAAGAGATCTCCGTCTTGCCTGTTGCAGTAGGACCTGTCAGAACTAGCGCCTTTTTTGTGGAACGAGAAGGGAGTTTTTTCTGCTGAAGTTCGCGATAGGCTGTTGCACTTCCCGATAAAAAACTCAAGCTACCACACCTTTTGCGCTTGCTTTAAGATTTTTTAGAGGATGCAGCAACAGCTTCTTTTTCCATAGAGAAAATATGAAGAATTTTCTCAAAGCCTGCCATTTTAATAATCTCCATCACATCTTCATGGATAGCGAAAAGACCCATCATATGACCCTGCTGCTTGAATTTCTTCGTCATCGATAGTAGTAGACGCATGCCTGCGCTACTTAAGTATTCAATTTTGGTGAAATCAAGAAGTACCCCACCTCGGTGGTGCTGCAGCAAATCTTGCATCTTTTTCTCCAAAGCCGTAGAAGAAACAGCATCAAGCCTCCCCTCCAACCTGAGCACCTTAACACCATTTATCTCTTGTTCTTGGATATTCAATCCCACTGCCATGCGCTTCCTCCTTGATCCTAATGGACAACTTCAACTCTCACCCTTCTGTTGAAACGAGCTCCAACAGTCATGGCTATCGTTCTTAGAGCTTTAATAGTTCTGCCTTGTCTTCCTACAACCTTTGCGATATCTCCTGCAGCGACACGGATTTCAACAACAGTACTTCTATCCCCATCATAAATATCCACATGTACATCATCAGGTAGATCAACTAGGTTCTTTACTAAATATGCCACAAAATCTTTCATAGAGCACTACTATTTCAGTTTAAAGGGACTCAACTACACGCCATCTGGCAGTGTTACGTGGGGCAGGTTATCATTTTCACACGATTTGTTCAATCACTCGTTTAACACAGCTGATGGTGATGCAAAAACTTTACATGCCGAACTATATTTCTCTTTTCCAAAAACTCTCTGAAAAAATAGTATACCGGCCTTTTTACAATCTTTCGTACATGAACCACCTATCCTGGATAACCTATCATGACTACAGTAAGTTTTTGGACACCTATATATAACACGCTTCCTGTGCACTCTTGGAAACCTTCACTAGCCAACGCTGTAGAAGGTTATTTTCATCTACGAAAGCCTTGCATGTACGAACTTCCTGCACAAAACCTTCAAGGCAAAATCTCTGTGATCTATCAGGAAATGCAACCTCGATTTATTACAACTGCTATAAAAATAGTTTCTTATATCACAATTATTTTACCAGTAGTTGTACTTTTAATGAAAATGTATTTAAGAAGTACAAAAAAATACCACATCGTAAACCCTCACTTGCACATCCACCTAAATAGCTTGTTACAACCACTTGGCTACCCGCAGCTGCCAGGGCTATGCTATGGAGTCTCTTGCATGGGTCTTCGAGCGATTGCTCTTGGTCAGGAGAAAAAATTCAATGAGAGAATCGACAAGTTGTCTCAAATACTCGATGCTCATAATAATGACGCAGACAAGACTGTTAAAACTCTACAACAGAGCCATAAATCTTGGTTTACCGAAGAATGTTTACCATTTTTTGATGGCACTTGGCTTTTTCAAAACCATCCCATACGTATCTCTGAGCTACTCCCTCAAGATTGTCTCCCTCCAATCCTTCAGCAAATTTACCCCCCCGTCTATGCAATGCTCAACCCTCCTTCTCAAGAAAAAAATAGCATTACTTATTTAACAGCTGCCACAGGGCAGTATACACCCACTCAATTAACTCAGTTGCTTGCAGACCTTGGAAATACCGCTGGTTCTCAACCCGTACACTTGTTTTTGATAGGATATGGACCCGAGAATCCTCATAGCATTCTGCTATCTTATGTTCCTACAACAAAAAGCTGGCTATATCTGGATGTAAACACTCTTCCGATTCTCTCTGTAAAAGACACTACCTCTTTGGTTACCTTGATTTTTTCTTCTTTTCCCCCAAAATCTTTTGATGAAAAAACCATACCCTCTATCCCTCTTTCTATCCAGACGCTATCTAGTGAACAAAAGTCGTCTGACAGCAAGAAGAAGCTACAGGAGCTCTTCTCAAAAAAATGGGCTCCAGCGCTACGTATTACAAACGAAAAAAGAGAAGAGTACGCCAATGAACTACTCAATATCGCCTGCCTAGGTGCAGACACGGCTATGGCCTCTTTTCTCCTAGAAAACCCAGAGTCTTGGATACATAAGAAGATCCTCCCCTCTCCTTTGACGATTGCTCTCTTCAATAAATTAGAAGATATCGCCCTGAAGCTGATAGAAAAAGGCGTAGACATCCATGCTAAAGACCCTGGAGGAGATACTCCTTTACACTGTGCAATACATGCTCAATTAGCATCTGTTGCACAAAAACTTCTGGAAAAAGGTGCAGATATCCATGCTAAAAACCATCTGGGTGATACTCCTTTGCACCTTGCACTAAATGCTAAATTAGACTCTATTGCCCTAACACTCATAGAAAAAGGGGCAGATATCCATGCTAAAGACGGGGAAGGAGTGACTCCTCTGGAATTTGCTATAAGGATGGACTTAGAAACTGTTGCTCTAAAACTCCTAGAAAAAGGTGCGGATATCTTCACAACAAATCATCTAGGAGCTTCTGCATTGCACTACGCCATTGCTAATCAGTGCACACGAGTTCTGAAAAAACTTTTAACAAATAAAGTTCCTCTCTTCTATGAAGATAGTAAAACCATCTCTCCTATCGAAATAGCTCTTATCCAAAACGATCAACACATAAAGCAGCTGGTGTTGCAAGAGTTTCTGAAGCGTCGAATAACAACAATTGACCTCTCATCCCTACAACATCTGCCAAAGGAGATCTTGGAGAGCATTAAACCTAAAGAGGGACTTCTATGGAAAATCAAACCTTACCTTCAGAAGCTCAACGAGGAACTCAACCTCTCCAGAGGCACAAGGAAAAACCCACCCAGGGCGTGCAAACCCCCTAAGGGACGGTAGCTTTTACTCACTAATAATAAGCATGATACGATGTAATACATCTATTTTAATTAAAAAATAAATTATTATTATATAATAACATTGTAGAAAGGTTGTATTTTACCCTTACATAGAGGTCTCATGGCTTACCCTTCAGAATCTCAGAATTCTTTGCCATCCAAGGAACCTACTCCAAGGGATAAGGCCTTTACTATAGGTATGGTCTTATTTGACAAAGCTTTTGATTTTTACACATGGTATCTCTCTTATGACTTAGGCCCTTCTAAGCACCCTACGGTGTTAGAAGCTCTTGCCATCTTTATGCAACTTGCAAAACTCTCTTTTGAAGGACAAAATATTCTGACACAAGAAGAAGAAAAACATCTTGTTAAAGAGCTGCATGAGCTCTATGAATCCGTTGCAAATGGTCTCGTGCACAATAAAGATCTGATCTTATCTTTAGAAAAAAACCTAAGGGTTTTTATGGATAAAAATATTAGGGCAAGGCTTGTTGCGGCTTTGATGCGGCTAGAATACAAACATGCCAGCAAAGAGGATACACGGGAAGATTCGCATCTTGTTTTACAACAACTCATTAGAGAATCTTTAGGAAAAATCTCTTCTTCCTTACCCGATCTTGTTGTATTCACATTGTGCCGTGAACTAGAGACACTAGGTAAAAAAAACCTCGATATCGAAAGCGTCCTGCAAGAGTTTAAAAAATCGCTGGAATGGCTCAAACACTCCTAGCTAATAGAGGCTGAAAGCCATGCAAGATAGGCTGGATTTGCCTTTGCAATAGGTATCATCAAAATAGGCGGCACTTCATACTCGCATACTTCGTGGATGAGTTTTTGAATGGGATCAAAACATCTCGCGTGGGTTTTCATAAGCACTTGCACTTCCTCACTACACTCTAGCTTTCCCTGCCATACATAATGCGATTCCACACCTTGTATAAGATTAGCGCAGGCTATTAACCTTTTGCCAAGAAGTTTTGTAACCACTTCCCTTGCTTCCTTAAGGCTCCCGCACAGCCACTCTATTTGGACATATTCCTCTTGTTTCATTTGATAAATGCAAGCCCTCCAATACGAAGATCTATCACCTTTTCTTCCAAAGGTAGCTGAGAATACAGCGCAAAATAATTACCTAGCTGCTGCTCATACTCTCGTGGATGGAGTCGAAGATAGTGAACGTTTGCATCTCCGACCCCAAAGCTAATCACAATTTCTTGCCTGCCAAGGCTTTTTGCAAAAGCATGAGAGATATCAACACGTTGGAGACGCACTTTCTCTTCTTGCGCTTTTTCTGAGAGTATTTTTACAAGGTGCGTCGCAAGTTTCCACTCAGGACCTTCTAGAGGCTTTATAAAGCTATGCTCAGAACTTTTTTGCTCTATAAAACCAAAGTAAAGCTCTGGTAAATCTTTGGGAGAGTAGAAGGGAGAAAAAGGAAACAAAAACCCTTCTTCATCAACAGCAATATTCTCATAGTCATACACCATTGCGATAGGCTCTCTCATGGTATAATCGATGTACACAGTGTCTTCTGCTAATGTCATGACCTTTGCCTCTTTAATCATAGGCATCTCTTGTAGTTGATGCATGGCTTTGCGTATATCAAACTCTTTAAGAGGTGTGGGATGATCTCTAGAGAGTCCCAGGATCTCTGCAAGATAATCGGCTTTTAAAGCGTCTGTATGAGGACCTGTTTGCATGATATGGCACAACACTGGCGCCTTCTCTTTTGCAACCTTCTGATAGAGATTCCATGTCCAGAGAGAATAGACAGACCCTGTGACAACAAATACTGACCCCATAATCCAGAGAAGTGCAACAGGTAAAGGGAGCTTAGGTGAAGGCATATCTCTCCTGTAAACATTGTAAAAGCTTGGGACCATAATAGGTGATATCTCCAGCTCCCAAAGTGACAACTACATCGTTAGGTTTAAGCAAAGGGAGTAAAAGATCAGAAAGGTGTGATGTCTGCACAAAGGCAACGTGGGGATGCTGCATCCGAGCTACCAACGCTTCCGAAGAGATATGGGTGATAGGTTTTTCTCCAGCGCTATATACAGGGGTAACGATACAAACATCCGCCATAGAAAAAGCTTGCGCAAATTCTGCAAAATGTTTTTCTAAGCGGGTATATCGGTGGGGCTGAAAAAGCGCGATAAGACGTCTTGCTGGCAGCGCCTTTTTAAGCCCTTGTAAAGTCGTCACAATTTCTGTGGGGTGATGTGCATAATCATCAAATATCTCAATCTGATGCGCCTCTCCTATAGGTTCTAAACGCCGCTTTACCCCTTCATAGATTGCTAACGTTTCTCTGATTTTCTCTATAGAGACGCCAAGTTTGAGCGCCACACCTATCGCTGCTGAAAGGTTCAGAACCTGATGCATGCCTTGCATCTTTACGCGCAGATCTTTGTAATAAGCGCCTTCGAAGGCTAGGCTAAAACAACTCCAAAATCCCTTTTGCTCTACCTGAGTGATCCGTAAATCACACTCTGAAGAAAAGCCGTATAATTGTCCAAGCCCTTTGCAAGAGGCTAAAAAAGGATCTTCCGCACATAAAAACAAGAGCTCTTTGCGCTCTGTCTGCTGCATAAACTGCTCATACCCACGAAGCAACCTTTCTTTTGTTTTCCAATACTCCATATGATCTTCGTCAGTATTTGTAATAATACCACCAAAACCCTTGCTTCTAATAAAAGAGCCATCGCTCTCATCAGCTTCAGCTACAAAATAGTCTCCCTTTCCAAGGTGAGCATTGGTAAGATAGGTTTTCAAATACCCTCCTATCACAAAAGAGGGATCCAACCCTCCTTGTGCAAGAAGTGTAGAGAGCATAGCTGTTGTTGATGTTTTACCATGACAGCCCGTAACAAGAAGTGGTTTTTGCTTCTGCATAAACTGATCTAGTAGCTCAGAGCGATGTAAAAGTGGTAGCTGCAAAGCTTGAGCTTGCTTTTTTTCTGGGTTATTACAATCTATTCCTGAGCTATAAACAACGACCATATCTTCATGAATATGCGCAGCAGAGTGCTCATGATAGATGAGAGCGCCAAGCATTTTTAAATTTTTTGTAGCTGTATTTTCCGTGATATCGCTACCACTTACCTGATAGCCTTTGGCAAGAGCAATCCGCGCAAGAGCGCTCATGCCGATGCCTCCTATGCCGATAAAATGATATTTTTTTGGCTGTTTCAAGACATTTTCTCCATGATCACATCTACAAGCGCCTTGTCTGTAGATATACAATCTGCCTTCGCTAAGGATTCTTTCATAGACTGACTTTTCTCAAGCATTGTCATGATATGCGTGGCTAAGCTCTCTTTTGTAAGATTTTTTTGAGAAATGACCATTGCACCTTGCCATTGATCAACTACATAACGAGCATTCCACATTTGGTGATCATCTTTTAAATAGGGATAAGGAATAAAAAGCGCTGGAACCCCATGATGCATCTGTTCAATCACCGTACTAGCTCCTGCCCTACAGATCAGAAAATCAGCAGCTCCATAGGCTTGCGCCATATGAGATTCGTACGCTTTGACAGCTGCTGGAATTTTTTCTTTTTCATATCTTTGTAGCACTTCTTCGGCTTGCATCAAAGACCCAAGCAAATGAATCACCTGCAGATGGATCCCTTTCGCTTTTACCTCAGTAACAGCCTCTATAGCTAGATGATTCATCGATACAGAGCCTTGCGATCCCCCAAAAATAAGAATCGTCGGAAGAGCGTTTTGCAATCCAAAATATTGTAAAGCCTTTTCCTGAGATATTTTTGCAACGCGCTCTTTAGCTTTAGGTAACGTTGTTTTCAAAAAAAAGGCGGGTGGATTTTTGATGTCAAAGAGCTCACACGTGTTGAGCATCGCTTTTTTCGCAAAGAGCCTATTGACTTTACCCAAAATCGCATTTGCTTCGAAAAGAATGTAGGGGATCTTCATAAGCCATGCAGCAACGAGCACAGGAAAAGAGTGATAGCTTCCAAAGCCTACGACAAGCTTGGGCCTATGTCTGTAAAAGCTGCGCATACTCTGCCAAATGCCAAGTAATAAAAGAAAAGGAGCTTTTATAAAATTTTTTCTGGAGAACGTAGCGCTTGCAACCTCTTCATAACAAAATCTATCGCGAGCAAAAAATGGCGAAGTGGTCAGGTTATAACCCATAAACACCACATTGCAGCCTCTCTCTATCAGCTCTTTTGCAACAGCCTGCGCTGGGTACAGATGACCCCCAGTACCACTGGCAGCCATAACAACTCGCTTGTTCATACAACCTATGACCTACTACGGATAAAGTGGGGTAATTTTCCTACATTTACAATGCAAGCCAGCATCACCATATTCGCAATGAGGGAGGATCCTCCATGACTAAAGAACGGTAAATTTGTCCCTTTGCTGGGCAAAAGCCCTGAAACCACCCCTAAATTCAAAAAAGCTTGAAAACAGATAATAAATGTCAAAATAGAGGCAAGATAAAAACCTTGTCTATCTTTGGCTTCTGTAGCAATTTTAAACCCTAGATATCCGATGATCATGTAGAGGATGATAAGAAGCATCACCCCGACAAAGCCAAACTCTTCGGCATAAATAGCTGCAATATAATCGCTTCTTGCTTCTGGTAGATAGTTCAGTTTCTGCAAACTCTCTCCTAGTCCCCTTCCAAAAATCCCCCCTGAGCCTGTAGCTACCTTTGCCTGGTAAGGTTGATGTCCTTTTCCTAAAATATCCATCTCAGGATGAAGATAGACTTGTATTCTCTCTGTCACATGTTTCATTTTGGATGCAAAAAGACCACTAACAAGGGCAATCACCATCAGAGGCATTCCCCAATACACCCATTTCACCCTGGTAAGGTAAAACAAAGCCACAAGTGTAATGAGCATAATACCCACACTTCCATTATCTGGCTCGAAGAGCGTAAGAAGGATAGGAACAAACATCATGAGTAAAATTTTCAAGAACGATTTTAATACAAAAGGTTTGCTCAGTGATGTGATAAAAGCTAAATAATAGATGGGTAAAAAAACCTTCATGAATTCTGAGGGCTGAAAGGAAACAAAACCACCTAAAGTGACCCATCTTCTTGCTCCATTGATCTGCTGACCGATATGAGGAACAAATACCAAAGCAAGACAAAGGCATGTACTCCAAAATAAAAGAGAGGCATGTCTGAAGAGTTTTTGATACTCTATTTTGTAAACACAAAAACCTAAGACAATACCAGCAGCTGCGTGTAGCATCTGCTTAATCACTGGATAGTGGCTTCTTGTATCATCGAAGTCTCCCAGAAACTCTGCAGACGTTGTATTAAACACCATGAGAAGTCCCACAAAAAAAAGAACACCCACAGCTAACATCAAAAAGTATGAGCTTCGATTCACAACATCCCTATTTGATTCTTAATCGATCACCAGGGCGAAGAGCTTTGGCTTGTTTTTCACTTAACTGATTAATTTTCAAAAGATCTTCTACTTTCAGGTGATGCTCGATGGCGATCTTCCATAAGTTATCTCCATTTTTCACAGTATAATACCTCTCCTCATCAACCGTTGCTTGCTTGATGGGACTAGGCACTTTAGTATTTTGTGAAATATACAGCACCTGACCTATCTGCAGTCTTGAATCTGTCAGATGGTTCTCTTGCATGATGGCGCCGACTGTTGTGCCATACATTTTTGCAACTTTTTCCAGTACATCTCCCTTTTTGACAATCACCTTCACTTGTTCCGTAGGACGCACAGGTTCTTTTTCTACAGGAATCACTTGCGCAACCTCTACTGGTTTTTGGATCACTTTGACTTCTTCTTTGGGCAAAGCTACCTCTTTGGTTTCTTTGACAGCAGGCAAAAGTTCTTTTTCCTTTTTCACAGGTTCTGCCGCAAGCTTTTTGGAATACTGCGCAAGAATTTGATCCACTTGATCAGGAGATCCTTTGGTAATAGGCACCTCTTTTTTTGCAGCTTGCACAAGCTGAGATGTACCTTCTTGCTTGGCTACTACTTGCTTGGTATCATTTTTCAAAGAGCTAATAAACAACACGACAAGTAATCCCGCGTTGATTAAAACAGCTACGATGATAGTGTCTCTGCGAGTCATCTTGAGCACTCCTTCTTTAGTGCTTGTACTATTTCTTTAAAACTCTCTCCCCTGTGTGCGTAGTTTTTATAGTGATCAAAACTAGCGCAGCCGGGAGAAAGCACTATACTCTCTTGTTTTTTTGCAGAAAAAAAAGCTTTCCTTGTTGCCTCTTCGAGATCTTTACAGAGTTCCACATCACATGCCTCATGCATAACATTGTAGATCTTTGTAGCAGCCTCTCCAATAATAAAGAGTTTCCGTACCCGATTTGCAAAACTTTTTTTCCATGGTCCAAAATCTAGATTTTTATCTCTACCCCCCACAATCAGCAGTAGATCCCCTCTTAGCGCCTTCACAGCGTAGATCACCGATTCGACATTGGTCGCTTTGCTATCATTGACAAAACGAATCGTCTCAATGTCTGCAACCCACTCCAACCGATGAGACGGCTTTGTAAAGGTGTTGATCGCCTCCAGTAAATGCTCTTTTTTGATAGACAATCTATCCGCAATAGTTTTTGCAACATAGAGCACTTCTACTCCTAACATCTTCTCTAGGCAGGGGCCCAAAAAATCACAGTATTCCCTGTTTTTTGTAAGTTGTAAATAGGAATCTTCACAAGGATTTGTAAATAGAGAAGGGATGGTAATAACATTACCCAAGCAGCTTTCTAATTGTGAAGAAAAAGCTAAAGCTACCTCACTATGCACGATAAGAAGTCCTTCTGGTTTGATACAATGCGCCATCTTCAATTTTGTCTCGGCATAATGCTCAAACGTATCATACCGATCCATATGATCCGGAGTGATCTGCAAGATCACTCCTATATCTAACGTCTTTGCAGTGAGTGTTTCTAGTTGATACGAGCTCAGCTCGCAGACAAGCACCTCGTTAGAAGAAAAGCCTTTATCTAAGACATATCGAGCAAAAGGATAGCCTACATTCCCTACAGCGCAAGCAGACACAGAAGCTGTTTGCAAGAGATGTTCGACAAAAAGGGTGAGAGTGGTCTTTCCCTTAGTGCCCGTAATACCAATACATGGCTGCGCAAGCTTTTGCATGATAAGCTGTGTATCACCAAAAATGGGAATCCCCCTTTTTAGAGCTTCCACATACAAAGGATGTTTTTGAGAAATTCCTGGTGATACAACAATGTAGGCATATTCTTCCAAACAATACGCAGCTCTGTCTGGTCCTATTGTCATAGTAGGCAAAGAGCGCAGATCTTCTCTCTCCCAAGCGCTATCAACACCTGTAACACTGTAGCCTAGACCAAGTAAGTACTCACAAGCTGCCTTACCACTGTCTCCAAGCCCGATCACGAGCACTTTCTTTTGTGTCATAACTATCACTGAAATTTTAACGAAGCTATCCCGATGATAGCTACAATAAGGCCAATAATCCAAAACCTTACTACAACTTTTGTTTCTGGCCATCCCTTGTATTCAAAATGGTGATGAATGGGAGCGCATAGAAAAATCCTCTTCCCTTTTCTTAGCTTATAACTAGCTACTTGCAAGATCACAGACATGGCTTCTACAACAAATACAGCTCCAACAAGCGCTAGAAGAAATTCTTTTCGCAAAAGGACAGAGCAAACGCCAAGAAGTCCTCCCAAAGCAATCGACCCTACATCTCCCATAAACACCTGGGCTGGATAGCTGTTATACCACAAAAATCCAAGACATGCACCAAACATCGCCGATAAAAACACAGCTATCTCTCCACTTCCCTCGATGTACAAAATGTTCAGATACTGCGCGAATGCAACATGGTTAGATAAAAAGGCAACTAATGCGAGCACCGATGCTGTCATCAAGATAAGACCAGACGAGAGCCCATCTAACCCGTCGGATAAATTGACAGCATTAGATGTCCCTGTGACAACAAACATCGTAAGAAGTGCAGCCACCCAAAGACCTGCCCCTGCAACGATAAAAAAAGGAGTTTTTTTAAAAGGGAGAAAATAACGACCCATGGTTTCTTGCGCGCTCAAAGAGATCATCACCTCTTTTGCTTCTTTTGTCACAACATGCTCTTTAGCACTTATTGGAGCCAACCACTTGCCCTGATGTAAAGACTGCGCAACACCAGGAGCTAGCAAGTATACAGAAAGAAGAGCTGCAAAACCAATCTGCAGCAAAAATTTTACCCTGCCTGGAAGACCTTTAGAATTTTTATATTTCATCTTGAGATAATCATCAGCTCCTCCAACGGCTCCTAGCCAAAGAGTGCCGACAAATAAAATAAGAGTAAAACTACTTGTGAGATCCATCCACAAGAGAAGAGCTACAAGCATAGAAAGTAAAATAAGGATCCCTCCCATAGAAGGAGTATTTTTTTTCTTCTCATGAAGCTTAGCAAGCATGGGACAATCTTCTACACGAATCGATTGACCTGTCTTGAGATTATACAAAAACAAAATCACTTTGGGTCCTATTAACACCGTAAAAATCAGTGTAGTAAGAGCAGCTAAGATCATACGAGTGGATAAGTATTGAAACACCGCAGGAACCTTCCACAAAGTAAAGCGATGAATCCATTCTAAGATAAGAAGAAGCATGAAGGCCTAGAAGAGGTTGAAGAAGCGATCATACTAAAAAAACAAAAAAAATCTAGCAGATTTTTACCAGTGGTTTTTTCAGTTTCTCAATGATTTCCCAAAGTTTGTTAGAATTCGCTCCTTTGAGCAAAACCACATCATCTTCTGCAAGGCAGGCCTCTAAAGCAGCAGCAAGCTTCTCTTGATCTAAGAAGTGATGCGCATGAGGATTATGCTTTGCAAACATCTCATACAAAGGCTTGGCTTCTTGTCCATAGCACAGCAAACAATCTACAGCTCGAAGCGCTACCAAGCCTAGCTCTTGATGCGCTCTGTAAGAAGCCTCTCCCAGCTCTCTCATCTCTCCTAGCACTGCGATTTTTTTCCCTTGTCTTTTGGGCTTAGGCAGATTGTACAAACTCGCTTTAAGAGCAATAGGGTTGTTGTTATAACTGTCATCTATGAGGATAACCCCAGCAGGGTACTCTAATGCAATTTTTTCGAACCTATGGGTGAATGGTCTTAACTTCTTGATAGGATCGAGTAGCTTCTCATAAGAGACACCCATCTCACGCGCTACTTTTGCAGCAACCAGCAAATTTTCCATCAAATGCGCTTCAGAAAAAGGAGGGGTGATTTCACAGGTTTCGTTGCGTTCTTTATCAACTAAAATCCATTTGTTCTTTTTCTTACAGAAGTATACATCAGAGCTCGCACTCCCATAGCTAACACCTTTCATGTCAGGATAGAGGGTATTTCTACTATGGATAAAAGCTCTTTGTAACCGAGAAGAACCTAAAATTCTTCCTTTCTCATGCGCTATCTCTTCCAAAGAGGCAAAATGTCCAAGATGCGCTGGCGCTACACGAGTGACCACAGAAAAATGCGGAGAGGCAATATCTACAAGACGATCCATCTCACCCTTGTAGCTCATCCCCATCTCAAGAACAAGAATTTTTGCCCGAGGATCTGCATGCAAAATCGCTAAGGGAACTCCAATTTGCCCGTTATAGCTATCTGGTGATTTATCTACCGCATAAAAGGGACTGAGCAACGTTGCAATAAATTCTTTCACCGTGGTTTTTCCTACAGATCCTGTCACACCAATGACAAAAACCTCTCTTCTTCTAAGGAAAATCTTCGCAAGATGCTGCAGAGCCTCTAAAGGGCTAGGGACACGAATCAAGGTAAGGCCACAAGTATCGCCTGCAAAACTAACTTCCACCAAAGCTGCAATCGCCCCTTTCTCAGCAGCTTGCTCCAAAAAAAGATGTCCATCTGTTTTTTCTCCACGTAGAGCCACATATAACGCCCCAGAAAAACACTTTCTGCTATCTACAGCAATCCCAGAAACCTCCCTCATATCCTCTAGCTGAGTACCTAGTATACATCCTAACTCCTGTATCGATGCTATAACCATAGATTTATAACCAATTTGCAATGAATAGATTATGTGAAAAATTACCGCTGTAAGATAGTGTCAGCGTAAAAAAAATCTCTTTATTTCTCAAGATGAGATTTTACTGTTTTTTTTGATTATTAAAGTTTTAAAATAATTAAATTAAAAAAATCAACATTTTTAATCATGTAATTTACGTTAAATAAAAAACTTATATTGTGTAATTATCTAAAATTTAATAAATTATTCACAATTGTTCTATATTGGAGACTATTTTTATGCCAATACCTGCTGTCTCACACGTGAGATTTTTAACTCCTATCATCGATAAAAACCCCACTACTTTTTATAAAAAAATTGCAAATCTCACAGAAGACTATATCTCTTTTTCTTCCCAAAGGGCTATTGTCATCTCTCCATCGCGCTTAGAGGTTCAACTCACTCCTTACGCAAATCCCCTTCTTCTAACAATTTGTAAAGTTATCTCCTATATCACTGTTGTGTTACCTCTTGTAGCGCTCGGTGTAAAGCTGCATCATAGATACTTTCATCCCTATACTATCGCTCCTGCTGCATCACAACCTCCTGCTGCATCACAACCTCCTGCTGCATCACAACCTCCTGCTGCATCACAACCTCCTGCTCCACCGCGACCCATATTACCGCCACATTATATTGCTCCCCCGAAAAATCTGCGTACCAAGCTCAATTGCACAACATGCAACAATTTGCTTAAGAAGAAATCTGCAGAAACCTCAGCCATCATAGACATGTTGACTTGCCTTCGAAATCAACAAATCAATAAGCATCCAGAAAAGTATTCAAGTCGCTATTTCTTTATACAACGATGGAGTCTAGAACAGGACTTGCATACACCATTCGCATACTATAGAGAATCGAGCCCCTTAAGAAATATCCCTGTCAACATGCAAGTACCTCACCCCACTGACGGAGGTCTATGTCTTGTCATACACAGTAAAGCAAGGAACCATTATACGGCACTCTTTGCAGATTTTGAAAGAAAATTACTTGTATATTACGACTCACTTTTTACCCAAATAAGAACTGATACCAATACCAAAAAGTGCATACAACAAGTGAAAAAAACTATCTTTGCAAAGCCAGAAGAGGTTTCAGAGCTCGTGCTTACTCCTGAGCATCAAAAAGACGGATATAACTGCGGTCGATATGTTATCCATTTTTTCAAAGCCATGATGGAATCCAAAGATCCTAAAGAGACCTACAATACGCTTAAGAATACGACCTACTCCACGGAATGGATTGAAGGTGAGATGAAAAAATGGCTAGATGATCTAGGAACGTGCTAGCAAAATCTAACCTCTTCTTTTACTTGATTGATATAGCATGAGTGACTACTCCCTCGCCTAAAGGCGAAGGCTTCTAGGGATTACTCCCAGGCCATCCAATCCGAGGGCCAAGATATTTTGTACGGGGAGAAGTTTACGCTAAATCAGAGGCTCTGAATAAAATGACGGCTTTGGGGATACCAAGAGGAAAGTGGGTAAAGGCTTAGAAATGCAGGTCTTTTAGATCCTTGCCCTCAAAATTGATTTACGCAACAAGGCCATGACTAAACCTCTTTAAATAGATCTTCAAGAGTCACTTGATCAGAGATAAGTTCTTCGGAATACATAGTTTGTTTCAACCCTCTAGTAGTAATCATGGCAATAAAGATCTGCTTTTTTGTTCTAGTTTGTTTTTTAAATATGTCTACTTTCTTAGTGAGTTCCTGGGCATACGACTTGTCGATCGCAAATGGACTATCAGAACTCTTAATTTCACAAACAGTAATGACCCCATCCATTCGATCAAAAAGCAAATCGATCTGAGCTCCATCTTCGCCATCTTTTGTCCTTGGAGAATACCTCCAGGTGCCAACGTGAGCTCCTGGGTCAATCTTTAAAGCACGACGAATTTGATCAATGTGTTTGTAGCAAATAGACTCGAACACATACCCTGCCCAAGATTTCCAACTTGGCAGACTAGATTGAGATAGCCAAAACCCCTCATTTATCTGTTTTTTAGCGACAGTTTTTAGATTTGGCTCAATCCATCGTAAATAGAATAAACTGTATTCGTCGTCGATAACATAATAGATCCCTTTGTCCTTATGTCCATAAGGAACCAAGCTGGTAATAAATCCAGCCTCTTCTAGTTGATGCAGCCTACGAACAGCGGTGCCTCCATCCGGTATTTTAGCCTTTGCGATCAATGCAGCCTGCCCTACTCCATAGTGATGCTTAGCCAGAACTCGGATTAAATCCATATACGGTTTTGGGTCTTCAAAAAGCGACTGGAATAATCGATCAAACTCCTTCACAAGAGGCCCATTGCTTTGAAAGCAAAGCTCGTCAATGCATTGGTGAGCAGAAAGACCTTTTCTCACATACGACCAGTAGAGAGGAACGCCTCCCAGAACAGTGTAAAGATCAAGGATCTGTCTCTTTTCAAGACGAACTTGGTGTTCTTTTAAAAAACTTTCCGTTTCATAAAGGGAAAACGGTTTTAAATGAATGGTACGCGTCACTCTATTGTGGAGGCCACCCTTATTATTGATAATTTTCTCAATAATCCAAGAAGTCGCAGAACCACAGATGATTAGCTTGATACGCTTGTCAAACACCCAATAGCGATTCCAATATAATTCCAGAGCTGTGAGTAGCCTTGATCTCGGTGTTGCCATCCAGGGAAACTCGTCGAAGAATAAAACCACCGTTTTATCTTTCGGAACATCTTCAATAGCCTTGGTTAAATCCTCAAAAGCATCTCTCCAGCGCTCTCTTTGAGCCATGGATGCGCCATTATAAAAAGTTACTCCTATTTGTTTTGAGAACTCTTCTTGTTGCTCTTTAGCAGTGCCATTTTGTAATCCTGTGACGTGGAAAAAAACGCATGGCAAAGAGCTTGCGAAATTTTTAATCAGATAGGTTTTCCCAACTCTACGACGACCATATACCGCTATGAACTCTGACTTTTTTGAGCTGATAAGATCCTTTAATAGATCCTGCTCTCTTACTCGGCCAATGATTTTTTCTGCGGAATTCTTGGTTTTTGGGCTCTTTTGTACCATGCTTATTTCCTTGTAAAATAATTATTTAGCATACAATGCTAGTTAGCATCTCTTTACTACACAAAGTCTTACGTCTAACTGTTTTCACCCGCTGCTTTTGTTTGCCGCAAACCTGGCGGATAAAACGTTGTTTCGTGTTTGATCCGCTGGCTTTCAGCTTACAAAACGCGGCGGATGAAAGCAAGATTTTTGTACGGAAGCGCTGCGTTAGCGAACCTAAAAGGCGGCGGATGAAAACTGATATTGCAACCTTTTTCTAGACACTTAGAACATAATTCATCCTATTCTCCCACTCATCTTCGAACTCAGTAGGAGATCTGTAGCCTAATGTAGAGTGAAATATATTTTCATATCTTGCAATCTTCTCAAGAAGCTCTTACATTCTTATCTTCTCAAACTCATCAACAAGAGCCTCCTAACTGATCTCTAGTGGATGGCAATTTCTGCTACAACCTATGGATGATGAAAACAAGATAGTTAAGTCGCAAAATTTCTCAAAAAGCACCTTGGAAGGGCAAGCATTTCAAGCTTGCTCATTTATAAGCTGTGATTTTACTGAAGCTATTCTGCGTAATGCAAAGTTTTGTGCTTGCTCTTTCATAAACTGTAATCTCAGCCTTCCCAAGTTAGATAACTGTCGGTTGCAAGATGTACAATTTATTGAATGTAAAATAGTTGGAGCAGAATTTTTCAAATGCGACAAAACTTTTTTCTCCCCTTCCTTTACAAAATGTTATCTTCAGTATTGTAACTTTTCAGATTTGAACATGAAAAACGCTTCTTTCAAAGAAAGCAAGGTGCAAGAGGCGCATTTTACAAATACAATACTATGTGGAGCTCATTTCGAATCTACTGATT
>Ga0172362_10000442_pt1 | contig 33360 bp, 30 predicted proteins | sample LakKivs1_kivu2a2_FD_114534 | JGI IMG/M metagenome (GOLD analysis project Ga0172362, IMG submission 114534) | Sediment microbial communities from Lake Kivu, Rwanda - Sediment s1_kivu2a2 | ecosystem: Environmental > Aquatic > Freshwater > Lake > Sediment | place: Rwanda: Western Province, Lake... | reverse complement strand
GAAGTATCTGTCTCTAAGCTGGTCAATAGACAATACATCGAGCAACAGGACGCTCCCATTACTTAGAGGCGCGATTCATCTCAGCTCTGAAGGACTGAGTTTTCTCGCGTCCTTCGGATAAAACTGCTACCAACAGCTTTTTTCAGCATGCTGCGATTATGACAAAACCTTCTACAAAAGATCCTATAGATGAACACACAAAGTTATAGAAAGTGGCTAGTAATTTTTCCTTGTTTCATATAAATTTAACGAATCCTTTACACATAAAAGGCCTACCCTATATTGTGGGGTACTTAAAGAACCGATAAACGATTTTACATTGAATTTTGGAGGATACCATGTCAGTACCACAAGCTACTATACTTTCAAGAGCTGCTCACTTCGCAAGTAGCACATTTTCTAGCGCATCAACAAGCCTGTCTCATCTCGCTGGAAGAGCCGTCTCTTCTACAAGCTCATTCGGTCAGACTCTAGCAGCCTATGCTAAAGCTATATACGCTGTAGCTGCCAAGTTCTTCTCATCTGTGTCAACAAGCGCTACAACTTTTGCTTACTCTCAACCGTATGTTGCTGGAGCTGCCCTAGTAGGAACCACTGCTGCTGTGGCATTTCTTGCTGTAAGACATTTCAGAAATAAGGCTGCTTAAATAGTGAAGCGGCGTGAGACTACGCCGCTTTTTTTTCTCTAAACATTCCACTCAAGAGCAATGTGATAATCAGGTGCAACTCTATAGCGCCATCCTTGCTTAGAAGACATACTAGCAATAGATTCTCTTTCAAAAACTACTTGGCTTCCTTGCTGACGAGCGATGAGTCTCTCTCCATCTTTCACAATAATGTTGTACTCCCCTTCCAATGTGACATCTTCTGCAACAAACTCACTATTTCCTTCTAAATACACATCACAAGTCTCTTTACGATGCACTTTGTTTTTCCAGTAGACATTCTCCTCAGTGACATCTATCCCTTGATTTTTTACGATGACATTTTTTAGATAACATCTACCCACTTTAGAAGAGTACCGCAAAAGCCCCCCTTCTTCATGCCCCATCACCTGCTGAGCTCGCACTCTCAAAGAACCATACACCTGCAGCTGTTCAATGTTCGCATCAGCTATTTCCAGCTGAAGTTCTGCATATTCTCCTAAACATCCTCCCCTGACCTTTTGTCCAATCACCTCGTATAGAGGACCAAGAGCTGGATGATACACAAAGATAAAAGAAGGGCCTTTCTCCAAAAAATCTTCTTCAAAAGGTAATTCAGGAAGGCGAAAGTGACAATATTGCGCTAACAGCTCCTGAGCATTTTTTAGATAATCGTAGAAACAACCAAGAGCGGTCTCTACAAGGCCAGAACCCGGCACAAACTGCTTCTTCGTTGGAGAAATCGTCTTATACCGTTTGTTAAACGTAATAAAACTCTTAAGAACTGGTCTAGAATCCTCCTCTAAGGAGGTTGTAAAAACTTCTTCAAAACCATCTGCAATGTTCTGCATGAGAAGCTCTAAGCGCGCTACATGTCCTTGCACGTACCCTTGATCTGGATCGTAATGAGACATCTTTCTAAAATTTACAAGCATACCTGGATAGGTGACTTTTCCTAAGGCTTCTTGAATTGCCGGAAGATCTACAAACAAAACATTTGTGTTAGACGGAAACACGGAGTAAGGCTCTATTTCATCTTTAGGAACATCCTGAATACCACACTTTTTGAAATCGCAATACTCTATATTAGATAAAACAATAGAAAAACCTTGAGCTACTTTTGTCTGCTTAAGAATATTCATTCCTTCCGCTGTCTTTACACGACGAACGCAAGAAGCAAATCCCAAAGATTTTTTCTCAACACATCCTATACCCGTTAGCGCTAAAAGACCAAAATCGACACCCGCTATAGGATTATTGATCTGTCTTATGATCGCTTTTTTTCTCTGCATTTTTGCTAGCCACTGGAAGATCTGAGCATCTGATGCTAGTTTCCAAATTGCTCCATGCCCCCCTGGTTTAAGAAGTAGCTTCATAGGACGGGAAAGACACCAATGTCCCTCCTGGGTAAAAGTTGGAACAAGAGGCTGACAAAAAAACTTAAAACTCTCTTCAGGACGAGAAAAAAATTGATTCTCTGACACGATATCTTGCACTAACTGATCGTTATTCTTCTCCTGAGAAGTCATCATGGCTATAGGAGTTGTCACCTGGCGATGAAAAATGTTAAAATGGAGATACTCTCTTGCTTGTAAATCTCGAATAATCCACTCCAGTAGTGTATGTCCTAAAAATTCGAGCCGCGCTGCAGGTAGATTCTCATGGGTCTTTTCATCTTGTAAATTCAACCTATCAGCAGCGCCTCCTACAGGACAAATTTCTGCCATCTCTCCCTGAAAAGCGATTCCCTCAATGATCTTTTTGCGCAAATCTAAAGAATCTTGCGTCAAATCTTCTCCAAAGGGAGGAAAATACTTTTGCTCTGTCTGTTGCCTCTTTGTAGACTCATGCATGATCTTAAGAGAAGCCAGGTGATATCCTATAATCCCTCCCATAGCATCATAGAATGCTTCTACAGGCTTGATGTCTTCCAAGAGCGCAACAACATCCTCTCTATGCATAGAAGTTTCTTCATCATGAAAAGAAAAGAGTCTCTCTCCTTGTTCAATGACAATCATCGCCTTGCATAAATACTGCTCTATCAAGGAAAGTTGTTGTATATATCCCTGGAGAATAGGTCTTTTTAGTAAAAAATTTTTCACGCTAGAAAGATGATCAACATAAGCGAGCTTAGTATCATAAGAAGATAACGCGTGTAGATCCCTGAGCAGCGGCTCCAACACCGATATCTTATCGAGGATATGCTTGGAAAAATCCGCTGGAAATAACTCAACAAGAGGTGATCCCCCGATGGCTGTCTCTGTCATAAATAGACGACTCAGTTGCGTAGCTCCCGAAAGCGCTTAACTTGCCATGGGTTTGATCTAAAAGGCAAGAAAATCTACTTTTTTCACAAAAAACAAACCCCAGGCTCGTTTTTTTTTGACTATTAATTCCCCAGAGGGTTACAACCTGGTCCCGCGAGGAGAATGAAGACAGACCATAGATCTCCTCTAGTTGAGAACAAACCCTTTCGATCAAGGAGTACTAACTATGACAAAAAAAAATTCTAAATTCATGCAGCCAATGACCATCAGTGATGAACTTGCAGCTGTCGTCGGAAAAGGTCCTATGCCTAGAACTGAAGTCACAAAAAAGATTTGGGGCTATATCAAAAAGCATAAAAATCAAGATCCAAACAACCTCAGAAATATCATCCCAGATGCCAATCTCGCTAAAGTCTTTGGAACAAGCAAGCCTGTGAACATGTTCCAGATGACAAAACTTATTAATAAGCATCTATCATAGTTTTGCTGTAGTTACCTCATGTGGGAAGAACCTCTTTAACTAAGAGCTTCTTCCTTTCTCTTCAATAAAATTCTTACACTTTCTACAACCACCTCCTCACACTAGGCTTTTTGTCCTAAATCTCGTATAATCTCCTAGCATGCATACCAATAGCTCTGCAGATGTCACCATGTTGTCTTATTCTTTGTCTCTTATCTTACTAGCAGGAGGACAAGGCTCCAGAATAGGAGGCTCTCTTCCCAAGCAATTTCTGCGCTATCATGGAAAGCCCCTAGCTTTGTACAGTCTTGAAGTCTTGCTCTCCCTTCCACATATGCAATGTGTTGTCGTATGCGATTCCCGTTACCAAGATCTTTTTACTCCCTTTGAGGTCACTTTTGCTTTACCTGGTAAAGAAAGAATGCTTTCTGTAGCCAGTGGTATGCAAGCTTTGACAAATCCGACAGATTTTGTACTCGTTCACGATGCCGCCCGCCCTTTTGTCAAAAGAGACGATATCTTACGTCTTGTAGAAACAGCACACGTCCATGGCGCAGCCACACTTGCCACTCCTGTGAGCTCTACGATCAAACAAGCAGATGAAACCTTATTTGTGCAAAAGACACTACCTAGAGAGCTCCTTTGGGAGATACAAACCCCTCAAATGCTTAAAGGTTCTCTTCTCAAAGAGGGTTTAGATCTACTCCTCTCACAAAACCGTCTTGTTACCGACGAGATGTCTATAGCAGAAGAGATGCATCACCCTGTGAAACTTGTGCCAGGTGACCCTATGAACTTTAAAGTCACAACACCCAAAGACCTCTTACTTGCCGATCTACTATTTACCTCTACCAGGGTATCTTTATGAGCGCTTTTGTCTACAAACTCCTCATCGCTTACGACGGCCTCCACTACGTAGGATGGCAGGTACAACCCAATGGTGTATCCATCCAAGAAACTCTCGAAAAAGCTTTTACTATTTTGTGCAAAACACCTGTAAAAGTGATAGGCTCCAGCAGGACCGATGCTGGGGTACATGCTCTAGGGCAAGTGGCACATGTTGCACTAGAGAAGCCTATCGACCTAGAAAAAATGCTTCTAGCTCTCAATGGAATCTTACCTCATGATATTCGTATCAAAGAGATGCTAGAAGCTCCTAAAGGCTTTCATGCGCGATTTGACGCGCGAAAAAAAACGTACCATTATCATTTACACTGCGAACCTTTTCATGAGCCCTCTAAAAGATTGTATAGCTATCATGTAAGACGCTCTTTTGATGTTGAGAAGCTTAAAGAAGCTGCTAGCTATTTTGTAGGCACTCATAATTTTAAAGCCTTTGCCAATGAAAATGAAAAAGGCTCTGCCAAGCATGCTCCTATAAAAACTCTATATGCTATCCGTGTTGAAAAAGAACCTGGAGGCTACCGCTTAGAGTTTGAAGGAAATGGATTTCTCTACAAGATGGTGCGTAACATGGTAGGTGCATTGTTAGAGTGCGCCTATGGTAAGCTAGACCCCCTTCACATCCCGCAGCTGCTTGCTGCCAAGGTGCGCCCTCAAACGCTGCGCTCAGCTCCTGCCCATGGACTTTTTCTTGTCAAAGTAGAGTATTAAATCTCTTTATCAAAAAGATCTTCTTCCGCTACAATAAGGCCTCTTTCTCATGCGCCGATGTGACGGAATTGGTAGACGTGGTAGACTCAAAATCTACTCTTAGCAATAGGGTGCTGGTTCGAGTCCAGTCATCGGTATATCACCATTAAAAGGTCTATGGATGGATTTTCTTTCCTTTGATGCCTATTTTTTTGATTTTGACGGACTTTTAGCTGATACAGAGCCTTTACACTATAAAGCCTATCAAAAGCTTCTAGAAAGAAGAAACCTTCACCTACCTTGGGATTTCACCACCTATTGCTCTTTTGCGCATCAAAAGACAGAGGTATTTGCGGAAGTGATGTTTTCTCTTTTTCCCTCTTTGAAGGAAGAAGAACCTAATTGGATGGTACTTCGGGAAGAAAAGCAAGCTATTTACCAAGAGCTTCTCACCTCACAAGCGATCTCTCTTATGCCCGGGGCAGACAAACTTCTTAGACTCCTTTCTTCGCAAAGCAAATCTCTTTATGTTGTAACAAATGCTACTCTGCGACAAATCACAGCCATTAGAAAACTGCAGCCTTTGCTCAATCTGATTCCTACATGGATTACACGTGAAGACTACAAACATCCAAAACCGGCACCTGATTGTTACTTAAAAGCGCTAGAAATCCACGGAGACCCTTCTTGCAAAGTAGTTGGGTTAGAAGATACGCTTCGAGGTGTTACAGCCCTGCAAGCAGCTCATATCACCTCCATTCTTATTCTTCCCCATAGCTACCCTAAACCTCATGACAACCACCTCAACAATGTGTTGGTGTTTCACTCTTTAGAAGAGTTACTTCCTAACTCCCAGCTGTAAGGCTCTCTTGCACGAGAAGAAGGCAGCTCTATAGTAATAACTTTTTCTCCTTCTTGTCGCAAAATAGGTTCTGATTTGAGATTAGCTCTACGGATTTTTTCTTCCTCTGATTTCTCAAGACCAGAACATCCCCATAAGCTCAAAGCCATGGTTACAATACAAAACATCCTCATGCACTGACTCACAACATTTTTTTACACAGCGCGGATGTTACCTCTTACCCTCACTGATTGCAATATAGAACACCACTGGCATGTACAATAGCAATTTCCTTTTCTAAGAAATTTTTCCTTGCATGATTTGCTCCATTTATGAGAAAAGCTCCGCCGTTTTTCATTTTATATCGTGGTGTAAAGATGAGCTCTCTGACAGTTCCTCCAGTTTTTGCAACCCGGATTCATGAAAATCGTTATGCCGGAATGCATGTAGAGGGTATTCAGAATTGGCCTCGCCAGGTTCTAAACACTGTTATTTTCAATCTCTCTATTAAACAGTTAATGATGCAAGCTTTGGAGCAGCTTTCTCGTGATCTTGCTTCTCATCCTCCTAAGTTAGATGAGCGCTCTGTGGAAGATCTTACCGAGAAGGCAAAGGCTATGACAATCACAGAAGATCCTCCCTTATCCACGCAAGTTGATGAGAACCTAACAAAAGATCTTATCAATGAACTCATAACCATGTCAACTGCAGAAGACCCTCCCTTACCCACGGAAGTTGATGGACAAACAATACCTGATGAAGAAATCGAGCAAATGAGAGCCTTACTCCTTACAACTGCTAAAGAGAGTGTCGCAACAGCTCTTCGATCTCTTTCTACCTTGTCTGCAAAAGATATAGAAGCAGCTATTGCAGCTAAGAGAAAGGAAGACGAGCTAAGAAAACGATTTCAAGAAGACTCAGCAAGGAGAGCCGCTTCTGATGCAGAAGAACGCAAACGTTACGCTGAGAGAATCGAGCTAGCAAATTCCTTAGAAACCACGTACAACCTCGTACCAGGAATGTTAGACGTTATCACAGAGAGCGATGCTCTTCACAACCTAGCTGCGAAACTGGAGCAGAGGGCAGACCAAATAACAGGTTTGTTTCAAGAGAGCGAAAAATCGATTTATTTCAGTTTTTTTGCTCTATGTCATATAAAAAGTCCTGCCTTTGCTGTTGTGCATTACACCCCCTGGATTGTTTATAATGCACCCATCAGAAAACTTTTCGAAAATGCACCTTTCATGAAGAAAATGCTCGAATTCTTTCCTGAGAATTTTAAAGATCTCCTTTGCAGAATGCCGCATAAGGGAAAACAATCGATTATACGAGATCTAGGGTGGATAAAAGAGCTTATTCTCCAAAATCCTATCTCTATAAGAAAAATCCTTTTGTCTACAGATCGTTCAACACAATCTTGCATAGAACTTAGTAGAAAATTTTTTCATACTCTCATCAAGAGCCATCCACAACATGCTGCATTTTGTTTAAAGTACGCAGATCGATGGTTACAGCGAGAAATTAGAGAGGACATGAGGTTTCTCTGCTCTGTCATAGAAAGCAACATGGATCATATACCTTCCCTACTAAAGCTCCTTCCAAAAGAATCTTACATGCAAGATAGCAGAAGATTGTTTCATGCTCTCATCAAGAGCCATCCACAGCATGCTGCATCTTATTTAGAGTACGCAAGTCCATGGTTACGGCGAGACATTAGAAAGGACACGAAGTTCCTCTGCTCTGTCATAAAAGAAAATCCGGCTCATATAGTTTCCATATTATCCATTTCTTATTCCTTTAAAAACACATTCTGCTCTACCAAATACCCCTACCTTTTAGAGGTTTTACAAACTGTTAAGAAAGAAGAATTGGAGCCTGTTTTACAAGCTGCGGGGCATCTACCTATCAGCAATAAAACCCTTGCTTTCGCTCTTGCTCAAGCCCGTCCTGAAGACATCCGCTTACGCAAACGTGCGCTATTTCATCCATCTCTTTTGAAAGATCCATCTTTCACAAGATCCTTGCGATCGATCCTTTCAAGATGGGGAACCTAATGATCCCTCCTTTTTTACTTGAGTCACGTTATGCTGGAGCGCACTTAGAATTGATCCAACATCAAGTTCATGATGTAACAAATCGGGGATTAATAGACGAGAGGTGCCGAGAGAAGATTACTGCTGTTTTTCAAGAGCTATCTCATTTTTTTTCTGAGATTCCTGATGATTTCACAAATGATGCCTTTGAAAAGGCTATCCGCAGTCTCAAAAATCGTATAACAGCTCTTATTAAGGCAGACGATGCACATCCAAAACTTCAAGATCTCCAAGAGCTCATGGAACGTCTAGTCGATACAGCAACTAGCGAAGATCCTCCTTTGCCTATGTCTCTTTGTAATGAAATGGGAAATCTTCAACAACCTATTGAGCCAGCTATTTGCAAAGCTATGCACTCTCTACTCTTTACAGCTATCACTAATGAGGTAAAAGAAGCTATCCATACACTCTCTTGTAGCTCTGTAACAGCTAGAGATGCTGCGTATAGTGAAATACAAAAAAATCAAGAAAAGCATACTGCCCTGCAAAAGGCAATAGGGGAGCGCATATCTCGAAAAGAAAAAGAGCTAGAGCAAAGTCGATTGCGAGATCTGCTCGAGACTAAATATGGCGTACCTTGGTATCTCCTAGAAAATTTGCCAGAAGAAACCGTAGATGATCTACGATCTCTCACTGACAAGTTAGATGCTCTGTGGATAGCCGTTGAACCTCTCATTCCTACTGATGCAATCTGTTTCTACCGAACATTTACCTCCTTGTGTGTTGTAAAAAATCCGTGGTATGCCCTTCGAATGTTCAATCTATGGACAATCTCTCAATCTGAAAACGAGAGCATTTTTGCTATGCGAGACAATACTCCCTTTATAAAAAAAATGATTGAGCTATTTCCTGAAAATCTCGAGAGCTTCCTTAGCATGAGCAATCAAAGAACCGAGATGAGTAGTGATGTGACTTGGTTCAAAAATCTTATAGAGCTGCATCCTGAGCATATTCCACTTATACTTTGGAACGCGGGCAAGAAGACTCGCACAGCTTTGAAAAACAACCAAAACTTTTTTATTGCCTTACTCAAAAAAACACCAAAATATGCTTCCATGATCATGAAAGAAGCTTCTCCCTCCATGAAAACGGTTATCTCACACGATCTTCCTTTGTTGATCTCTCTGATCATAGATCATCCCTCTTACACAAAAAAAATTCTTGCAATTGCTGATCAAACTATCAAAAACTGTATAAGCAATGACGTTGGGATTCTTACAAAAATTCTATCAGCTGCTCCTCTAGATCAGATAGAGGGTGTTTTGAAAGCAACAGGTAATCTACCCTTACGAAACAGTCGACTAGTCTTAGCTCTTGCTGAAAAAGCACCAGAAAGAAAAGCGTCTTTACAACCTCTTTTGAGTCACGACTTGCTTAAAAACCCCCGTTTTATGAAAAAATGGGACCCCCTCTAAGAAGTCTTTTTCTAGGAAACCCCACGCATAGCTTCGATTTTGCCTTGAGCTTTTAAATCGCAATCACCTGAAAATAAGCTAGTTAAGACTCTATTTTCCTTGTGTATTTAAAAAAAAATCTATGGTAAAATAGATCTCTTACTGCAGAAGGCTTATTTGATGAATACACCAAGAAAAACCCTTAAAGAAAGGCTTGCTACATGGATAGCAAAACACTCCATTTTGCCAGCCACCATCTTTACTAAATCTCAAGTAGATGTCATCCATAGGCAATTTAGCTCTTTTTGGGGTCTCATCGATGAACTTCCCTCTTTCAAAAAACCTTCCCGATTTTCTACGTTTACACTAGGCGCCCCCTGCAATTTATGGACCTATTATTTTCCTACGATCACAGATATTCTTGCGATCAGAGAGCGTTACATTTTGCAACCTTTGCAAATCACCACAAAAGATGGGTTCACCCTCTGTGGTATGCACTTTCAAGACCAACGCAGCTTATATCATTCTAACACCCGTACATTACTTGTTTTTGGTGGTAATGGAGAGCTATATAAAATGGGCGCTTCCGCTTGGCTATTTAAGCTTTTGCAAAGATCATCAAATCCTTTTAACATCATCATGTTTGATCCTAGGGAATGTGGCTACAGTGAAGGGAGAGCGCATGCAAAAAAACTTGTAGAAGATGGCGAAACCGTCTACCAATATGTAGTTCATGAGCTAGGCGTAGAAGAAGACTCTCTTGATTTATATGGATTTTCTTTAGGCGCTGCTGTGGCAACTCTTGTTAAAGCCAACCATCCTACAACGCAGGGTGTCTTGATTAGTAATCGCTCTTTTCAATCTCTTCATCATGCTGTCAAAGGGATCTTTTCTCGCTTACAACATCCTTTTTCCTATCTGTGTAGCAAGCTTGCTTCCCAACTACAACATCATGCTGGCTGGGATTTACAACCTTTACAAGCCTGGAAATCCATTCAGAGTCCCAAGATGGTGATTTGTCACTCTGATGACCCTGTCATTTCCTACTGCGCAAGTTTAGAGCGCGGTCTTCATGAAGAAGATTTACTCCACACATGCCATCATATCCATCTACGACAAAAAGACCCCATGATGATGATTTCCAATCACCATGTGCAACCTCTTAGCTTTTATAATGATCAGCATGGTCATGATGTAGAGCTAGAGATTCTGCAATTCCTTGCTCCTCAAAAAGCTTGTTATAGTGCTGCAAGAGCTTAAGGTAATGATTCCACTTCTTAAGGTGCACCTCACGTGGATCATGAGACGCCGCATGGCGCATGGCTCTCTCGATCCCACAAGTAGCGATCTCTTCCATAGGCTCTAGCAAATAGACAAAAGCGATTTCTTCTGTAAAGTCCATCGTACAAAGAGTGAGCTTGCCATCTTCTTCTGGATGCTGCTCGGGATTTAAGTCTTGTAAAAGAGCTATCGCCTTTTGCGCTACAAGCAAGCATCTTTTGCTACTTGTAAAAAGCTCTTCTACAAAGATTTCTATAGTTTTTTGTTTTTCCTTCAAAGTCCCCAACCCTTGAAGCACCTGATGCACATACCCATAAAGATCATATTCTTGAGTAAGATACGTTGCAGAAGCCTCTTGAAGATCTTGATAAGGAAAACGTAAAAACCCAAGACCTTCTTTGACACAATCAACCACTGTAACATGAGGGTAATAGGTTGCAAACTCTTCAATAGCTGCAGCCTCCATCACCCATTTCACCATCGTATGCACATCCTTACCATGGCGATTCTTGCGGATGATAAGCCTCTCAGCACTCTTTTGTTCTTTCCCTAGCTCTTGCAATATAACTGACGGATCAGAGACAACCCCTTGCGCGTAACGCTTGCCATCCGTGTAGGCTAAATCAATACCCGATAGCAAAATCGGCGAACATCCCAACCGAAGCGCCGTAGCAAAACACATCACCGTCACAGAAAGCCCTTCTTGCGATACACCTTGAAACAAAGACTCTTCCTCAAGGCCTAGCCTCTCTTCCAAAGCTTGTTCTGCAAAGCCTCCTGAAAAGGTGCGCATATATCCTAAGGGGCCATTACACGTTCGAAAAATGTTTGCCGCCACACGGGACCCAAAGAGCATAGGCACTTGCATGCCCTGATTGGCTTTGAGACGATCATATTCTTCAGGATTGGGATCGAGAGCAAGTCCCAAATGAGGCACTACCCCTTGTGAACTCAAAGCAGCTAAGGTCGATCCCCCTGCGATCATCAGCGCCTTGGTTTGCAGCTTACGTAAAAGAGAAATATCTGCAGTCAGTGAGGGTCCAGCTCCACATACAATAGCTGGAATCCCTTGAAATTTCCCTCGTAAAAGATCTGCATAAAAGCAGCTAGGCAGCCTTTGAAAGTTCGGAAGAAGGTTACGAAAAAGCAAATGATAATAGGCATCTTCATGGAAAAGAGCTGATGTGATTGTTGCCCTTCTTAGCACCAGCAAAGAAAGCTCTTCCGCATCATATCTGCTATCTAGCACCTGGAGCATCACTCTTTCTACAGGATATGCATAAACAGCTTCTAAGAGAGCTTGTGACATCTTTTTAGCATGGAGCAGAGGTTTTATTTGTATTTGAGGGTGCGCAAACACCTGCTCTGACAAAGCCTTATCACAAAAAGCCCTGATCACGCCAAGCTCCTCTTCAAAGATCATGATCTCTTTGGATGGATTGATCTTAAGCCATGGCGTCAATGCTAAAATCTCTTTAGGCGAGGGAATCCCCACACACAAAAGAAGATCTGTTTTTTGCGCAATTAAAGAAGAGAGCAGAGGAGGAAGCTTATGCACATCACGTGGCTTACAAGGCATAGTACGCAGTAAAAATAGCAGCTGTGGATAGCGCTGCAGTACTACCTCCTCAACCATTCGTACCTTGATCTAAGATCAGTTTTTGATTGTCCCACCGTCCCTTTTGGATATGGTAATGCCCAGCTTCTGTGAGAGTCTTCTGTGTAAAACGTAAAGAGGTATCGTAAATCCCTTCATAAAGAAGGGTCTGCTCTGCATCCCAGCTTCTTTTATCAAAACGCTTAGGGGTATAGTACATCACCTCTTCATGTAAAAGGCCATTATCATGCCACCTGCAATGCTTTCCAATAGGCTGCCCTTCATGAAACTCTCCCTCATCCACAAGCTGCCCTTTTTCATTCCAGATACGATCCCAACCTTCTTTGAGCCCTTGATGAAATCCCGTTTCTCGTTTGAGCTGCCCTCCTGGCCAAAAAAGGACAACCTTACCCTGAAGCCTTCCCTTATCATAAGGCATCAAACTCTTCACAGAACCATTTTCATAGAAATACTCTTGATTGCCTTGGTACACACCATCTTTATATCTTTGCAGCGAAGAGATCTCTTCACTTTTGAAATACTGCCGAAGCTTGCCCTGATAGCGCCCCTGAAAAAACCAGCTCATGGATAGTTTGGCTCCTTCTTGGGAATAAAAACTCGACGGCCCATGCAGCTGCCCTTCTTTATAAAAAGAAAACCCCTGCAACTGTCCATCGGGATAAAAATAACACATCTGACCGTGTTGTTTACCTTCTTTTTGTACATAAACCATTTGGAGCTCACCTTGCTTACCCTCACGGACAACAAGTTTTTCTCCAGCAGCTACTCGGGTGTTGCGAGGATTACGAAGATCAATCTGTGTCGGAGAAAAAAGATCATCTAGAAAAATTTCTAAATCCACATCATGGAGGACTAGTTTTCCTTGATCCAAACTATAAACATCCTGCGCCATATCCTGTCCTCACAGTATAGATTTTTTCTAGCAGCGCCTCATGCTGCTGCAATACACTTTTCAAAAAAAGCGTTTTTTGCAACCTATCTTCAAAAGAGTCTTGTTCTTCTCTGCGCAAAAGCGCCCACTTCCATGCACGCCATACAGGCTGCAAAATAGCTCTATAAGCCATCTCTTCCTCTAGGTCACTTTCTGCAAGAACTCCTGCCGCTCCCCAATAATTTTTACTAATATTTTCTTTTTGATGCAAATAACTCTTTTCTAACTCTGCAAGCATAATGTCTAAGAGGTTTGCAACAGAGCGTAGGCTACGCTGCATATTTTGCTGAAAACTCTTTATAGCCTCTTCTTGTATCGACACCTCAGGCAGGAGTGTCAGCTGCGTATGCAAGAGTCCTTTGATATCATAGCGCATAGATAACGATGCGATGATCTCTTGTAAAGGTCTATGCATCATCCCTTCAATGGGTAATCCCCCTACTGTTGCATTGATGAACCTTTGAGAAGGATATCTTTCTACAAGAGAGCTAAAAAAATGTCTGCCCATCAAAAGATCTTTTCTAGACATTTTCTCGGTGCCATCTGCCAAAGTGATACTACATTCGTTTTTGACTTGATCACCCACAACTTGGACCCCATACTCTTGAGCCCGCTCATAGCACATGTCTACTCCTATAAGAACAATAGGATCACATCCCATCTCTGCAGCCACTGTCGCCATAAAGTTCGCAACATTCCACCCACTAGGTAAAGGAGCACAAGTCTCTCCACAGTCAGCGAAGAGCTCTTGCTCCAAAAAGTATTCTCCCGATCCTGGAAAAAAGATTTTCACCCCATGCATGATCTTCAGCACCTCATGAGAAAGCCTTAGCTGATACATCAAAGGCGTTTCTACATGCATACTCTCTTTATACCTTGCATAGGGAGGAGAAGGATCGATACAAGCACCTAGATCTACATGAGTCATCTCCTGAGAGGAGAAAGAAGCGCCTCCTGCAAATACAACTCCCAAGGAAAGTAGCTGCGACATAGTGGGTAGTAGCTGCGCTAAAGAAGGTCCTGCTCCACAAATAAAGGCAGGGATCCCTTGCATCGTAAGTCTTCTACCCTCCTTACTCCTTGGCAAAAGAAACATATTAGCATATATGTTACTCATCACCTTAAGGCCATAATCTCTATACTCAGAACATGTCACAAAAGCTTCTCGAAATGCGCTCTGAAAGCGCTCTTGCAGCTCATAAGCTTCTTCGGAAGAGACCCAATAGAGCTCCTTAAAAACATAGGTCCAAGCAAGTTTGGCTAGCTTCTCGTCACTCCATTGCTCTACAAGTCCAACCTCTACCCTAGGTTGTTGTAAAAGCTTTATAATGTCTCTATGACGAAGAAGTGCTTTCACACCCTGAATATCTTTTTCTAGGAAGATCAGCTGACAAGACTCATGAGCCTCCAACCATGTAGAAAGAGGCTCTAGTGAATCAAATTGAAAGCCTTGATAAAGACATAACACCCCATCACCTTCCGGCAGCTTGGGAAGATGCTGCAACGCTCCTACCTTCTCGGCTTTTTGATGTTTCCCTTGCATCTGCATAGCAAGGGCTCTATTTTTCTGCTCGAGCAGCTCTAAAAGCTCTACATTCATACAGACATGCCCAAAAGCTCTTGATAAGAGGGGATTTGCTCCATAAAGAGATAACTTTTTTTCTCCTTGTGATACCATCCTACTATCACTTTATGCTGGTTCACAACAGCAACAAAAGGAGCTCGTAAAAACTGGTTATATCCCATGACTTGATATACGGTAGAGAGAGTAAATGATACCGCTTTACACTCTATGATCAGTAAAGGCCTGAGCGTCTTTTCTGCAAAACAAACCACATCTATCCTGCGCATGGGCACTTTCTGCTCTTGTATCTCTACAAGATCTTTAAGCTTTCTTTCAACGCTGATAAGACCAGAAGGATACCCTTTCTTTAGAAGATCCACAAGAAGAGCCTGTCTAACACACTCTTCTTTGGTGGCTTTGACATGTTTTTGTCTGATCGGATCATAAATCTGCATTAAGGGTACTTAAGGGAACTACTCCCCTACCAAAGCTATGATGCCGTAACTATTATCTTTTCTTCTGTAAAGAACTTTGAGTTTCCGATCTTCCTCACTACGGTAGATCAGAAAATTATCCGAAGAAAGCTCCATCTTCATCACCGCCTCATCAAGATTCAGCGTTTTTAAAGGGCGGCTTTTCTTTTTGTACACTTTGGGTTTTGCACAACTCGCTTCCATCTCTTGGAGAGTCACCTCTTCGATGTCATCGTTAATAAGGTCCACATCCAAAGGCTGTTTTTCCAAAACATTCACATCCAAATCGACCGCAGGAATCCCCTTAGCATGGTGATCCTGAATTCTTCCCTTCCATTTGCGCAATTTAGTCTTTAGCCGATCAAAGGCCTTATCAATGGCAGAATACATCTCTTCTGTTGTCGCATGCACTTGCACTTTGAAATGGGAAAACTTCATGACAATGTTGACTGTATGCTCAAGTTTCTGCACATCCAGGCGAACAATCATATCGATGCCTTGATGGTTCAAGTGCTCCACCTTAGCTACTTTTTCCATGACATAATTTTTAAGAGGTGTTGTGACTTCCACATGCTTCCCTATGACACTCACATCAATATGACGATCTTCTTTTCCTTCGAGCTTTACTCTTTGAGTCATAACACTCTCTCCATGATTTGATCTGATTTTTCCTCTTCCAAAATACGCACCGAAAGGGACTCGAACCCCTAACCGCCCGGTCCGAAGCCGGGTGCTCTATCCATTGAGCTATCGGTGCCTAGCGGAAGATGCTAGCATCTTATCAAGCTATTTGAAAACTTTCTAGACTTTTTCTACACTGATCTTCTTATACAATGCACGAAGGCCTGTGTGAATACAAAAACTATCGAAGGGATCGTTGTTAAATCCATCCACTACCAAGAGAGCAAACGGATTATTACCCTCTTCACAAGAGAAGGGCTTCTTACCCTCATGGCTACTGTTTACCCCAAACAGCCTCATTCTGTTTCTCTAACAACACCCTTATGTATCGCAGACTTTTGTTATAAAAAAAACGACTCTGATTTGCATTTTCTTAAAGAAGGCTCTATCATCAGCTCTCATACGAGTTACAACACCTCATACGCACGTTTAGAAGCTGCTTTTTGTCTGCTTAAAACACTGCTAGCTTCTCAGCTGCCCGCAAAGCCTGCGCCTCTTTTATATGAGCTTACCAAGCTCTATCTAAGACAGCTTCCTTTTGCTGTAGCTCCTTGCAATCTAGCCAGCAGCTTTACCTTAAAAGCGTTAAGGCACGAAGGGCTTTTACCTTTGGAAGGAGTGTGCACACAATGTGCAGCGCAGGAGGCCAGATCCTTTTCCCAAGGAGAATCGTACTGTAAAACTTGCGCTCCTCCCAGCACCCTTTTCTTTACGGAAGAAGAGTGGGTCGGCGTGCAAACGCTACTTTTTTCCAAAGATTTAAAGACGATCGACTCTCAGTCTTTGTCTCCTGAAGCACATAACAAAATAAAAAATCTTTTTGCATCTCTTGTCCACTGAAGATATGCGAAAGGGGGGACTTGAACCCCCAGGAGGGATGATTACCTCACTACCACCTCAAGGTAGCGCGTCTGCCAATTCCGCCACTCCCGCAGATCACAAGAAAAATGGAAAGCTCAAATCATATGCAAGAGATTGATAAGACGCAAGGGCAATTTGTTTCTAAAAAATAAGAGCTACTTCAGCTATAATCGGCAAGGTATGAAATGGATTCTTTTAGGCCTCATTTATTTGTACCGTTACACACTGCGCCCTTTTACAGCAGGTTGCTGCCGCTTTTATCCTAGCTGCTCAGAGTACGCCTCTGAAGCGATCAAAAAATATGGGCCTCTAAAAGGGTTGTTTCTTACGTTGAAAAGGCTCTGCAAATGTAACCCTTGGCACCCAGGTGGTGTCGACGAGGTTCCTTAAGGAATGTCTAACTTCATACCTGGCTTAATAATGGAGCTGGCTGTAAGGCCATTCTTTTTCATAAGCGCTTTCAGATCGACCTGATACAGCGCCGCTATTTTCCACAGATTATCCCCCTTGACAACCTCATGCGATCTTTTAGCGCCAGCAAGAGGTATCACACTCTCTTTTTCATGACGACGCTCTTTAGGGGTAAAACTTGCTTTATCAAAAAAGTTGGGCAAAAACCGCAAAAGCGCCTTGCTGTGATCATAGGGCTGAGGAGGACTCTCTCCTGCTAGCTGATAGAGCTTGCTACCAGCAGCCTTTAACACCTCATCACTACGCACACTGACAAGCAGCTTCCGAACAAAACTCTCTGCTTGCGGTATATCTGCTGTCACAAGTTTTAGCATAGCTACAATACTACCATCATCAAGTTTGGCAAGAGCAAAATCTCTATCATGCTCTAAGAAAAAATGGAGAGCTAAAGGAGAGCCTTTATGGACAAGAGGCAGTAAAAATTTTCTACGGGTTTCAAGGCCAAAATCTTGCATCTTGTAGAGCTCTTGATACCAAGCTTCTATCTGCTCCCATTCTATACCTAAGAGACTCTCTAGAAGCTGCTGCTCTGGAACATAGTAGTCCTCTTGCTGAAATAGTCTTTTTATATAGTAAAAATGTGGTGTTAAACAAAAGGCTTCCTTAAGAGAAGAGGGGATAGCGCATAGCTCATGGATACTTTGCATCTTGACGTAAAGACCGTGGGGAGTAAAAGGCCATTTCTCTACCCTCGCAAATGTGCTCAGCGCATGAAAATGGGCATCTTCAAGACCAGGAAACATCTCAAGATGAAGTCTCTCCCCTCCTTCTTTATGCACAATTTCTACCACTCTTGTTTGCACAATACGTCCCGCAAGAGCTTTATACACATCAAAATAATGTAGCCCCACAAGACAGGCTAAAGCGTAATCTCTTTTAGCATAACCATCTTCTACAAGTTCTTTTCTCTCTAGCTCATTTTTTAGCTCTTCATAACTGTAGTGAAAATACTCATGTAACAGCTCCATCCCACTGCTAGATATATAACTTGCTTTGCCTATAGTCGCAGTCTCTATAGAGGAGGGTTTGACCTGCTTAAGATTTTTGTAGGTCATCATAAAAAAAGAGCCTAATAGTCCAATGTTTAAAGCCCCACTGATAAGCAAAGCGTGAGAGAGCCATCTCGCCTTTTTCACCCAAGGATTTTTCTCTAGCCGATCTTCCACTATCCTCCCTACAACTCATGCACTTGCATGATGACTTCTTTCTCTTTACATCTAAACAAATTTTTTAACTTTCTTCAATACAGCAGATTTGGTACATTGCCTGATATTCTATCATGTCACTTTTAAACGTTTTGATAAAGCTATGTTAGTTCCTCTCTCTTGGTTGAAAGATTTTCTCGAAATACCCGCACATGTTACCCCGCAAAAAATAGCAGAAGCTCTTACCCTGGCAGGGTTAGAGGTCGACAAAGTAGAGCACGCTTCGCTTGGGTTTGAAGGTGTCGTCATTGGAAAAGTGCTGAAAGCAGAAGCTCACCCTGAAGCGGACCGTTTGCGTGTGGCTACCGTCACAGATGGAACTCAAACCTACCAGGTGGTATGTGGAGCTCCCAACTGCAGAGCAGGACTTGTGACAGCTTTTGCACGTATAGGCGCTCATCTCACAGAAGAAAATGGGGAAACTTTCAAAATCAAAAAAAGCAAGCTGCGTGGCGTAGAGTCCGAGGGCATGTTATGCTCAGAAAAAGAGCTGGGGTTCAACCTTGAAAGCCACGAAGGTATCATAGAGCTGCAAGAGTCACTCACTCCAGGCACTCCTTTACAAGAGATCTTTGGAGATACTCTCTTTGAGATCTCTCTTACACCCAACCTCGGCCACTGCATGAGCATTTGGGGTATTGCTAGGGAACTCTCTACCCTTTTACAAGTGAAACTCAAACATCCTCCCCTCTCTTTGCGTGAAGACCCTTCTCTGCACACAAGCACTTTTCTTTCTCTTGACGTGGAAGATCGGGACCATTGCCTGCGCTATTGCTGTCGCTATATAGAAAACATCGAAGTCAAAGACTCTCCTGTATGGTTAAAAAAACGATTAGAAGCTTGTGGCTTGCGAAGCATCAATAATGTCGTTGATGTCACCAACTACATCTTACTAGAGTATGGCCAGCCCTTACACGCTTTTGATTATGACACTTTGGAAGGTTCTGAGCTAAAAGTACTCGTTTCCAAAGAGGATCTTCCCCTAACCACATTAGATCAAATAGAAAGAAAAGTGCCCCAAGGTACTCTTCTTATCTGCGATGCAGAAAAACCTGTTGCCATCGCCGGCGTTATGGGAGGATTATATTCTGCTGTTACTCCTACTACAACACGTGTTGTCTTAGAATCGGCCTATTTTCATCCTTCTACCATAAGGAAAGCCTCTAAAGCCTTGCATCTTAGAACAGATTCCTCCTCACGCTTTGAAAAAATCGTTGATCCTGAAGGGGTTCGCGTAGCTCTAGATAGAGCTGCCGCTTTGCTGCAAGAGGTGGCTGGCGGATCTATAGCTTCTGATCCCATTGATGACATCTCCACTCCCTACATTCCTAGAGAGCTCTCTTGTAGGCTCTCCAAAATTAATGATCTGCTAGGCACCCAGCTGGGCGTTAGCGAAGTAGAAACGATTTTTCATAGGCTGAGAATCCCTTGTACAACAAACACGCAGCAGGCTCTATTCCATCTAAAAATCCCTTCTTACAGAAATGATATCAAAGAAGAGATCGATCTTGTCGAAGAAGTCGCAAGAATCTATGGATATAACAACATTGCAGTGAAAGCGATCCAATGTATTAACTCGCAGCTTCCTCATTCTCCTCTTTATACCATAGAGACTACTGTGAGAAAAAGGTTGATTGCAGAAGGTTTGCAAGAGATGCTCACCTGTGATTTGATCAGTCCAAAACTTGCCACTCTCTCTTTAGACCATTTAGATGAAGAAGATCCTCTTATCCACGTACTTCATCCAAGTTCTGTTGATCAATCGATCTTGCGACCTTCCCTTCTTCCTTCCCTGTTGCAATGTGTCAAGCACAACTTCGACCGTCAAAACTTTCACCTAGCGGTTTTTGAAATAGGCTGCGTCCATTATAAACAACAAGGTGAGTACATAGAAAAACCTGTTGCAGCTCTTCTACTAACAGGTCACAGAGCGCCTCATTGTTGGGGCTCATCCGATATCAACTACGACATCTTCGACCTCAAAGGCATCATAGAAAATGTGCTCTCTTCTCTTGGCTGTAGTCGCTTGGAGTGCCTATCTTCTTCTATCCAAGGATTTCATCCAGGTAGACAAGCACTTCTTGCTACAAAAAAACATTCTTTGGGCTTAATGGGAGAGGTTCACCCTTCTCTTCTTGCAAAACTCGACATCCAACAAAAGGTGTTCTTTGCGCAGCTAGATTTACAAGAGCTTTTTACCCTATCTCGCCACGTGCCGCAGATGGATCCTTTACCTATCTACCCTGGCTCTCAAAGAGATTGGACAGCAACTTTCAAAGAAGAGACCCCTGTTGGTGAGATTGTATCTACCTTGCAATCACTCCCTTCTCGCCTTGTCAAAGACATCGCTGTACTTGATCTTTATACAAGTGATAAACTAGGGAAAGGCAAAAAGAACCTCACTCTCCGCTTTCTCTACCGAGATGATCAAAAAACGCTCTCTTTTGAAGCGGCTGATAAAGAACATGCGAGATTACTCGCTCTTGCAGAGCAAAAGCTTAGCTCTCATTTGGTGTAACTTGGGCTGCAGCTCTATCCTTCTCATTCACGACATGTACTGCCTCGTTACCTGCAGGCATATTCACCTGATTGCGCTCAATCACTAGCCTATCTGTCTCATGAGCTTCTCCTTTAAGGTGAGCGCTGATCCCAGAAAAACTACCTGTTACATTCGGTGTATAGGTGATAGTATTTTCTGCAATCCTTACATCAATCTCTCCAGAAAACACTGAAGTAATAGAAGCTACTCCTGCATAGCTATGCAAAGAGTTTCCTGTGATCTCAATAGAGCTCTTACTGCTCTCTGTATCAGAGAGAGAAATCCCTTCCTGCGAGGCTACAATTTGGTTGTTATGCAGTAAAATCCTTCCATCTAAGGAGCGATTTTCATAAGCGACTCCCACCCCTAGAGTTTCACTGATAAATTTATTATCAGTCACTTCAAGGATCACACTTCTCTCTCCTTCGCTATGCACATCTAGCGCTTTATAAAAACCTATCTCTACTCTATTTCTCATGCATACCTGGTCTGTAGACTCTTCTGAAAGCTCGTAGGCTATCGCTGTTCCAGAAGGATCTGTAGCGATCAGTGTATTTCCGACAACATAGGTTGCATGGCCTGGACGCTGTAGCAAGAGCCCTGTTTGCCCGTTTGCTGCTACAATTGTATTATCCATAATCTTGCAAGCAGAGCTGCTGCCTACAACCTGAACCACGGGAGCATTTCCTCCACGACCAATAAAAGTGTTGTTTATAAAGGTACAAGGGAAACCACCTTCTTCCCTATGAAGCGCACTAAAACCTTCTGCTGCAATCACCTCACTATCTGTGAGGGTAACACTCCCCTCTTTCATATAGACAGCATGCTCGTTTTTACCTTCTATCTTAAATCCATGGATACGCGCTCCAGGATGGCGTATCTCAACCACAGCCCCGTCTTGCGTCGTCAAAATAGGCAGTTGATGAGGTGTCAGAGCTGGAATCGCAACTCCATTAATATCTACTGAAACTCCTGAACTTGCAAAAGTTTGATAAGCTTTAGGAGTGATTCCCTCATCATACCCCTTGGAGGTCCCATCTCCTGCAAACACATAAAGAATATCACTACCATCTGCAAAAGCTGTAGCCTGAGAAAGCGTTGCATAGGGGTTTTCAAAAGAGCCATCTCCTCCATTTCCCTTTTGATTATTTACAAAGATAAAGCGCAATGGCTCGCCATTTGCTTGCAAATGACAAAAGGTGTGCGTTTCACGCGCAATAGGAATAATTTCATTTCTGACCACACTCTGCGTCTGCACAGCAAGCCATGAAGGCTGTTGTATCCTCTTAGTTGAAGATAAAGCTCTGTTTCTTCCAAGTGGAATATTGAGCGCAATAAAACCATTAGCCCTTCCACGAAACAGCTTATCATACGTATATTCCGCTCCAAAAGAGAGGTAAGAAGAAGGACTTGCTGTAAGCCTCGCTCTTACTCCGGCCACATTACCAACTGTTTGATTAAAGCCTCGCTGTTTAAAAAGATAATATCCCCCAAGTCCCAGATATAATCCTATCTCATCAAAGGGATTAGGCAACGTAAAGCCAAGCTCTGCATCAGCGCAAGGGAGTGCATATCGCACTTTTTGTTTCACAAGAAGAGAGTGGCCCTCAAATCCTTTAAATAAAATAGGGTCATCTTGGTATTTCCCACAAAAAGGGTAATAGCCATTCACACGCACATCGACATGACGACTCAACATCTCTATGCCTGCTGCAAGCTGGTGAGTTGTTAGCCATTTGACATTTCTATAATCATAATAAGCGTTCAATCCAAAAAGATAGTTTTGCTCAGCATCAGAAAATCTCGCTCCAAGTCCTAGATTAGCAGCAACATCTTCATTATTGAAAACATGCACTCTCCCATCCACAAAAGGAAGTCCCAAAATACCTACTTTAGGACACATAAATAAAGCAGCTGTTGTATATCCTTGATCGTATCCCATCCCCTTATGTTCACGATGCTGTAGACTGAGTCTAGACAAAAAGTATTTTCCCTCTCCTACAGCTGCTGCTGCTACAAAAGAGAACACACTACATGCAACTGCGCAAAAAACAACTCTTCTCATAGCTCTTCCTCACACTATGTGCTTGTACTCCTTTTTTGGTTTATTGAAAACCGGTTCTTATAGCACTACATATTTGCGAAAAAACTATTGAAGAAATTGCTTAAGTGGTCCATGTTGTAAGATCTTAACGTATAAATATTCTCTAAGAAGGAGATGAGGTTATTATATGAAGATAAAACTTCTACCTGTTGCGAGCCTTGTACTGCTAGGACTTTGCGGCTGCGATTCGACAAAGAAATCTAAAAAAACAGATGTAGTCTCTCAACGCTACATCCACAAGTATGGTTATGATGTATCCAAAGAAGAGTGGAGTGAAAATCATTATCCAGGACAAATCGTTACAACTCTTAAAAATGGCGTGACGATCATCTCTTCCTATGAAGATGGTGTATTACATGGCCCTACTTCTCATAGTCATCCTTACTCTCAAACGGTCGCTTCTCTACAGATCTATGACAAAGGTAACCTTGTCAAAAAAACCTCCTTTGATATCAAAGGGGTACCTCAGAAAGAAGAAGTGTTCCTATCTCCCACTCATGTAAAACAAAAGCTATGGTATCAGACAGGAACTCCTATGTGCATCGAAGAAAGACTCGATGACACTTTGCTCGAAGGCGATTATTTCACGCTGCAAAATGAGCCTGAATCTCGCGTAGAGAACAAAGCGGGAACAAAAACCATTCGCTCCCAAGATGGAGCTCTACTCGCTAAAGAGACCATTGAAAACGGCGTTGTTGTTGCAGAAGAGACTTTCTATCCCAATAACACGCCTCATGTCTTTTCCTCTTTCTATAACCACCTTCTTCATGGTGAAAAAAGAGTGTTTGGACCCACAGGAGAGCCCATCCTCGTAGAAAACTACGAGTGTGGAGAGCTCCAGGGGCCAGCAACCTATTACCAAAATGGACACAAATACCAAGTGACATCCTATCACCATGGTAAAAAACATGGTCTTGAACGTCAATATGTGGATGGAGAGACTCTTGTAGAAGAAACAGAGTATCTTGATGGCATAAAACATGGCTCTTCTACTTTCTACAGTGATGGTTTTGCTAAAACTGAGTGGTATTATAACAATGAACTTGTATCTAAAGCTAAATTTGATGAGCTTTCAGACAGAGAAAAGATGATTGCAGCTATGCATGAGCGCTCTTCTAAAACTTCTTCTGAAGATTTTGAAGAAGAAGAGTTTGTTGAGTCGATTCAGTAACACCTTACGTCTTATGAGGCGGAGTTTTTCCGCCTCTTTTCTATATGAAATTACCCATCCTCAAATACTATTTTCCCTCTCCTTTGTCAGTAAAGCTGTGTATCTACTTCACAAGCTCAGAACCCTATCTCCTAGAAAAAGTCACCCTAGCCCAAGGGAAAAGATCTCACGTAGTCGAATGTCTCCTCTATGCACAAACCGATGCTTGCAACCCCAAGCTGCTACACCCTATTCACCTTACGCTCCAGTGGATCATCGCTTATCTTGCTAGAAAAACCTCTACTGTCCTTCCTCCTATGCTATGGAACGCTCCCTCTTTTACGCAAAAAGCTCTAGAGCATCTTACCTGTGTCCCTTTTGGAAAGAGTCTTAGTTATCAAGAGCTAGCAAGCGCCATAGGTCATCCCAAGGCAGCAAGAGCTGTAGGTAATGCCCTCAATAAAAACCCTTTTCCCTTTTTCCTTCCCTGCCATCGGATTATCTCTAAAACAGGAAAGATCGGGGGCTTTGCCTATCCCCTCTCTCTCAAGCAAGCCCTGCTAACCTTTGAAAATAGCACCTCGTTATGATCCTTTATCTGCTATTTGTTCAATCTCCTCTCTGATCTTCTCTCCTTCTGGATCGCACCCTATACACAAAGCAGAAAGAAGTATCATAGTGATTATCAACATCTTATTCATATTTAACCCCTACTGTCACTAACAACATAAAATTACTTTCTGCTTTAATAAAAATCAAAAACAAACGCATGTCTTTTATTAATAGAATTAAATCTTATGTTAATTATAATAAAGATAGAAAAAAGAAAGAGTGTTGTAATTTAAAACTCAACCCTTTTAAAATTAAAAACTAATAAGAACGGGGTTTCTTCATGAATCCAGATCTCTTACAGAGAAAAATCGCCAAGCTTGAGTCATTATATGACCAGTTGCAATCTGAGATGAACTACTTAGATAGTCTTCTTAAAGATGTGGGTTTTGAAGAAGGTTTGAAAACCCTTAAAGAGGCTGCATTAGAGTTGAAGGAGAAGAAGAAAAACAGCGACAACAACAAGACCTCCTACTGATTCTCTAGGAAACCGTAGTCATAAAAGATCTCTTCATGTTAAACTGTCTACACTTACGATTTTATTATAATCGATATATTGCATAGTGTAATAATAACCATGCAGTTTTTTATACAACCAGTCTTCTGAGTAACATATAATCGACTGGATAACCCCCTATCGTCTTCACACAAAAACTAAGGAAAAATATTATGTCACCTCCTGTATCACATACTCCGCCCTCTCAATTCTCTTCACTGGATTGCCACTTTCTTTACGCACCCAAAAGGGAAGCTGATACTCCGCCGAGTAAGCCAAGGTCATCATCCACTATCCCAGAATCACCAGAAAATTCTGAGAGACAAGCTAACTCCCTCCGCGGGCGTCTGCCTCCTCTCTCCAAAGCATCATTAGCACCATTCACAGCTCTTGATGTGTCGGACGGGATAACCCCTCCTAAGGCTAGACGTAGATGCCAATCCACCCCACCAGGGGGTGCTGGTCCAAAAAAAGGATCTCTACGCACTTTGGCTAAAAGTAGATCACCTTCTTCACAGAGCTCTGGAACCGTGACACCCTTATCAACACCTAACACAATAACACCGCCCAATGAACAGCAAGAAAATACAGCTAGCAAAGTAGTTGCAGTAGTAAGGCTCTAAAAACTCTAAGGTCTGCTAGGTAGCTACAATTTGCTGCCTAGCATAAAGCAACTTCTCTTGCAAAAGAACTATCCTTAAAACAAGATTTCATGTTATATTAATTGCACTTATAAATTATCTAAGATCGATAAATTAAAAAATCTATCAAAGATAGAAGCGTATGCAATCTATTCTCACATGATAATTTTTACATTACAATAACCATCCAATCTGCTAGACAAAACAACCTCAGCAGCTCTTGGAACTACCCATAAGGAAAGCATTTATGTTAACCCCTATCGAACCTAGCCAACTGCATCAACAATTCCAAAACACAACAAACCCTTCCCACCGCAAAAACACTCTCAGAACTATCGATGGGTTAGCCCCTCTATCAGAAAAAAATTCACCACAATCAGCCTCTCTTAAAAACAGGGTTAGGCCTTTGTCCACTCCTCCTGAAAGCAATCTCCCAAAAAACCCTTTTCTTGTAACTACAAGACGTTCCTCGTCTGATATCACCCCTCCTCCTGCAGCTTCTGATGCAATCATTCTGGAAAAAAAATTAGACAGAGCTCTTCGTGCGATGAAAGGATTATCCCCAGATATTCTCGATAACCGTCTCACAAAAGCTTGGGAAAGCAGCTTGCACAATTTCACCAAGAAGGTACAAGCTTCCAGTGATCCCTCTTTGCAAGGGAAACTTAATCAACTCTATGATGTTTTCACCGAGCTTAAGAAAACAGCTGATTTAGTTACTGGCTTTTCCCAGGAGTGCGCAGTTTCTGATCAGGCGGCCATACGGTATGTTAACCAAATCGACGGGGTGTTACACCTCAAAAGAGTTTAATCCTTATCTTGTCTCAAAGCGAGCTTCTCTGCAAAGGGAAGCTTGCGAAAAGGCTTTGGATGCGTGGATAGAGTAAAAGCTCGAACACGAGGCTCATGAGTGCATTTTTCTGAGCAACAACCTTGCAACGCTTGCGCGCATGCAGGACAAGCAAGAAACAAAGCATTACAATCCATATTAGCGCAGTTATAGTACGTATCAGAAGGCTCATTACAATGAGCGCAGCGACTAATCACTTCCGTCTCTTCTTTGCTAATAGGAACCACCATACGATCATCAAAAACAAAGAGCTTTCCTTTCCAATGAGATACCCCTTCTTCTAGACCATATTTGATCACCCCACCTTGCAGCTGATAGACCGTATCAAATCCCTTTTGTCTCATAAGAGCAGAATAGAGCTCACAACGAATACCCCCAGTGCAATACATCATCACCTTGGTCTTCTTAGCATCATAGAGCCTTTTTAAATGGTCTACATAATCTGTAAAGTCTCTAAAATTCTCCAGCTCAGGTAAAATTGCTCCCTCAAAATGCCCCACCTTCCACTCATAATCATTGCGTACATCGATGAGAATCGTGTCTTCATCTTGCGCCTCTAACATCTCTTTCCATTGTTTGGCAGGTACATGCTCCCCGGTAAGATTGAGATCTACCTCGGAATCTAAAGCAGCCAGCTGTTTTCTGTATTTTACGGTCATTTTAGCAAAGGCATGGTCCTCAGACAGGTGTACTTTGAATTCGATGTCATGAAAAGGGCCTTGCTGACGGAGCCACTCGATATAGCTCTCAGCATCTTTTTCATGAATACTCATCTGCCCATTGATCCCCGTCTCATTGATGTAAATACGCCCCTTAGCATCTTTATCTTTCAAAAATTGTTGATGAGCCTTGACAAACCTTGCGACGTCCTCTAGGCGAGCTGGAGGTTTCAAAAAATAATAGTACGCCAACACTAAATACATAGTACTCCAAAATAGATCCTATAAGCCAAGAGAGCATAAAAAGAGACCCTCAGATCCGTCAACAAAAAAACTACGTTTCTACCAAGATATCTCTCAAAAAAACACTTTCACGCCTTAACAAAATCCCCGAAATAGCCCTCTTAAAAGATCCTTGTATTAAATTACTGCGTGCTCTAGCATGAGTGCTTCCGTTTTATAACATGCTTTAAAAGTTTAGAGGTACTACAGAATGTCACGATATACAGGCCCGAAAAACCGTATAGCCCGTCGCTTTGGCGTTAACATCTTCGGACGCCGCCGCAATCCCCTGCTCCATAAACCTAATCCGGCTGGTATGCATGGCGCAAAGCGTAAGAAGAAGTCAGATTTTGGCTTACAGCTAGAAGAAAAACAAAAACTCAGAGCCGTTTATGGCATGCTGACACAACGCCAGCTTGTGACCTATTATAAAAAAGCTCTGCAGCAGCAAGGCAATACATCTCATATCTTTATGGCTATGCTCGAGTGCAGACTAGACACTCTTGTGTACAGACTAGGCTTTGCAGCCACTATTTTCCACGCTCAGCAGCTCGTATCTCATGGGCATGTGCTTGTGAATGGAAAAAAAGTAGACAGACGCTCTTTCCAGGTTCGACCAGGCATGGAAATCTCTCTTAAAGAAAAAGTAAAAGAGTCTCCTCTTATCAAAGAGTTGCAAACTATGGCTTCTGAGATCCCTGAATATCTATCTAGGGACCTCAGCCAGTGCAAAGGCAAGCTAGAATCATTACCTGTGCTAGACCAGATTCCACTTGCTCTACCGATTAATATTCCTCTCGTTTGCGAGTTTTTAGCGCACACAAGCTAAATACAACCATGTTTACCACGGCAGATCGAAAGCCAAGACTTTTTATGTCTTGGCTTTTTTTATGCACACTTGGACAATTTTTGTGAGCTGCTGACAACCAAGTAGTTTCTCAAACAGCAAATAACTCCCCATGTATACGCACACTCCTACTCCCCACATAACAAACTGGGAGCCCTGAGCTAGCTTACATAACCACACGCAAAAGCAAGCAGCTGCGCCGCAGAGCAGTGTTTTTAGGTAAAAAAGCCCTAGAGAAAAAGAGCTCTCTTCAAGACTTTTGAGACGGTGGTAAAGATACCATCCATTAAAGGCGCTTGTTAAACTCGTACCCAGAGCAATGCTTTCTGCTCCCCAATGCAACACAAACACCATAATAGCGTTGAGAATGGCGTTGCACGCAACAGCGAGTAAGGAGGCTCTCATAGGCGTTTTGAAGTCTTTATGCGCGTAATACACAGAAGCTAGTAAAAGAGTCAGTCCATGAGGAATCAGCCCCAAAGCGTAGCTATACAGACATGTTGTGGTATGTGCAATAGACCCTCCTTGGAATTTTCCATGTCCAAATAGTAAACTCACCGTCAAATATCCAAGAGCAAACAAGCCAAACATAGAAAAAGACATCAAAGAAAATGTCTGCTTAACACCTTCTATAAGAAGCTCTCTTTTCTCTGAGCCCTGCTGAATAGTGCGTGTGAGCGTGGGAAGGATTGCTGAAGCAATGGCGACACCAAAGAGTGCAACAGGCACTTGCTCTATACGAATCGCATACCAAAGTAATGCTGGCCCCTCAGGGTCTGCTATACGCGCGAAGATGCTATCTAGCGCAATGTTGATTTGCGCAGCTCCTATGCCAAGAGTTCCTAAGATAAAAGGTTTCACCATTCCCTTCAGCGCGCTATGAAAAGGTCTTGGTTTACTACACTCTTGCCATGTAAGACTTAACCTAAGGATACGCATCACCTCGGGCATGAGTAGGAGCCACTGCATAGCAAACGCTACAATCACTCCATAAGATAAAAAACGCATCGATGACGTAGCTGCAGAGCGATACGCTCCCCAAGCAGCGAGAATCCACACTACATTGAAGGCAACAGGGGCAACAGCCGGCAAGAAAAATTTCTTCTCACACTGCAAAAAAGAGCTGCATACACCATAAAGGCAAATAAAAAATAAAGAAGGGAGCATGATCTGTGTAAGCTGACTTACCTCAGACACATCCCCCATAAAAAGCTTTCCCCCCCAAAAAAGACCTCCCATACCACAAGCAACAAGAGCTGCTGCTATCAAAGCAAAAGAGAAAAACACATCGCGAAAAAATCTCCCCTCTTCTTGAGGACCCTTAAGAGAAGCAAAAAGAGGAATAAAGCTCGAGGCAAGAGGAGACTCTGCGAGCATCCTACGCATCAGGTTAGCAAAACGATATGCCACCATAAATAGGGCTAGCTCAGAAGAAGTTCCAAAGAAAAAGGCAAGAGCAATATCTCGAAACATCCCCGATATACGACTGAGAAGCACTCCCAGTGAATACCCAGAAAATGCCTTTGCAAACGCTTTTGTACTTTCTGTCATCTTTTCTTCCTATAGCTTTAGCGTCTTTTGTATCATGCTTTTCAGATTTACTGCACGATCTTGCAGCTCTTTTCTTGTATAGATCCTAATGCTTTTGTACACTCAGAAAGAACTGTTTTTAGGGAGAAGCTTTGTGAAACACACACTACTTATAGGAGCTCACACCTCTGCCTCAGGAGGCTCTTTTCATGCGCTCGATGAAGGCGAGGAAATAGGAGCCACCACCATCCAGCTCTTCACAAGCAATCAAAAACAGTGGCATGGCAGAACCATTTCTGAAGAAGAAATCGCGCTCTTTACGCAGCGAAGAGAAGAGACAGGAATCTCTTCCATCATGAGCCACGCCAGTTATCTTATCAACCTCGGTTCCCCTAATCCAGATATCCTTGCAAAAAGTCGAAAAGCGTTCCAACAAGAAATCAAAAGATGTCATCTCCTAGATATCAAATTTTTAAATTTCCACCCAGGAGCCTACACTACAGGCTCTGAAGAGCAGTGCATTGACACCATTATAGACTCTTTATTAGACATGAAAAACCTTTTGAAAAAAGGGTCCACTGAGCTACTTTTAGAAACAACCGCAGGCCAGGGCACTTGTGTGGGCCATACTTTTGAGCAACTTCATTTGATTCTGCAAGCAACCCATGAAGCGCTTCCTATCGGTGTATGTCTCGACACTTGCCATGTCTTTGCCGCCGGTTATGATATCTCCTCTAAAGAGGGATGGGAATCTACTCTAGAGAATTTTGAGCAAGTCATAGGGTTAAAATACCTCAAAGCTTTTCACCTCAACGATTCCAAACACCCCTTAGGCTCACGAAAAGATCGACACGCTAATCTCGGAGAAGGACATATTGGCCTTCCCTGTTTTCAGTTTTTGATGCAAGATCCCAGAGTGCAAGGTCTCCCTAAATATCTAGAAACCCCCGATGGCAAGGTGCGTTGGAAAGAAGAAATTGCTTTACTACGACGCTTTGCTAAGGAAGAGTAAATTCTAAAAAAATTGCTAAAAGCAGGAAAGCTATGGTATATTCACAAGCCTTAACCCAACCCACATACTCTCTTATGACTCGGTTGTTTTTAAAACAGTTGAAAGAAGATTCTTCAAGATTTATAGGTCAAACCCTCACCTTATACGGATGGATCCGCACAGCAAGACATCAGAAAACCTTTTCGTTTCTTTCTTTGAATGACGGTTCTTGCCTGTCTAATTTTCAAGTGGTTGTTGCTGACACGCTCCCTCATTACGCCACACTCATGCATCAATTAACAACAGGTACTTCTGTCAAGGTGACAGGACAAATTGTAGAAAGCCCAGGACAAGGCCAAGCGATTGAAATGCATGCCAAAGAGCTTGTTATACTGGGAGAGTGCTCTAGTGAAGAGTATCCCCTTCAGAAAAAGAAACACTCTTTTGAATTTCTCCGCACGATTTCTCATCTACGTCCAAGAACCAATACACAAGGTGCTGTAGCAAGGGTGAGAAATGCTCTAGCTTTTGCCTCCCATCAATTTTTCCAAGAAAAAGGGTTTTTGTATATTCAAACACCCATTATTACAGCCGCTGATTGCGAAGGAGCAGGAGAGCTTTTTCAAGTGACAACGCTTCCTCTTAATAAGCTCCCTACAACCTCTTCTCGTGATATTGATTTTTCACAAGATTTCTTCGGTAAACCCACATTTTTGACTGTTTCAGGACAACTCAACGGCGAAGCCTATGCATGCGCGCTCTCTAATATCTACACATTCGGCCCTACCTTTAGAGCAGAAAACTCCAATACATCACGGCACTTAGCGGAGTTTTGGATGATAGAGCCAGAGGTAGCCTTTGCAACTCTATCTGACATCATGACCCTCGCCGAAGAGTACATCAAATATACCCTCTCCTATGTCCTAAAACGCTGCACAGAAGATATGCAGTTTTTCGACCAGTTTATTGAAAAAGATCTTCTTCAAAGGCTCTCTAACGTCTTAGAATCACCCTTTGCAAGACTCTCTTACACAGAAGCTGTGACTATCTTGCAAAAAAGTGGTAAGAAGTTTTCTTTCCCCGTCTCTTGGGGGCTCGATCTGCAATCAGAACATGAAAGATATCTCTCTGAAGAACACTGCAAAAAGCCTGTCATTCTGACCGATTACCCCAAAGATATTAAAGCCTTTTATATGCGTGCTAACGACGATGGAAAAACCGTTGCTGCTATGGATGTGCTTGTTCCCCGCATCGGAGAAATCATCGGTGGCTCCCAAAGGGAAGAAAGACTTGCTACCTTAGAAGCGAAAATTAAAGCGGTAGGCTTAGATCCTGAGCAGTATCGTTGGTACTTGGATCTGCGTCGCTATGGATCTGTGCCCCACGCAGGCTTTGGTCTTGGATTTGAGCGCCTTGTACAATTTGTCACAGGCATAGAAAATATCCGCGATGCCATCGCCTTTCCAAGGGTACCTGGATTTGCAGAGTTTTAGCAACAAAACGCTATTTTATGCCTTCGTTTGACCTCATAACGAGCAAACTGTTGCATCACGTACCTCTGCACCGCCTCTTCACATGCATACAAGTCCCGTTTGTATGCCCCCCTTTTTTGCTCTATAAGCAAAGCCATGTCTTCACTATTTAGCACCGTCGTCCTTGGATCTTGCGCAAAAAGAGGGTCAATACTTCTTGGCATACTGAGATCAAAAATCAACATCTTATGTGCACTTTTCCTAGGTACACTTTTCAGCACATATCCTGGATACTTCGTTGCAGAGATAATCACATCATACTCTTGCCATGTAGACAACATCTCTTCTCCTCCCATCTGGAGACTAGGATACTGCTCCATCATCTCTGCATCGACCCCTCTTCTTGAACACAGCGCTAGATGCTGAAATTTCTTGCGTGCAAGAAGCGCTAGCACCTTTCGATTCATCTCTGAATTTCCCACAAAAAGCACTTTCTTCGATGTAATAGGCTGCAAGTAGGTTGTAATCTGTGAAAACACTTTATTTTCTAAACTGTCTCCTCCCCCTGCATAATCGTAAAGAGAGCGAATCTGCTTTGCCACTTGTAAACTCTTTTGGAAAAGATAATGCAGCTCGCTAGGCAAAGAGACTCTTTGACGAGTGAGTTCATAAGCGCGTTTTACCTGCCTTTGAATATCACTCTCTCCAATAATTGCACTATCAAGACCACACGTCACTCTTACAAGATGTAAAAACACGTCAGATTCAAAATAGGAATACAGCACATGCTCAAAAGATTGATGCACATGAAGG
>Ga0172362_10000441_pt1 | contig 33367 bp, 26 predicted proteins | sample LakKivs1_kivu2a2_FD_114534 | JGI IMG/M metagenome (GOLD analysis project Ga0172362, IMG submission 114534) | Sediment microbial communities from Lake Kivu, Rwanda - Sediment s1_kivu2a2 | ecosystem: Environmental > Aquatic > Freshwater > Lake > Sediment | place: Rwanda: Western Province, Lake... | reverse complement strand
TCTTGCGGTTTCGATGCTCTATGGCACCTATCTACAGAAAGCAGTGAACCTCATATCCTCCGTACAGACAACCCCCTTTTAGGTTCTCATCCGCAGCTAGAACCTTTTGAAAGCTTTGATAACTGGCAAGAAGGAGACTTACTCCTTCTACACTCTTTTAACTCTCTTGCCTCGCCTGGACCCAAAATAGCTCATATCGATAACACCCTTTTTACCCTCCTTGCAGAGCAGCTAGAGCTTACCCCTCAAGCTCAAGCCGAATCCGTTCTCGATGCTCTTATGAACGCCTCCCCTGCCTCCCAGGAAAACCACTCCCACCTCGTCATTGCTATCGAGCAATTATTCTAAATCTACTTATAACCAGTGAGATAAAGTAGGTTCCTTTTAGCAAAAACCAATGGTCAAAAAAATCTGGATAGTCCTAAACATGTAATGCTCTCTGATGTAGATTGTAGTTGCATATGAAATACATGATCATCCCAATGCAGAGCAGCTAGATCTTACCCCTCAAGCTCAAACCGAATCTGTCCTTGATGCCCTTATGCCTCCCAAGAAAAATACTCCCATCTCGTCAGAGATAAAACGTATCTTCTTCGTAATCAACAAGATGTGAATTTATATGATTTTTATAAAAACAGTTAATTTTAAATAAAAAAAATATATAATTATTATACAATATTATTTTAGGTAATCATGACGATACATGAAGCTTCCATGGTTAGAGAAAATATAGAAGCTATTGATTATGAAGAACTAAAAACCCTTGGTATAGAACTTGCTACCTCTTTAGATGACGGTCTTGTTACTATCAGCGATACCATCACAGAACTCGACAGTAGTACGCAAAAGGATCTCGATCCACAAAGAGTGGTTTCTCATAACGAAATTAGAGATCTTCTTGTCTTTCTTGGTTATAAGAATATACCTGCTGGCTGCTGTGAAGGAATAGCATGGATGGGTATGCTGGCTGGACTTGCCGCTGTAATATGTAACTGCATAGAGGCGGTATCCCTATTATTAGCACATCCTCGCATCAATCTATCTCTAGAAACCGCATATGGTTTCACCGCTCTAGGGCTAGCTTCCGATAGTGGCAATGAAGAGATATGTTCTCTCTTGCTAAAACATTACCCTGATAAAGACCAATCCGAGGATAACAAAAGAAAATGCTTTTGATAAGAGTTCTTTTTCTAAAAACATTCAATTGAAATAATACTATTAAATATTTTACGATCCGAAATCGATAGCTATGTATTCTCTTTATCCATTTTTAGGTAGTGATTTTAAGAGCGATTTCGTTACATGCGTGAAAAATTACACAAAACAAAAATCCTCCTTTTTATCCTCTCATGCACACTACTGACAGCTAGTAAAAAAACTACCCTTCCTGTCGAAGAACAAGAAGAAAACCTCACTCCTACACATACCTACCTTGGAGATAGAAAAGGAAGACCTGGTTATACAATTAACTTTTCCAATGTCTCCATCAAAGAATATCTAAAATTTATCAGCAAAATTGCTGATCTGAATTTTATCTACGAAGAAGCCGATTTAAATTTTAATGTCACCATCGTCTCCGAAGAACCTACCGATTTATCAAATATTTTATCGGCTCTAGTCCAGGTGCTACGCATCCACGGTCTGAGCCTCATCGATGATGGAGTCAATCTTGTTATCAATAAAGCTCCCAGCTCTCCACAAATTGCAACCGTTGTCTCTGATCAGCTCCCTTTTACAGGAGATATGCCCCCAGCTCTTGTCACAAGAGTCTTTAAGGTGCGCAATGCTAACCCCAACTCTCTTGCTTCTATTTTACAATCACTCCTCTCACAATCCGCAATCATCGAGGTTTCAAGAGAAACAAGACATCTCATTATTACAGACTCTTCCGCCAACATCGACAAGGTAACAGATCTCTTTCAAACTCTTGACGCTCCACAAAGCCCCCTAGAAATTGATGCGTTCACTGTACAAAACAACACAGCCAGCAATCTAGCTGTGCTCGCCACGCAAATCATTATTCCCATTGCAGAAGGCAATCCTGTTATCTTGGTGCCTCAAGAAAAATCCAATACGGTGTTTATTGTCTCCACACCTTTTCTTGTAGAAAAAACTTTAGCCATTCTGGAAGATTTAGATACCATACCTCCTATGCGCAAAGATCGAGTTCTCACAGGAGAAAACATCCTTCTTTACCAGCTGCAGTTTAAATCCCCTCAACTTCTTCTCAAAGCGCTCCGTCAGATTTCCAACGACTTAGAGCAGCTAGGCTATAGCCCAGAAGGACTCCTAGAGACCTTTGAAACCGTAAAATATATCCCTGAAACAAATTCGATGCTCTTTACTGGAGATCCTATGGTTCTCAAAAAAGTACAAGAGCTCATCGCTGGCGTCGATGTCCCTGGCAAACCACAGCCAGAAGCCCATAATTCTTCCTTCTATGTCTATAAACCTTCTCACAAAACACCGCTGGAACTAGCTACCATTTTACGTAATTTCGCTCACAATCTCGACGAAGCAAATTTTGGTAATACCAATTTGATGGCAACGATCGCCTCTGTACAAATCATCCCTTCTTCTGAATCTCTTCTTTTTACAGGAGATCAACAAAGTGTTGAAGATCTCAAAGGGATCCTAGCCACACTAGATACTCCATCCAAGGCAGACCTTGCCTTGCAAAATGAAAAACTCTACATCTATCCTATTAAAAACGCCTCTGAAGAAGAACTCGCAAAGTGCTTAACCAATGTCGCAGACAACCTAGAAAACTCGCAATATCCCGACAAAGAGCTGATTGCCCTCATAGATAATATGAAATGGATTAAAGCCACCAATTCTTTGCTATTTACAGGCTCCGAAAAAGCCATCAAGCAAATTCAGGAAATGTTACCCTCTTTCGATATAGCTTCTGATGCTCTTCTCGATTTGACAGAGTTTTACATGTATACTCCTACCACACTCCAAGGACAAGATTTACTCACTGCTGTGGAAACCCTTTCACAAAGCCTGCAAGCCTCAGGTCTTGCAAACCCACTACTTATTAAAACACTGCAAAATGCCAGATGGGTGCCTTCCTCAAATTCTCTTGTATTTACAGGCCCTCCTGAAGCGTTGAATCGCATTAAAACCCTCATGCCCACCATCGACAAAAACCCTTCGGGTAATGATGAAGTCTTCGTCTACCATGGTATCTATGTTCCTTTCCCTGCTCTTACCAAAGCCCTAGTCAATCTTACCGATAATATCCCTCATGATGATGAGCTCTATCAGCTCCTCTCCAAGATGCGCTTTGCAGAGGATTCTCAATCTGTCGTCTTTAAAGGACCTCCTTCTGCTATCGCCAAGCTCAAAGAAGTCCTCACCGTGTTAGATAGCCCAGGACAAGCGCATTTGGCGCTAGGAACAAGTTCCTATTTCATCTACAAACTCAAAAATGCGGCTGGAGATATCGTCCTCACCGATTTAGATAGAATTGTCAGAAATCTACGCGCTTCTGGATTTGAAGATAAAGATTTCATGGCCGCTGTCAACAGTATAGAATGGATTAAATCTACAAACTCCCTCTATGTCGCTGGCTCTCCTGAAGCTCTCAAAAAGATCAAAACTCTCTTTGAAGAGTTTGATGTCGTGACACAAGGGCAGATCCCCAGTGAATATTTAATCTATAAACCAGTCAACCTCTCTGCTAGAGATACTCTCGACAAACTCATCGCTATAGAGCGCGGTTTTCAAGAGTCAGGGCTATCCAATCCTGAACTACTCTCCACGATCTCCACAGCAAGAATGGTAGATAATGACAAAAGTATTGTCTTCGCAGGAACAGCTGCAGCTATTGAACATATCAAAAATATTCTCTCTTTTATCGAAAGCGAAGAATCGGGCATCTCCATCAAAGATATCGGCAAAAAAACCTATCTTATCTACAAATTGAAATATCTGCCTGGGCCTCAGCTTATTGGCTACCTTCGCTCTGTAGGTCAAGATCTTGTTTCCAATAAAGCAGATGATAATAGTATAGCTTCTGCCATTGACTCTGCAAAATTTATTGCTGAAACAAATTCCATTATTTTTACAGGAACTGGTAAAGGCCTTGAAGAGCTGCAGAAAATCATTATGCAGTTTGACATTCCTTCTCTCGCGCCTCAATTTGCTATCAATCCCCCACAAGCTTATGTGGTCTATCAACCACAACATCTGCAAGCAGCTACATTGATCTCCATTTTGCATGATTTCGAGCAACAGATCATGAATTCCGGAGTGCAAGAGCCCGATCTTTTTCACACTATTAGCAATCTCAAACTGTTAGAAAAAACCGGAACCATTACCATCTCTGGTACACAAGACTCTGTCAAACAAGTAGAAGATCTTCTTAAGAAATTCGATGTCGCTCCACAAAATGAGATGTGTATTGCATCACAAATAGAACCTATCGACCGTGATCTTAGCTTTCTTATCTACAAACTCAAATATCACCAAGGTTCAGAAATTGAAGAAGCCTTGAAAAAAATTGCTCTTGAACTCACGAAAAATCAAGAATCTGCTGTCGCAAAAAATAGCCTTATCCAAGCTATTGAATCGGTCCAATGGATCCAGGTGACAAACTCTCTGATCGGCACAGGAGTTCCTCACTCCCTTGCAAAACTCAAAAATCTCATAGAAAATATCGACACCCCTTTGCCGCAGATTTTCATCGAGGTGCTTGTCATAGAAACCGACCTTACTAACGTATTGGAATTTGGTCTCCGTTGGGGCAGCCAAGGAAACTACCGCAACAAACTGGGCTACTCTACAGGAGCCTTTCCCCAGTTCGCTGAGACAACAGGAACAGATCCTCTTGGTAGCTTTAACACGGCTCTACAAGGCATCTCAGCAACAACTACGCCTTCAGGAGGCGCTATCCCTTTCTCTACAGGGTTTGGCCTTGGCGTGATCGGAGATCTCATCTACCACAAAGGACAATCGTATACAGCTCTAGGCTCTCTCATTGACTGTTTGCGACAAGATGGAGATACCACTATCGTCTTAAGTCAAAAAGTGATTACTCAAGACAACATGCCCGCTTCCATTTTCGTAGGAGACAACATTCCTTTTACAGGCTCTACTATCCAAAACGCTGGCCAAAGCTCAACAGTCTTCTCTGCCAACTTGGAATATAAAGATATCGGAGTATCCCTCACACTCACACCTCGTGTGGGAGATGATGGATTGATCACAATCAATATCGACCAAGAAATCACCGAAGATCTTAACCAAGGATCTGAAGCTTCCGCCACAACATCGGGCACCGCTAGTGCAGGCAATATCAGCAATCCCAACGTCTTTGGAATTACCACCTCCAAAACAAGTATGCAAACACAAGCGACCATCCCTGACAGACACTTCCTTGTCTTCAGCGGCATGATGCGCAACCAAAAAGTTAAGGTGCGATCTGGAATCCCTTGTCTGGGAGGTCTTCCTATCATAGGTGCTGCTTTTTCTAGGACAAGTACCCAAGTTGTAAAAAAGAACGTGATTATTTTTGTAAGACCAGAAATAATAGGGAATTTCAAAGTTTATAAAGATGTCACAGAAAGGCAAGAAGAGCTCTTTAGAAGCCAGGCGACAGCTGAGGACTTTGACCAAGCATTGGAACTTGTCAAAACCCCTGATGATGAATAATCTACAACGTATTTTGCTTATTGTGATAGGTGTCGTGAGTTGCACCTCTTGCTATAGAGTACCAGATAAAATCGAACCGCAAATCAACTACGTTGTCCAGGATAAATACATCCGGTCCTTGAACAGCTGCTTTTCTCCTTTAGATAAATATGAGCTGCAGCAAGAGTGGGGTAAAGAGTATTTTATCGGTATAGCCTTTGCCAAAAAGCTCGATCTCTACCGGGCTGTTACAGCCTTTAAACGGGCAGAGATCCTCATCCCCGACTCGCTATACCACAGAAAACAAGAAGTCGAATACTACACGATCCTCTGTTACTATCTCGGCAAAAGATATGAAGAAGCTGTCGATGCTTTTGATGACTCTGATCTTCGTATCATCGATACCACCTTTCCTGCTTATCACGATCTTCTCGTAATCCTCTACGAATGCTACTTGCATACAGGCCAAAAAGAAAAAGCCAACAATATTTTATCTATTGTGAAAACCCACTACCCAGAAACCGCCAAAGAGCTAGAGCTCTCTTCAGCCCTCTCCTTTGGTGAACTTAAAGATATCCAGCATCTCTCTTATGATGCTACAACTAGGCAAAGTGCTGATGAGCTCTTAGTCAGTTATACTAAGGAAAAAAAGTCTGTCGCCAAAGCACAAACTCTCAACGCCTTGGTTCCTGGAGCCGGATATCTGTATGTAAGGCAAAAACAATCTGCCCTCACAGCCTTTTTGCTCAATGGAGCCTTTATCGCGGCCGCTGTCCATTTTTTTCAGCACCATCACACAGCAGCTGGTATTATCTTTACAAGTTTTGAAGCAGGGTGGTATTTCGGAGGAATCTATGGAGCAGGAGAAGCTGCCAAACTCTATAACGAACGTATCTATGAAACAAAAGCCTTTAATAGCCTTAGCCAAAACAAACTTTTCCCGATTTTTATGCTCCGCTATGGGTTCTAAAATACTTTTTTTTCTCCTGTTTACCTTCTATCTCCCTTCGATGTTTGCTATCAGAGCTGGGTACTTTGAACCATGGGGTAAAGATGAAAATCTGCGCACTCCCGTACAAAGATCTTCCTTATATGATATTCCTCCTAGCCGCAATCCCCTTGTGTACGGAATGGACATGCTTGTCCAGTTTCATCAAAATGTGATCTCTCCTGTAGATGGTCCTAGAAGCCATTTTAGACCCACCTCTTCCCGCTATATGCTTCTTGCCATGAAACGTCATGGTTTTATCAAAGGCTACCTCATGGGCTGTGACAGGCTGATGCGAGAGAATTCCGACCCTTGGGTCTACAGACAAAAAGAAATCAACGGCGTTGTCTACAAATGGGATCCTACCTATCGCTCCTACTAGACCTCTTGCAGCTAAGCCATCTGCCTGCTTTGACAAATAGAGAAAGAGTAGCAAATACCCATAGCAGCCAACTACGATCTTGCATCATCCAATCAATCCACATCTTTGAGGGAAAAGCCTCTTTAAGAAGCTTTTTTGCTGGCAGAAGATTTTCTTGGTTTTTGCGCATCTTATAGGAGATTCTGGGAATTTCTTTGTATAAAAGCCTACGCATAAAAAATCGGTGCAATTTGCAACTAAGAAGCCTTTCTTGCAAAAGCTCATCATAGAGCTCTTTAAGATAGAGTACACAGCTACACATCATATGATAGCGAGGTGTATCTAATGACCTGCCAGCAATAGCTACAGAGCCTAGATAAACACATAAAGCATCCTTTTGCAAAGCAACCCTAGCTGCAATATCTACATGTGCACATTCTTTTCCAAAACGGACCTTCGTTAGATAGCGCATGGCCTCTTGCCTGCGAATAATCAGCGACGATAAAAAGCCAAGGCCACAATAACGAAAAAACTGTTCTCCTTGAGAAAAAACCTTTCTTTTCTTAGGTAAAAAAGGGGGTTGCCTATCTTGTAAAGAGTGATTGTGAAAAGCGAAATGATTGAGACACATCAAAGTTGGAGCTGTGCAATAAAGCTCTGTAAGGATCTGCGCAAGCGCCCCTGGCATAAGTAGATCATCATCACCAAACAGATGAAGATATTCCCCTTGGCTATTTTCCATCACATGGACAATATTGCGATCAATCCCTTGGTTTGCGCTAAACCCACAAACATGAATCGGATAGTTTTTCTTGTATGTTTCAAGAACCTGCAAAGTATCATCTGAAGATCCGTTGTCGCTAACTACAATATCCACACCTTCTACAAGCTGCGCAACAATACTTTCCAGTGCCTCTTGTAAAAATCTGCTCCTATTATAGGTAGGAATAGCTATAGAGAGCTTTATAGGTTTTTCCATCTACGATACCATCGTTGTATACACAGCATACACCACCGAGGAACAAATAGCAGAGGGATAAGTAACATCCAGCACGCAACATACCGACGGTAATAGCTATAACATAGAGTTAATAGCTCACTACACATTTTCCAAGAGTGCTTTTCACACTTCACTCTTACAAGCTGCCAAAACAAAAGCTTTTTGATAACTACCTGATTGACCGCTCGAATAGCTCTCTTGCTAAATAGATCCTTTCCGACGCACGTATAAGCCGCTACATCAATAGCAAAGCGTTTTACACGACCATACTCTTGATGAAAGCTTTCATGATCGGCTCGATAGCCCACACATTTTTTCTCTGTAAACAGCCAGTAAGGAGCCTTATGTGCCATCTCTAACATAATCGACAGATGATGATACCCTGTAAACTGCAGATGATGCTCTCGCAAGCTTGCCTTTTGCCAAGAGACTCTACGTACAATATGCGCAGACCAAAAGCCCATCCATGCGCCAAGAGAGGTAAAAATCTCTTCTGCATTTGTAAAAAGATGTAGCTTCTGTAAATGGTGCGAATAATGAATCTTTTTTTTGCGCTTTAGCTCTCTATCATACCCTTCTACATTAACACTCAAGCCTGTAAGCTGAGGATAGCTCTCTAGCAAAGCAAACACGTGCTCGAGCCCTCCAGGCTCTACACGATCATCATCTGTCATAAGCCAACAATATTCCCCCCTTGCAAGAGAGACTGCCTTTAGCAAATTGTCTCCACAAGGCACCGTTTTTTGCGACCGGTGATAGCGCAAAAAAGGATAAAGCTTTTGTAGCTGTATTACTCTTGCTTGCGTACCATCACAAGAGTGATTATCACATACAATCACCTCTATCTCTTCTTTGGCAAGAGATATTTGCGAGAGAATACTCTGCAGAGTCTCCTCAAGAGTCTTCCTGCGATTATAGGTGGGAATACAAAAAGAGAGTTTTATACACACTTTTGCAAAATAGCCTCTGTAATAGCTTCTACGCTCATCCCAAGCCCTTCCAAAAGCTCTTTTGCATCACCACCTACCTCCACAGGCGATGCAGGCAACTGAAACACCTGCAATGGCCGGCACACGCTAAGGCTTACCATCACCTCTGCGCAAAGAGAGCCAAGCCCTCCCACTCCATGCGTCTCTATCACTACAAGGTGCGCTCTACTTGCTGCAAGAAAAGCTATCTTCTCTTTATCAAAAGGCTTTAATCGCATACAGGCTACAACTCCAGCCTCTATCCCCTTTTTTCTAAGAGCGTGCGCTATATGAAGAGCTTTTATAGCGTCCTCTCCCATGGTAAGAATCACCACATCTTCCCCAGCAAGAAGGGAAATAAACCCTTGTAGAGTATACTTCTCCACTTGCATAGACTCTTCTTGTCTACCAAGACGCAGATACTTAGGCCCACTGCGTAGCATGAGCTCTCCTACAAGCCACTGCGTGTGCACAGCATCTATCGGCACATAGATCTCTAGGTGCGGCAAAGCTCTCATAAGAGCTAGATCTTCTACGCAGTGATGGGAGTACCCCTGAGCACCATAAAAATAACCAGCTCCCACACCCACAATAGAGACATCGAGTTTATGATAACAAATATCAAGACGAATCTGCTCCAAGCAACGAAACGTAGCAAAATTGATGATGGAATAGACAACAACTTTTTTGCCAGCAAGAGCAAGCCCTGCCGCTACGGACATCAGATTTTGCTCTGCAACGCCTACATTCACAAAACGATCAGGAAATTCTTGCGCAAATTTTTCAAGAAAGGAATACCCTAAATCGGCTGTCAGAAGCCAAAGGTTTTTATCTCTTCTTGCAGCAGAGACTAACGCTGTAATAAAAGCGGATCGCATACCTCTTGCAAAGCCTTCTGATATTCCTCATAAGATGGATTTTTATAGTGCCATGCAAGCTGATTTTCCATAAAGGAAACCCCTTTACCTTTGACAGTATGGGCGATAATCGAAAGTGGCTTATCTGCTTTACGATGAAGAGCTCTTTCTATCTCTTGATGATCATGTCCATCAATCTCTTCCACCTCCCATCCAAAAGCAAGAAATTTTTCCGATAAAGAAGCAAGGGTAAGGACTTCCTCTACAGAGCCAAAACTTTGTATCTTATTGTAATCCACAATACATACGAGCTGAGACAGCTTGTGATGCGCTGCAAATAACGCCGCTTCCCAAATAGATCCTTCATTCATCTCCCCATCACTCACAATGACAACAGTGCGGTAACTTTTTCTCTCTCTATGTGCAGCCAGAGCAAGCCCACAGCCAACAGAAAGTCCATGTCCCAGTGATCCTGTAGAAAGCTCCACACCACAAACCTTGTGATGCAAATGCCCAAGAAGAAGAGAGCCAGGTTGACAAAAGGTTTTTAACTCCTCTACAGGAAAAAAACCTCGCACAGCCAAAGTAGCATAGACCGCCGCTGCTGCATGACCCTTACTTACAATACAGCGGTCTCTGTCTGGATGCAAAGGCTCTCTAGGATCAATCCGTAAGAAAGAAAAATACAACACACTTAAAATGTCAGCGATAGAAAAACACGAACCAATATGAGAGGCTTTTGCAAGAAAAATCATCTCCAACACATGCTGGCGTATCTGCTGAGAAATAGAAAAATACATAGGCTATATAACAGCTTTTGTCACAGCTCCTGAGCGCTTAGCTTGCTGCAATTTTTTCCCCTGCAGTTTAAACCGGATAGGACATCCTTCCAAGGAGAAGGTTTCTCGCAGGTTTTTGAGGAGATATTTTGTATAGGCTTTTGTCATCAGATCTACCCTATTGACAAAAAGCACAAATTCAATCGGCGCCATACTCGTCTGGGTAAGATAATAAATACGAAGCCTTTTCCCTTGCAGCATCGGAGGATGGTGCCTTTGAATCGCTTTCTCTACAAAACGATTGAGCTCTCCTGTTCCTATTTTGGTATGGAGTTTGCTATAAATGGTCTGCACCGTTGCAAAAATCTTCGCTATATTTCTTCCTGTCAAAGCAGAAATAAAGATCAGAGGGAGCTGCTCTGTAAATGGCTCTTGCTTACGCAAAGTGACAGCGCAGTGCTCCATACGCACATCTTTGACAAGGTCCCACTTGTTTGCAAGAAGCACACAACCTTTTCCCATCTCTTCAAGAGTGGTAAGAAGCTTTTTCTCTTCTATAGTTAATCCCACCGTAGCATCAAAAACCAAAAGACACACATCAGCTCTTTCCATAGCCTTTTCTGTACGAAGGGCTGCAAACTTATCAACAACTTCTTTTTCCCCTTTTTTCTTGCGAACTCCTGCGGTGTCGATAAGAAGGTACTTTTTTTCTTCTATCTCTACAGGCACATCGATAGCGTCACGTGTTGTACCAGGAATATCGCTCACAAGCGAGCGCCTTTCTCCTAAGATCTGATTCATCAGCGTCGATTTGCCCACATTAGGCCTTCCAATAATTGCCACATGAATAGCCTCTTTTGTTCTTTCTTCTACCACCCTATGAGGCAGATGCTTGGTCGCAAGCTCCAACAGCTCTGCAATCTGAAACCCCTGCGTTGCAGAAACACCTATCACAGCAGAAAACCCCATCGCATAAAAAGGAGTCACCTTCGAGGTAAAAGAAAGGTGATCGATCTTGTTGACAGCAATACACACAGGTTTTTTTGTGCGATGCAGGACTTTAGCAACCTCTTCGTCAAGAGCTGTCAGCCCCACGCTACCATCAACAACCATAATTAAACTATCTGCTTCTTCAATCGCAATCAGCGTCTGCTCTTGGATCTCTTGGAAAAAAGGAATCGCAGCATCACTTGTCACTCCACCTGTGTCAATGACCTCATAAAAGTTTCCAAAAAGCTCTGTCACCTCATACAAACGATCTCTTGTCACACCTTCTCTATCATCGACAATAGCAATCCTACGTCCTACAATACGGTTAAACAGTGCAGATTTACCCACATTAGGACGGCCAACTAAAGCAATTTTGTGTAATTTTGATGACATCTTTCGGTTTCCTTAAACAACGATTAGGAATAGGATAGCACACATACCGATAAAAACACTAATCAGAGTCTATTTGACCTCTGTATCAAAAAAATATTCCCTACAGATTTCTCTATATCATAAATTTTTAATTTACTAAATAAGCCTTACAATCTATCCAGGAAGCCATAGTGGCATCATGTTAACAGTTGACTAAAGTCAATTATTTTATATGCCCAAGGGCTATCCTCAATCATCCAAAGAGTCTCTACCTGATCCTCTTAAAAAGTTGTCGTAATAGCTGTTTGACAAAATATCCTCCAATCGTCTGATAAAGAAAAAGCTATATCCCTTCGACTACTTAGGCATCGGCTAATTTTCTGTCTTGTTTAAAAAACGCAAAATTCTAACAATCAATACGTTGCGCACATGTTCTTAGAACACACGGTTAGTGATCAAACCGTGTATTGACAACGCACGGTTTTGTGGTATAATCAAGGGAAAAGAGGCAAAATATGGATCGGGATATTCTCAAACAGATCATCATGGATCAACTCAAATATCGATCTCCAAAGAATTTCTATCGTCGTGCAGTAACTGAAGCAATCCAGCGTTTTGAAAACGATCCTAATATCATCATCCTCAGTGGAATCCGAAGATCAGGAAAGTCGACTATCCAACGCATGATGCAGGTTGAATTATTCAAAACAAACAACTATGCAGATTACTATTTTAACTTTGATGATGAACGACTTGTGAAGTTTCAAGTGAGCGACTTTCAAACATTATTGGAAGTGTTCATCGAGTTGTTTGGAGATCAACCTAGATTCTACTTTGATGAAATCCAAAATATTGAGGGTTGGGAGCGTTTTGTTCGAAGGTTGTATGAGCAGGGGAAAAAAATATATATAACAGGATCGAATGCAAGACTCTTGAGTAAGGAATTAGGAACACATTTGACAGGTAGGCACATCCAATTAGAGGTGTTTCCTCTCTCTTTTTTCGAAATCATGCGTTATAAGTGTCCAGAAATTTTTTCTAAAAAAGCTCTATCGACAACTGATATTGGTATGATCTTACACCATTTTGCTAATTATTTAAAAAATGGAGGAATCCCGGAATATGTAGAGTTTGAAACAACAGAATATCTTAAAGACTTATTGGAAGGAATTCTCTATCGAGACATTATTGTTCGCTATAAAATCCAGGACGAAAAAGCATTGAGAGAAACAGTATATTATTTAGCAAGCAATATAGGAAAAGAATTTAGTTACACAAATCTAGCTAAAACTGTCGGCGTAAGCAGTCCTCATACCATTGCAAATTATTGTGATTACTTGGAGCAGTGTTATCTCTGTTTCTTCATCTGTCGCTATAGCCATTCTCTGCAAAAGCAAATTCAATCTAATAAGAAGTGTTACATGATTGATCCGGCTCTTATTCGAATCACCGGATTCCGAGTGAGCGAAGACCGTGGGCGTATCTTAGAGAATATAGTATTTCTTCATCTTAGGATGAACATGAAAGAAATCTACTTCCACAAGGAGAAGAGAGAATGTGATTTTGTTGTGAGAGCAGGGAATCGGATTGTTCAAGCTATTCAAGTGACAACAAACCTTTCAGATCTCGAAGTAAAAAAACGGGAGACCGAAGGATTGATTGAAGCAATGAAAGCTTATGATTTACAAGAAGGGATTATTCTTACGGAGAACGAAAGCGATACAATTGCAATAGAAGAGTTTAGAATTTCCGTACTACCTATTTGGAAATGGTTATTATTTCAATAGATCAAGGCTAGAAGCCTGCATGCAGATAGCGAATTTCTTAAGAAAAGCTCACCCTATGTATAGCGCGCCAAGAGGCGTATTTATCAGACCCTCTAGCCAAAAGATATCCAAAGGAGGCTGCAGTGGTGACCACTATAAGCACTCTAGCCAGAGAATCCAACACTCCAAAGGCACATAAAGAGACAGCTCCCACCAGTACATAAATAATGCGCTGCAAGCCCCTTGTATCAAATTGATCTATCTGTCTTCCATTTTCAAGAGCTATATGAGGAGTCTGAGCAACACTACCAATAATTCTCTCTAGACAGACCCGATGAACCATCTGCGCTGTTTTACTTGCATATACCAAGGCATCCTTTCGCAGATCTTGATGACACAAAGAGCATTTCATACTAGGGTGCACCTCTCTTACAGTCACGTCCATACCCTCTTTAGATAGTGTTCAAAAAAGCTTTTTGCGCAGTGTACACTAAATATTGTTTTCATAGACGAAAGTTTTTTTTACTTCAGTTATCTCTTGTTGTTTTCAACTTTTTTACAATTTCCCTTGCTAATCTTTACAAAATCTATACAATCCAGCCCCCAGAAAATTGATTCACCAATAAGATAACGTAACCTCAGGAGGTCGTAGTATGTCTGGAATAACTCTTCATGGAACTAGTAAAATTCCATCGATGAAAAGAAGACACTCTGATTCTGAGATAGGTAAGAATAAGAGTGACTCTTATTCTTGTTTTTTGACAAGACAAGTCTCGCCTGTAGTCATTCTTTCTCCAAGAGAGTCTCTCGCAACAATTTTAGAAAAAGCTTCTCAAAATCCGATTACGACAGCAAAAACCGTTAATGCTATTTTCCAAAACATACAACAGCTATTCTTTTTGCAAAGCGTAGTTCCTTTACAAGCTTCTTCATTTACAGAAAATAAAGACATCTCTTATTTACAGACTATTGTAACTACTTTGCATTCTATACAAAACACTCTCACCTCTTATCCAGGAAGAGCCTGCTACCTACCACAACATCTACACTTTTCAGCAGAATTGCTATCCACAAATCCTATCAACACCAAGCAGCTAGCAGAAAGTCATTGTGGAATTGTTCGTGTTATCACCTACGAGGGTGATCACACGATGATACAGAAAAACACAAAACAGACACATACAAACGACTTACAAAATGAGATACATACTTATTGTTCTTTACCCCCTTCTCCATATATCGCTAGCTTTGCAGCCGTGACAAAAAAAAGATCCAAGACCTCTCTTATTACAGAATATCTGCCTGAAGGAGATCTGTGGGCTGCATGCAATGAAGACCCTAAAAAAAATCTAACGCCTACAAACTATCTTTCGATTGCCCGTTGCATCACAAAAGGTCTTTTGCATATGCATGAACACAATCTTATCTATCAAGATATGAAACCAGAAAATGTGGTTCTTATCAAAATAGATGACGGGTATGGTGCTAAGCTCATAGATTTTGGTCTTACCTGCTCTAATCCATCTCCTATATTAAAAGACAGTAAAGGCACACCCGCGTACTTTCCACCTGAATACTACCAAGGAAAAGTCGCAGATTGTTATTGTTTTAATGTACAACCCTCTCACGCCACCGATGTATGGAGTTTGGGAGCTACTTTAGTAGAAATGATTCTAGGTGGACAGCAGCTTATTTATATGCTAAATCCCACTCCAGAACTATGGAATGCAGCAACCGATGGTAATACTCGCTGTATGCAAAAGAGCTTTACTGACAAAAAATTGCAAGAGAAAATAGATGCATTGCTCACAAAGAAGCTAGCAAGCTATCACCCATCACCTGAAATAACTACTTTTATAAACTTTTTACGAGATTGTCTACAAGTAGACCCAGCGAAAAGACGTACGGCACAGCAGCTGGTTACTCAATATTTCTCCTCTTGATAAAGAGAAAAAACTAGCTTCCTGCATCTATTTCTGATGGACTCTCCTCATGAGAGGAGTTGTCTTCTTGTAACGTAGCTGCAGGCGCTTTTTTTAGAGGACATTGTTTTTTCTGTACTTCACTTACCATGTGCTCTTGCTGCTGAAGAGATAGCTTTTGAGAGGGAGGCTCTGTCATCAGGTTAAAAGCAAGCCCCATAGTAATCAATGCACATAAAGGTATAGCCCAAAGAAAAAGAGGGTTCACAAGTGTTGCTGCAATTCCCACTCCTAACGTCATAAGACCTACTACCATCACTTTGGCTATCACATAAAACTTCTGCTTGAGAGAGATTTCATAAAAATCCTCAAATGGCTGCAATGTGAGCATCCTAATAATGGCATTACCATTAAGAAGACTCATCACAGGATTAGGAATCCCAAGCTCTAATCTGACTACACCTGTACTATTTTGCACTGGCATATAACACCTTTAATTACGACACTATCCACCAATCAGATAGTGTTCTATTTTTTTACTCACCCAATATCCTATCGGTAAAGAAACAGCAGCTCCAATACCTATTGCAAGCAAAGAAGGATAGGCAACACATGCAATAATCATACTCACAAGTACAATGGCTCCCCATGCCACATATTTCAATCCCTTTGCATCCTTCTGACTAATAGAAGGAGCTGCCACCGGCTGCGCTGGCGCAGCAGAGGAAGGGTTTGCTGGGGGCCTCACTCCAGGTATCACTTCAATCAAAGCAGGGAAATCAATCGGACTCCCTTCCTTTGCTTCTGCTATTGTCTTATTACAAGTCGTGCATAATACCTTTTGCACCACCTCGCCTACTTTTTGGATACAAGCATTATTCAAACAGCTAGCATGATAGGCATGTCCACATTCTTTCAGCCTACAAAGAACCTCAGTGGAGTCAAATGTTTTCTTGCATGAACCACAAGGTCCCAATGAAGAGCGGTCTATAGGAGCAGCCATGTATATCTCCTTTAATAAGGATGTATAAATTTTATCATTTTATTTAATAAAATAAGCATATTTAAAAGTATTTTTATTTAAAATTTGTATAAAAACTAAAAATATGTATCAATTTTTTTTAGAATTTGTACGAGTTCCTCTCGACCAAGATGCTTAATTTGTTCTTGATCATCATAACTAATAATTTCACGTAAAAGCATAAGTTTTTTTTCAATGAGCTCATGGATATGCTCCTCTATCGTATCCTTAGAGACGAGCTTAAACACCTGAACCCCTCTATTTTGCCCAATACGATGCACCCTATCTGTCGCCTGATTCTCCTTAGCGGGATTCCACCAACGATCATAGTGAATTACAACCGATGCTGATACAAGATCAATACCCACCCCAGCTGCTTGCAAAGAGCCTATAAACACCTCACAGGACGGGTCTTCCTTAAAACGTCTCATCTCTTCCGCTCTATTACGTGTCGATCCTCGAATTTGCGCATAACCAATACCTTGCTGCTGTAAATATAACTCAATAATATCAAGCATTCCCAAATACTGTGAAAACACCACAAGCTTTTGATTACTCTCTCGAGCTTCCTGGAGAAGCTCAACAAAAAGCTCCCACTTACCACTGTCATACTTTTGATAGTTGTCTACATCCTTATGAATAAGAGCTGGATGATCACACACTTGCTTGAGCACATTAAAGAGCGCAAAAATATGCATGTAAGGAAGAGGTTCTCCCTCTTGATTAAGCTCTTGCAAAATCAGCTGCTTGCTATTTGCACATGCCTCTTTATATAACTTCTGCTGCTCTTCAGAAAGACCCACATAAGCAATCTCTTCTGTCTTCTCGGGTAGATCATGCAATACTTCTTCTTTTTTTCTACGCAAGGTAAAAGGATGAATGAGTTTACTAAGAAGTTTCTTTTTCTCTGTATCTTGATTTTTTTCGATAGGAACAACAAATAACTCCTTATAGGAAGTTTCTGCTGGTAGATAGCTAGGCAGCACCACATCAAATAAAGCATGCAGCTCAAGCAATCTGTTCTCGATAGGTGTTCCTGTTAACCCGAGCTTCATCTTGGCCTTGATTCCCTTGAGAGCTTTGTGCGTCTGAGAGTGCGCATTTTTGGCAATATGGAGCTCATCGAATATCGCTATTTCAAAGGGGATATCTGAGAGCAACTCTTTTTCACTGCGCATTGTTCCATAAGAGGTAAGTAGAATCTCTTCTTTTTGGGAAAACCCTTTCAAAGAACGTTGAATGCCATAAAACACCCTTACCTTAAGAGCTGGCAAAAACTTTTTAAGAAGCGCCTGCCAGTGATACACAACAGATGTTGGACACACAACAAGAAATTTCTTGCTCTCATGCGACGGTCTATTAAAACATGCAGCAAGCAGTCCCATAGCTTGGTGTGTTTTACCAAGCCCCATCTCATCACATAAAAGACCTGAAAGTCCATAGGAATACAAAAACCAGAGCCATTTCACCCCCATCTCTTGATAAGGTCGTAACGTACTTGTAAAGCCCTCTAAAGAAAAACCATCTTGCGTTTGCAATGCATTCATCTCTGCAAAAATGGCTGCACTCTTGGGATCAGAAGGAGGCATTAGATGCTCAAGTAAAGAAAGCCTCATCCACTCTGCAGAAGACATACGAAGTGCAAACCCTTGCAAAAAATGCCCTTTAGAAAGAGGCCTGAGCCATGCAAACCGCGGATCTTCTAAGTTGATAAGACCAGCTTGTGTCATAATCCAAGGACGTTTTGCCTTGATCGCTTCCCATATCTGCTGCACAGACACCTCACCATACTCACTCACATAGACTAGGTGCAGTTCCCACTCCCCTTGCAAAGGCTCTCTTTGTAATTTAAGAACTTTTAAGACAAGCTGCTTGGGGGTTTTAAGACACGCATCTGTGTGCACGATATAAGGACGCAGCGTCGGAAGCTCTTCTCGAAGAAACACTTCTTCCTTTTCAGAATCTATTTCTTTTTCCTGTAGATACTGCTCAGGGATTTTCCCCCCTTTAGGCAGAAGAGAAAAACCCTCTTTATCTACATAAGAATAATCGCCAAAAAATCGTACTTGCGAGTGTTGGTACCCAGGAGCAAAAGAGACTCTCGGAGAGACCACAATACGACCCTGAGGATTAATAAATACTTCTAACCCACTTTTTTCTACAGGCTGTTTAACACTGAAAAAATCTTTGATGGGCTCCAAATCTTCTTCGTGACTTTTGATAAAAGAAGAAATATCTTCTTTGGGAATCACAAGACCTGGTGTGATGACCTGCTGCGCTCGAGAAGCTGTCTTAGCATAAAAACCTCTTCCTGCAATATACACCCACTCCTGCAGATCTAAAACACCTGCACCCTCTTCAAAAGCCGCTTCTGTACTCTTAAATCGAAGACAATTCCAAGCATCAATCTCAAAGGTCAGATAAGACTCTATATGCGTCAAATGTGTCTGAAACCCTTCATGCTGAGAGAGCCATACACGATGTTTTGTGACAAACTCATTCAGCTCTTGTCTTGGAATCACCTTATGTAGCTCCTGAAAAAGCAAACTACCCAGCTGATAAAAACCTAACGTTTCGAGAAATACCCATGCTCCAAACTGAAAAGAACCTTTTTGCTGTAAATCTCCCTTAGCAAATAGGTAAGCACAAATATGAAACTTACTCTCTTCATCGAAATAGAGATCATACGACACCGGATGTATCCCAGAATGAAGCGTAGCGTTCGTCAAATATTTTTCCAAAAGCCTTGGGTATTTCGCTAGCATCTTTGCAACAGAGTGAGTTGGAATGATCTGCTCTTTGAGCAAAGGATCTATTTCTTTAGGATAAAAACCTGTTGCAGGATGAAAAAGCCACTCACCAAGAACCACCTCTTTATCATCTTTTTCAAAAGTAATACCCTCAGAGGCTGGTAATTTGTGCGCATAGATACGTAACACTTTCTCCGAAAAGTCATACACAATTTTATCAAAAACCATGTCTTGATACTCATAAATCGGCCATGAAAACTTCACTTGCGTGAGCGCAGGTATCAGCTCTTCCCAATTCACCTCAGCAATATACATAGAAAAAGTCACTTCTTTGAAAGCAACCTCTATTTCCTTAGGTAAAGCTCCTTTGCTAGGACGTGTTTTGATCGTATATTCATCTCCATCTTCTTGCAGCTGCATAAACCATTTCGCAAGATCAGACCAAAAAGAAAGTTCATATTGCAAAGCATGCGTCGGCCTTCCCTCTCTCCACAAAGTAATATCTTCCGCGGAAAGATTTGAAAATTTTAAAGATGTTTCTTCTGTTTCTAACACACGATTTTCTACGATTTCTCTCAGCCGCAGCGCCCCTTTTTTATGAAAAGGCTTAATCACAAAAAGTCGTTTTTTATGTAAAGAAAGAGCATAAAACCCCTCTTCTTCCGTCAGCTCTTTTAAACAAGAGGTATCATACCCATGCCGTGTAGCTGCAATCTGCATCAAAAGATTCCAAAGAGAATAGCGAAATCGTACGTGAAGAGGCTTGGTTTCATTTTTATAGATATGAAGTAAAGCTGCAGCAAGGTGAACGCAAACACCCTGATCTTCTGCCTCCTGACATGTGCAAAAGCAATCCGTAACGGTCCCTTCATCATCTAGTTGTAAAAAAGGCCAGAAAGGTTCTTTCTGGCCAGGTTCTACGACTTCAACTTGATAGGTGCCCTCAGAAAAAATAACATTTTTAATGTTACCTGCAAGGATCTTCCCTTGCGCTAGGTTCTTTTCACTAAACTGAAAATTCACCATGGGAACAATTAGCTCCGCTAGATCACTGCATCAAAACCTCCATTATACTACAAAGGCGCAATTCAGTAACATCTAAACAAAAGCTTTCTCACAAAGTGCTTCTTTCGGCTCTACATAAGGGTATCCCAAGTCATGAGCTACACCACGATGTGTCACATGCCCTAGGCACACATTGAGTCCTTCTCCAAACAAAGGATCTTGCAAGAGAACCTTACTCCCCTGTTGAGCAAGTCGCAACGCATATGGAAGGGTTGCATTTGTGAGCGCAAGAGTTGCCGTGCGCGCACAAGCTCCCGGCATATTTGTCACACAATAATGCACAACACCCTCTTCATGATAGATAGGATCTGAATGTGTTGTAGGTTTAGAGGTTTCACAGCATCCTCCCTGATCGATCGCTACATCCACAATCACACTTCCTTTTTGCATGCTTTTTACCATCTCCCTTGTCACAAGCTTTGGAGCCGCTTTACCAGGAAGAAGCACAGCTCCTATCACAAGATCTGCTTCACGAATATGATGCTGCAAGTTATGCGCATTAGAGTACACCGTCTTGAGTCTAGATCCAAAAATTCCATCAAGTTCACGAAGCCTATTGAGATTATTATCAAAAATCGTTACATCTCCTCCAAGCCCAACTGCCATCTTAGCAGCTTCCGTGCCAACAACCCCTCCACCTATGATCATGACCTTTGCAGGAGCAACACCGGGCACACCCCCAATAAGAACCCCCTTACCTCCATTGATCATTTGCAAAGCAGTCGCTCCCGTCTGGATAGAAATACGCCCTGCAATCTCACTCATAGGAGTTAGTAGTGGCAACCGATATTTCTCATCATAGATCGTCTCATAAGCCACACCAAGTACCCCTTGTCGCAAAAGAGCTTCCGTTTGCTGAGGATCTGGAGCTAAATGCAAATAACAGAAAAGGATTTGACGTTCTTTTAGCAGCGGATACTCCGATGGCTGAGGCTCTTTTACCTTAATCACCATTTCAGCCTGATATATCGTCGCAGCATCATAGACAATGCGCGCGCCCGCTTGTTCATAATCTTCATCAGAAAAACCAATCTTTGCTCCTGCATCTGTTTGCACGAGCACATGATGCCCCGCAGAGATAAGCGCTTTTACAAAAGCAGGGGTAGCTCCTACACGATATTCATGGTTTTTAATTTCCCTAGGAATTCCGATTAACATAGTACCTCGATCTTGTTAAGATATTAACGCCACAATTGACAGGAATTATAATCGATATAGCGCTACTTTGCCATCAAAAACGTGCTGCGCTGGACCTTGTAAAAAAAAATTTGTCATTTTGTCTTCTACTTCGTGCATATGACAGATGATTTTTTCCTGAGATTTGCAAAGTACAGTCACAGGCCTAGAGATGCCATACAGCCTACTCGCAGCCACAGCCACCGCAGCAGCGCCTGTACCACAAGCAAGCGTTTCTCCTTCTACCCCACGCTCATAAGTGCGCACCCCTATCTCTTGTGAAGGGTATATACAAGCAAAATTTACATTAACGCCTCCCGGAGCAAAGCTCTCTTGATAGCGAATCTGCCTTCCTAGGTTTACAACATCTACTTCGTGAAGATTAGAGACAAAAATGACTATATGAGGAACCCCTGTGTCGATCAAATAGCCTACATAACCACAAGCTAAAGAAAGAGCCCATCCTTGTATAAGAGGGGTGCTGAGAGCAGTTCTAATGCCAGAGGGCTCCGCAATACACTCATGAACCCCTCGCAGCGTCTCTATAGAAAAACTCTGCTGATTTTGCGTATGCATGGTTAGATAAAGAACCATACATCGAAGTCCATTGCCGCACATAGCAGCTTCTTTTCCATCTTGATTAAAGATTCTCATCTTATAATCAGCGCAAGAAGAGGGCTGCACCAAAATAAGGCCATCAGCCCCTACGCCCTTCTGACGATGACACAATCTGCAAATCAGCCCTTCATCCTCACAAGGGAAATTGCAAGAGAGATCCCCTATGACAATAAAGTCGTTACCAGCTCCCTGAAACTTAGAAAAAGGGAGCTCTTTAGAGTGTAAAATAAGCATCCCCTGGACGTGATACGATCTTATCAAGAAGCCCAAAATCCAAAGCTTCCTGAGCGCTCATCCATTTATCTCGATCAAGAGCTCTTTCTATCACTTCTTCCGTTTGTCCTGTAGCTTCCACATACAAAGAAATGAGTGCATTGCGTGTTTTTAAAATTTCTTTTGCATGAATTTCAAGGTCTGTAGCTTGCCCACGAATCACCCCATGAATACGAGGCTGGTGAATCATAAAACGGGAATTGGGTGTTGCAAACCGCCTTCCTTTACCAGCCACAAGACTGAGTACAGACCCCATAGAAGCTGCAAGACCTGTCACAAGTGTTGTTACAGGAGACTTAAGGAGCTTGATTTGATCCCAAATAGCAAAACCTGAATCTACTGCCCCACCAGGAGAGTTGATCACAAGCAGGATCGGCTTCCCTGGATCGGAGAGCTCTAAATACCACATCTTTCTAATCACATCATTCGCCGACTTATCTTCTATAGGTGCAGATAAAAACACACGGCGATGCTTAAGCAGCAGATCCTCTATCTTGGTATTAAAAGGCTCTTTTTCTGCTTTATCCTCTTCATCTTCCTCATCTTCCAATCTGAACATGTAGATCTCTCCTCTTTATTTACAAAATCTATTCAATCACAATTTCAGGATACAAAGGAAACTGCGCAAGCAACTCTTGTACACTTGCTTTCACTTCATGGAGCACCTTCGCATCAACTGTTGCTAGCCCTTTACTTGTAGCCTCTTTTTTTGCTGCTTTTAGCACTTGTACAATCATCCTTGCAATCTGCTTCATCTCCTCTTCTCGCATACCAAGCGTTGTCATCGCAGGAGAACCCAGACGAATCCCTGAAGTATACCAAGGTCCATTTTGATCAAAAGGGACCATGTTACGATTTACAGTAATACCCGCTTCACGTAAAACACTCTCGGCTTGCCTACCATTCAATCCAAAACTTGCCTGCATGTTAGCCACCACAAGATGATTTTCTGTACCCCCTGTAAAAAGGGTCACTCCTAATCTCTTGAGCTCTTCTGCTAAAGCCGCTGCATTTTTGATAATCTGTTTTGCATACACACGGAAAGGCTGTTGGCTTGCTTCTCTAAAAGCTACCGCTTTTGCTGCCATCACATGAGGAAGAGGCCCTCCTAGAACAAAAGGACATCCTTTGTCTACATAGTCTTGGTACTCCTTCTTGCAAAGAACAATACCTCCACGAGGCCCACGAAACGTTTTGTGAGTCGTTGAAGAAATCACATCACAATAAGGAACAGGATCATACTCTCCCTGTAAAGCTTTACCTGCTACAAGGCCTGAAAAGTGCGCTATATCTCCCATCAAGACAGCTCCTACAGAGTCTGCAATCTCTTTGAGCTTGGCAAAATTCAGTAGCCTTGGATAAGCAGAATAGCCAGCTAACAAAATCGTTGGCTTTTCTTGCTGCACTTGTTTTGCCAAAGCGGCATAATCAAGCATCTCTGTAACTGGATCTACATCATACGTCACCGCGCGAAAGAGCTTCGAAGAAATATTCATGCGGTAACCATGAGTGAGATGTCCTCCTGAATGCAAAGAAAGTCCCATAAGCTTTTGGTTCACAAGAAGCTGACGAATTTTTTCATGCTCTGTTTCCGTAAGCTCTGCGACATTTTTCTTCCCTAAAGCTTCCAACTCCTTACTCTGCACTTTCCCCATAAGTATGGCCCAGAAAGCGACAAGGTTCGCATCAGCCCCAGAGTGCGGTTGCACATACGCATGCTCGCATCCAAAAATTTGTTTAAGAAGCTCCGCTGCCAAAGCCTCCACAGAATCGACATTGTCACATCCTGAATAAAATCTTCTCTTGACAATCCCCTCACTATACTTATCCGTGAGCAAATTACCCATAGCCAGTTGGGTAGGAAGAGAAGAAAAATTCTCAGAAGCAATCAATTTCAGATAGCTTCTTTGATCTTTGAGCTCTTGGATAATAGCTTCTGCCACTTCGGGATTCTCTTCTTGCAAGCAATCTAGCGCTGCTAAATAAGCGGTGGCGGCGCTTGTTCTCTTGTCTTGAGGGGTTTTCAAAAAATAATTGTCTAAATATTTCATCATCTGACACTCCATTACAATACGCCCCCTTCTCTTTCTATCTACCCAAAAACGCAAATTATGTCACAAGCCTTCAAATCTCGTCGACCTTTTCATCGATAGCTCCCCAATCCTCTGAATTTCCCTTGAGTTTTTTGGGTATAAGAGATACCTTATCTGCATAAAGAAACCTTATCAATTTTTATTTGTAGCGAGCTTTATCCCATGCAAGAGTCCCTAAGACCTATTCTTGAAATTCAAGAGCTAGACATTAAAATGATTCGCCTTATGCGTCTTAAAAAACAAAGACAAAAGGAGCTGGAACAAATTGAGTCTCTTAAATCTGAGCTCCGAGACCAACTAGAAGATAAGCGTCGCGCTGTCCAAGCTATCTCCGAAGAAATCCTCCATCTTGAACAAAAAGTCGCTTCCCTGAAAGAAAAAATTAAATCGCTTGAAGGCAAGCAATCTTCTGTAAAAAAAGTAGAAGAATTCAACGCTTTAACGCAAGAAATGACTGCTTCTGAAAGAGAGCGCATTCTTCTAGAGCAACAAATTTCTAACCTTGTAGACAAACGTGTTACAGAAGAAGAAATTCTAGAGAAAATTTCTCAAAGTCTTATCTCTTCTGACGCTAACAGTAAAGAAGTAGAAAACGAAATCCGCAGTAGTATTGAAAAGATTAACGAAGAAGGATACGCCCTGAGAAAAGAGCGGGACGATATCGTAAAAACAGCAAATACTGAAGTGCTAAAAATTTACGAGAGACTTCTTAAAAATAAAAAAGATATAGTGATCGTTCCTATTGAAAATCGTACTTGCAGTGGCTGCCATATCGCTCTCACGGCTCAACATGAAAACCTCGTGAGAAAGGGCTCTAATCTTGTCTTTTGCGAACACTGCTCTCGCATTCACTACTGGCAAGAGAGTGAAGCTCTTGAGGGCTCTGTAGTCGCGACAAAACGTCGCCGTAGAAAAGCGATGGCTACATAAATATTTTAGGGAAGCTTGCAATCGCTGCTTTGTGGATCTATAGCGGATCTTATAAAGGAGAGGAAAGTCTGGACTTCGCAGGAAGAGGATACCAGTGAAAGACTGGGGGCCGCAAGGCTACGGAAAGTGTAACAGAAAACATACCGCTATGCTCAGCATAGACAGGCTGAAAATACTAGCTTTGAGAGCTAGTCCTATCTGCGGAGACGCAGAAGGTTATAAACCCTATCCGAAGCAAGAATAGTAAGAGACCGCACCTCTGGAGGACTTCCGCATCCATGGTCTCTTGAAAATCTCGCTCGAGGGTTTTAGCGATAAAACCCCTAGATGAATGATTGCACCTTGTAAAAGGCTACAGAATCCGGCTTATGGCTTCCCTTTTTTTTTACCCTACCAACCAAAAAGCTTTCCCGTTTATCCATTAGGAAGCTCCAACAACCTCTCATATGAAAAAAAATGTTTTTAAAAAAAATAAAAAGTTTTTTAATTTAAAAAAATTTAAATTTTAATAGCAAAACAAATAGAAAAAAACACTTTTATCGAGTACAATATACGCATGTGGAATTTAAAATTTTAGAATTTTTTCCTTTAACCGGAGGCACAAGTTATGTCAACACCCATTATTACTAGCCCCGTTTTTCCTCAAGGCTCTCTTAAAGAAAAAATTCACTACCACACCTCTTGCTATCTTACCTTAGGAGAGGTTACATGCAATAGCATTGCAAATTCTACAACTTATAACGGAAGAACGTATCATCTTCTTAATGCTTACCACCTAACATCTTCTAATGCTATTTTTACTTGGATAGGGACTACCATAAAAGTTATCTCCTACTGCACAATTGTTATTCCCATTATAGCTTTGCTTCTGCACAAAAGCACGCAAACACATGGCGTATATTTTGCTAAAGAATCCTCCTACAACTACTTTTCTTTAAAAGACCTTCACAAAAAGAGTCCTGAACATCTGGCAATTTTACACCGTTTTGTTCCAGATTTATTCCAAACCTCTCTTGTAAAAGATGCCTGTACAAACGAAAACATACCCTTCCTCAAATCTGTTGCCGAACATAGCCCAAACAGGCTCGCCGAAACCTTCACAAGCTTTAATGATATGCCTCGGGTCTTAGATACAATTCTCTTGAGCTCTGAGCACGAGTCCTTACACCCTCTCTTAAACCCAGTATACTTAACAAAAGCAGCACAATGGTATCATAAACCCGACTTAGAGAAGCTCTTAAACAACAACCCAAGTCTCTGGCGCTCGCTTGTTGCCACAAAATCCCCTAAAGACTACTGCTCATTCTATAACAATACCATCCTCATATCCCAGGTGTATGCTGAGCTAACGCGCTGCGCTGCAGAGAACAAAACCCCTCCCGCTCTACATCCTGACATATTCTCTACGGAAGCTTATGCTTCGTACCAAAGAACAACCATTTTAGCCCTTGCTTTCTCTCATAACAATACGCAACTTTTCTCTTATCTACTGACTCACTACAAAGAAAGCGTTTTAACCAAACAAAGTTTAGAAGGATGTTTGGAATGGCTTCACCGAGGATCCAATATGAATTGCCCTCTAAAAGACTGTAATAAAAATCTCGATTATTCTGGCTCGCGGACACTCTCTCAAGAGAGGATGCTCGAATCTCTTGTCCCTTATGCAAGTGCGGAGATTGCTAATCTCTTTAGCGATACTATAATAGCTAGCTTAAAAGCATCAAATCACCGCTTAGCCCCGTTCGTTAAGGAGATCATCGATCTCACTGATAAGCGTGATGAAGCAAAGGTATCTTGCTACCCTGCAATGAGTATGTTATTTGAACTTGATAAAAATAAATGGGCAAATATTGTTCAAACCAAAGATCCAAAAGAGTACTGCGCTCCACAGTATCAGAAAGAACTCTTTCAGCAGGTATATCATACACTTTGGACTTCTTATAAAGAAAAGAAAGAAAACCCTATACAATTTCACCCCAATATTTTTTCTCTAAAATCATCAGATTCAGACAACAAAACAATTTTTGAAGTGATTTTTACCCACAACGAAAAAGAATTTTTTTCCTATTTACTAGAGCATTATAAACCCCACATGCTCTCGGATTTCAATCTAAAAGCGTTCGTGAACATTCTTCAGAAAAAGCCACCAACCTCCACATGTGAATACTATACACCTTATGATACCCGTCAGCACTTTTTACATTTCGACGCCACCAGAATATCATTAGCTCAAAAAGAGATGTTCAAAAGTCTCCTAACAGCCCAAGGAGAGAGTCTTTATAATTACTTCTCTACAAAAACCATGCAAAATATAAATAGTATTAATGAGCGAAAAGACTTAATTAATTACTTACACTCATCAGAAAATCCTTATCGTCTACCTGACAACTTACGTCTATTTATCTACCCTCAAACCAATCCTACTTCTTCTTTTCCTTCACCTTCTACAAGTGATTCTGAGAGAGTATACTCCAGTTACAGTCACTCTGCTAATGGTGTATCTTTTACTTGTTCATCCTCATCCTCTTCAGAAGAAGCGATGAAGTTTTTCGAAAATCTTTTTGCACAAGCATCCTTCAACAATAGAGCAGACTCTGAATCTCAATTAACAGCTTTTATTAGTAATCTTCAAAAGATCATAAAAAAGCAAACCCCAAACGATCCTATAGAGGAAAGGAACATCTGTAGCAAAGAAGAACTCAACAACCTCTACCTCCAAGCCATGAGGATAATACATCCTGACAAATGTAAAAGTAAAGATCCTAAAGTGATTGAGAATCATACAAAAGTCACACAACAAATCACAGAAGCTTATAACACAATTAAAAACACCGAAGAATATGCAACATTGCCAGACCAATAAATAATTTCTTCAATTCACCCTTAGGAGTTGCATAGATGTATTTGTAAATGGTTTCATGTGAAATCCACTTCAGAGATTTGTCTGCGTGTTCTTTTTTGAAGGTTTTACTAATTCGCTCAGGAGAGTAATCCTTGATAAGTTGTTTGATCGTAGCATTCCAGAGCTCAGGTCTCGTCTCTAAGGGGTCTTCGACCTCTTTTAGCTATTTCTTTACCAGCTTTCTGATGGGCTTTTGAAAGGGAGTATTCAAAGCGGGTTAGAAATTTTAGAACCTCTCTAGAAACTGTGCTATGAGAGCGCTTTAAGTTCTTGGCTATCTCTCGGCTAGATTTACCTTGATTCACTAAAATATGAATCTTTTCTCGTTCTTCTATTGTTAGTCTTGTGTAATGCATAAGAAAATCATCCCATAACTTCCATTATGGTGCACTATTTTCTTGAACCCAGGCCATTCTTTATTGATTAATTTTAATTTTATTATGAAAAATCAATATTTTTATTTTTTAAATAAAAAAAAGATCGATGTTTTAATAAAAACGCCAATTTGTTATATTTTCCGTAAAAATTACTCAAAGGTAACTCTATGCATACCATTGCTCCTGTCTCAATAGGCGGAACTACAGCTTGTTTCACTTTTATTAAGAACATAAAAACCCACTTACATACTCTTGCTTCCAAAGTCTCCTCTGCCATGAAGAAAGCCTTCCAACATATCGTGGACTTTTTAAGTAGAGTCTTCTCTCGCAAAGCTCCTACTCCTACTCCTACTCCTACTCCTACTCCTACTCCTACTCCTAATCCTGAGGCTCCTAATCCTGAGGCTCCTAATCCTGAGGCTCCTAATCCTGAGGCTCCTAATCCTGAGGTTAAAGATAATAAGAACATATTGGAATGCCCAATCTGCAAAGATCCTCTTCAAGGCTTTCAAGACCCTGAGGAGCCAGGAAGTATTTTAGAAATAATAACCACAACATGTGCTCATACATTTCATAAAGAATGTTTGAATGGCTGGTTAAATCACAATAATAATTGCCCAATGTGTAGGCAAGATGCCCCTATAAATTTTGACGCAGTTAAGATTTAGCCCTGGGATGAGCTCTTTCGTAAACTTCTTTTTTTACCTTTGAAGAAACTTGGGTGTAGATAGTTGTTGTCGATAGGCTCTCATGCCCAAGCAATGTCTGTATCGTCTTTAAATCCATCCCCCTTTCTAACCAATGCGTGGCAATCGTATGACGCAGAGTGTGAGGTGTCACCTCTTGCGCAAAACCCGATCTTTTAAAGTACTCTTTAAAAAGCCGATCCACAGACCTTGTTGTAATACGTTTTCCCCACTTGCTCAGAAAAATAGCTTTTTTATCAACCTCAGCTGCATGCTCTTTCGTCTGGACATATCGCAAAGGATGTAGCAAATATTTCCTGAGCCACTCCCCAGCTTGCTGCGTCATGGGAATCAATCTCTCTTTTTTCCCTTTCCCTCGAAGTTTCATACATAACCGATTAAGATCAATATCCTCACGACTCAACTGCACAAGCTCTGAAAGCCGCAGACCTGAGCTATAAAAAAGCTCTATAATCGCTCTATCTCGCAAGCCCAGATACCTATTGATATCGGGCTGCTCCATAAAAAGCTCCACTTGCTCATAGGTGAGCGTCACAGGAATCCTCTTCTCCGCTTTGGGCGTTTCTATAAAATCCATAGGATTTGCTAAAAGAACTTTCTCTCTTGTTAGAAAATGAAAAAAAGAACGTAGACAAGACATCCGCCTCAAAAGCGTCTTTTTGCTAACACGCTGCGCATGAAGCGCTGCAAGATACGCCCGAATCACCTTCTTGTCTAAGAGATCTAACGCAATCCCTTCTGAAAACTGCTTCTGCTCTATAACTGCTAAGGTGAGTTTTGGAGAGATATCTTCCCCTTTTTTTTGAAGCACCTCTACCTCTACAAACTCCTTAAAAGCATTAAGATCCATGCAATAGTTGCGCAAGGTATGCTCGGACGCATGTTTAACAACTTTATAATAACGTAAAAATCGACTTACATATTCAAACAAGATCACCTCTTATTTGCACCTACTCTTGATAGTAGCAAAAAAGAAAATTTCTCCTGCATGACCTGTAAAAAAAATTGTCAAAAATCTATCAAGCACTTACCATCCCTAAAATATGGAAAGAAGGTTATTCTCTTGCTCTTGTGGCTCGTCGCAAAGAATTACTAGATACACTCGCTCAAGAGCTCCAACCTGCAAAAGTATTCACATGTACCGCTGATCTCTCCTCTAGGGAAGAAGCTGCCACAGCCATGCAAGAAATAGAGAAAAAGCTAGGCTCTATCGATGTTCTTGTGAACAATGCCGGCAATGCCTTTAATTTCTGCAAAGCCTACGAAGCACAACTAGAAGATTGGGAAAAATGCATCCATATCAATGTCCAAGGCCTTGTGTACTGCACCCACGCTGCACTGCCTGGCATGGTGAAACGCAATCATGGACATATCATCAATTTAGGCTCTATTGCCAGCTCCTGGCCCTACCCTGGAGGAAATGTCTACGGAGCAACAAAAGCCTTTGTAAAACAATTTTCTTTAAACCTTAGAGCCGATCTGCTTGGGTCCCTGGTTCGAGTCAGCTGCATAGAACCAGGTATTGTAGGAGAGACAGAATTTTCTTTAGTACGCTTTAAAGGAGATAAAGCTAAAGCCCAAGAAGTCTATAATAAAACAGAACCTCTAAAACCTGAAGATATCGCTGACATCATCTACTTCTCCCACTCTCTACCTCCTCACGTAAATATTAACCTTTTGGAAGTCATGCCCACCTACCAAGCCTACGCAGGTTTTAGCGTCCACAGAATATAAAGACTCCTTGAGTCAAAGCCCTCTTGTATGCTAAGCTGCAAGGCGCATAAGTCACTGTTTCACCTATGATTACTTTAAAAGACATCTCTAAAAGCATCGGAAGTAGAATCTTATTTGAAAAGATCTGCGCGACCTTTAGCTCAGGCAACCGCTACGGTTTAACTGGACCTAACGGCTCAGGAAAATCCACCCTTTTAAAAATTATTATGGGAGTGGAAGAAGCTACCACAGGCAGCGTCAGCCTTCCCAAAAAAATCGGGTTTCTTAAACAAGATATTGAAGCTTTTAAAAATTTTGTTGTTCGCGATGTTGTCATCATGGGGAACACCACACTCTGGAAAGCCTTATGCGAAAGAGATAGTCTCTATGAACAAGAAATGACAGATAGCATCGGCATGCGCCTCGGAGAACTGGAAGAAATCATCTCCGAAGAAAATGGGTATAGCGCCGAAGCAGACGCAGAATCTCTTCTTTATGGCATGGGTATTGAAGAAGAGTTCTATGGCAAAAAAATGGGAGAAATTCCTCTTGATTTACAGTTCAGAGTTCTTCTCTGCCAAGCTCTCTTTGGACAGCCCGACGCCTTACTTCTTGACGAACCTACCAACCACCTAGATCTCCATTCCATTGGCTGGCTAGAAGAGTTTTTAATCAGCTACCCTGGAACTGTGATCGTTGTCTCCCACGACCGTCATTTTCTGAATGCCGTGACAACACACATTGCAGACATTGACTATGACACCCTCATCGTCTATCCAGGTAATTACGATGAGATGATCGTTGCTAAATCTTCCTCTAGAGAGCAAGCAGAATCTGAGAACAAGTCAAAAGAGAAAAAAATTGCCCAGCTCCGTGAGTTTGTATCGAAATTTGGAGCAGGTACTAGAGCCTCTCAGGTTCAATCTCGCCTTAGAGAAATCAACAGGCTTCAACCACAAGAACTGAAAAAATCTAATATCCAACGCCCTTTCATCAGGTTCAAATCTCTAGAAAAAGAATCTGGGAAAATTGTTATTACAGCAGACCATCTCTGCAAATCGTATGATGATAACCACGTCATCAAAAATTTCTCTCTAGAGATCCTAAAGGGCAGTAAGATCGGTGTGATTGGAAATAACGGCCAAGGGAAAACTACCCTGCTCAAACTCTTAGCAGGTGTTCTTGTTCCTACAAGTGGTAAAGTGCTCTATGGTCATGAAACCTCCATCGGATACTTTGCACAAAATCACCTAGAAATCGTTGACAAATCACAAAAACTCTCTCTTTTTGATTGGCTAAAGGAAAAAAAAGAAAAAGCTTACGACCAAGAAATCCGAGGAGCGCTTGGTAAGATGCTCTTTTCAGGAGATGATGCTTTTAAAGAGCTTCCAGCTCTCTCTGGAGGAGAAACCGCAAGGCTTATCCTGGCATCACTCATGCTAAGAGAGTTTAATACCCTGATCTTAGATGAGCCCAATAACCACCTTGATCTAGAAGCTGTCTCAGCACTAGGCGTTGGCTTATCAGAGTTCAAAGGAACGGTTCTTGTCGCTTCGCACGATAGAGACCTTATCAGTAGCTTTGCCACACAAATTCTCGTCTTTGAAGGGCATACCTTACGCTTCTTTGATGGACCTCTTGATGATTACCTAGCCTCTCTATAACCGAGAGTTTTTAGTAAAAAAAAATTTAACCATTATAAACAATTTTTGATATTAAAAAAAATCACTCTTATTGCTATTATGTTATAATATATATGTAACATTAACAGTTTTAATGATGGTTAATTATGGGTGTAAAAATAAACAAAGAATGTCCTTTTTGCCATATCAATTTGATAGGTACAAAGGAAAACGGCTCAATTGTGTTCAAGAATGAAGATGGGTCAGAGGCGAAAATCCGCAGACTATTCTGTACCTGCATAGGACATGAAGACTGTGTAAATCCGTGGATTGGTTATAATCCTGCCACCAATAAAGCAACCAATCGTAATAGGTTCTGCCCGTCTTGCGAACAAGCAGCAGCAGGAGCAGCAGGAGCAGCAGGAGCAGCAGGAGCAGCAGGAGCAGCAGGAGCAGCAGGAGCAGCAGGAGCAGCAGGAG
>Ga0172362_10000440_pt1 | contig 33435 bp, 26 predicted proteins | sample LakKivs1_kivu2a2_FD_114534 | JGI IMG/M metagenome (GOLD analysis project Ga0172362, IMG submission 114534) | Sediment microbial communities from Lake Kivu, Rwanda - Sediment s1_kivu2a2 | ecosystem: Environmental > Aquatic > Freshwater > Lake > Sediment | place: Rwanda: Western Province, Lake... | reverse complement strand
CTCGAAGATATCTGTGCGAATTTGGACGGCCGATCCATCCCGGCTGGCGTCGTTGCTCGTCGTCGCAATACGTCGAGTATTCCTCCTCCTGTGCGCCTCGCCAGCCGGGCGCCTCGACCGCCCCAATTCACACATCTATCTTCTCGCGGGTCCTAACTGCCGCCGTCGGCTACCGGAGGACTCGGACCCCAGACGCTGAACTCCCGGAAGAGCAGACTTGCTTGATGGCAGGGTGAATGCCACATGATGCAATCTCCTTTTTCCTTGGTGGATGTGCACGACTTCCCAGGCCCGATCGCGGGCATTCTGTCGAGCCACGGAATGCGCAGGAGCCCACCCAAATCCGGGAGGTCCCCCTCATTCTCTTGGCACCCCCCTCCGCGCACCCGGCTCCGCGCCCGTCCGGCCCTGCAGCGCGACGGTATTTCCAGGACGGAAAAGGCTGGCAATCCCGCCGGCGCATCTGGCATATGCTAGGAGGACATGGAGCCGCAATCGCCGTCCGAACCGCCACGCATCCACGTGTTGCCGCAGACCCTCGCCGACCAGATCGCGGCCGGCGAGGTGGTCGAGCGCCCGGCCTCGGTGGTCAAGGAGCTGGCCGAGAACTCCATCGACGCCGGCGCCCGCCGCATCGACATCGACATCGAAGCCGGGGGCAGGCGGCTTGTCCGCGTGGTGGACGACGGCTGCGGCATGACGGCCGAAGAAGCCCGCCTGGCCTTGCTTCGGCACGCAACCTCGAAGATCACCACACCCGACGACTTGTGGGGCCTTGGCACTTTGGGCTTCCGCGGGGAAGCGCTGCCGTCGATCGCGGCGGTGTCGCGCCTTGGCCTCCGCACCAAGCGGCCGGGCACAACCGCCGGATTCACCTTGAGCTATGAGGCCGGCGTGGAAGGCGACAGCGGCGAGGTCGGCATGCCGGATGGCACGCAGGTCGAGGTGCGCGACCTGTTCTGGAACACGCCGGCTCGGCTCAAGTTCCTCAAGACCGACGCCACCGAGGCCGCGAACGTCTCGGAAGCGGTTCTGCGCCTGGCGCTCGCTTATCCCGGCATCCACTTCCGCCTGCGCGACGGCGGCCGCGTGATGCTCGACTTGCCGCCTCACCGAGACATGGGCGAGCGCGTGCGCGCCGCCCTGGCCCGGCGGGGCGCGAGCCTTCTGCACGAGGCCGCGGACGAGGTGGGCGGGGTGATCGTGCGCGCCTTCCTGGCCGCACCCAAAGAGGCGTCGGCCACGCCGCGCTCGACCTTTCTCTACGTCGCCAGGCGGTTCGTGCGCGATCGCTCCCTTTTGCACGCCCTCTGCATGGGCTACGGCGAGCTTCTTGAGAAGGGCCGCTATCCTTTGGCGGCGCTTTTCGTCCAAGTTCCGGGGCAGGAGCTCGACGTGAACGTACACCCGCAGAAGCTCGAGGTGCGCTTCGCACGACCGCAAGAGGTCTACGGCGCCGTACGCCACGTGATCGGCCAAGCGGTCGCACGCGCGCCCTGGCTGCCGCCGGCCCCTTTGCGTGCCTACACTCTGCCGCCGGAAACCCTGGAGGACACAGGTGAGTCGTCCGCCGTCGCTGCCGACGCCACGCGCGACGGTCGTGCCTGGCAGGAGCCGTTGCGGCCGGCGCGCCGTAGCCCGGAGCGCGGCCTGACCCACACGGTCGACGGTCTGGAGGTGTCGGAGGGCACCGAGGCACCGCAGATGCCCGAGGAGCGCGCGCCGGTGGTCCTACGTGCCGTAGGCGGTTTCTTCGGCGGGCTGGAGTACGTCGGGCAGGTTCACCGCACCTACCTCGTTTGCGAGAGCCAAGACGAGCTGGTCATCGTTGACCAGCACGCGGCCCACGAGCGCATCACCTTCGAACGCTTGCGCCAGGCGCATCGCCAGCGCGAGGTGGCGCGCCAGCGGCTGCTCTTTCCCATTCCCATCGAGCTCGACGAGCAAGCCATGGCCGTGGTGCACGAGGGCGCAGCCTTGCAGACCCTCGCCGACTTCGGGTTCGAGGTCGAAACCTTCGGGCCGAAGACCCTGCTTGTGCGCGCGGTGCCCGACCTGCTCAAGAAGGTGGATCCCAAGCCCCTCCTGCTCGACGTGATCGCCGGTCTTGCAGGCGAGGAGCAGGGCAATCCGGCCGAAGCCGGCTTCGAGAAGCTCTTCGCCACCATGGCTTGCCACGGGGCCTTGCGGGCCGGCGACGTGGTGAGCCGGGAACAGGCCCTCGCGCTGCTCAGCCAGCTCGACCAAGTCGACCTGCGTTCGCACTGCCCGCACGGCCGCCCCGTGCTCTTGCGCATGCCCCTCGGCGAGATCGAGCAGCGCCTGGGGCGCACTTGAGTGCGGCGAATTCGGTCGCGGGCCCCCTCGCGGTGGCCATCTTGGGCCCGACAGCGTCCGGCAAGAGCACGCTTGGCATGGCGTTGGCCGAAGCCCTGGGCGGCGAGATCCTGGCTTGCGATTCCATGCAGGTCTATCGCGGCATGGACATCGGCACCGCGAAACCAGGTGCAGCCGAGCGGGCGGCGGTTCCGCATCATCTGCTCGACTTGGTCTCGCCTGACGAGCAGTTTCACGCCGCCGCCTGGGCGGCCGAAGCGCACAAGGTCATCAAGGAGGTCGAGGCGCACGGTCGCCTGCCCATCATCGTGGGGGGAACCGGGCTCTACTATCGCGCCCTGGTGCGCGGCCTTTTCGAGGCGCCGCGGCCCGACAAGGAGATCCGTGCCCGCCACCTGGCCGAGGCGGAGGAGAAGGGGGTTCCTTCCCTGCATGAACGCCTGCGCGCCGTCGACCCGGAAGCCGCCGCGCACATCCTGCCCGGCGACCTCGTGCGCACGAGCCGCGCCCTCGAGGTCTACGAGCAGACCGGTATCACCATCACCGAGCTGCGCCGGCGCAAGGCCGTGGCACCGCCACCCTTACGCCTCTTTTCCGTGTTGCTCGACTTCGACATGGCGCACTTGCGCCCGCGCATCGCCGAGCGCGTGGACAGCATGATGGCGGCGGGATTCCTTGCCGAGGTGCAGGGGCTGCGCGCGTCCGGCTACAGCCATGCACGATCCATGCGGGCCCTCGGCTACAAGCAGCTCGGGCAGCACCTGGACGGCCTGCTCTCGCTCGCAGACGCGGTGACCGCCATCAAGTCCGCGACCGCAGCCTACGCCCGCCGCCAGCGGACGTGGTTTCGCCGCGAGCAGATCCGCCTGCGCACCCAAGAGCTCCTGCGGCCGAGCGCTCTGGCGGGATTGATTCGCGGCTGGATGGCGGACGAATGCTAGAACGGTGCACGGTCTGCAAGCCGAGCGGTCTTCTGGTCTTTCACCACAGAGGACACAGATGACACAAAGACGGACCGGAATAGGGGTTCATCCAGCCTGCCATCTCTTTCCGGGCTCGGTTCTACTACCTTCGAGGATTCTCGCTCGGCGCGAGGATTTCGGGAGCGGTTGCGTTGTGCGGCTTCAGGCTTCCGGCTGCAGGCTCCAGGGTGCAGGGCGAAGTGCCGGGGTGTGAGCCGGGATCTCCCAAGAGCCACACCAGGGTGACGCCCTTCGCGCAGCGGAGAAGGTGATTGCCGTTTACGGCCGATCAAGCTGAAGCCGGCCGCCCGAAGCCTGAAGTCCTCTTCGGTTGCGGGCGAAGCCCGCGCCGTGTTCTCTGTGTCCGCTGTGGTGAATCTCCCAGGACCTACTGGCCGACGCCGTCCTTGTCCACCGGTTTGGGTTTGGCTTTGGGTCTCCTTTCCTCCTTGGGCAGATCCTCTTGCTCGCTCTGGCGCGCTTTCCGGTCAGCCTCTGCCGCCTTCCTGGTTTCGGCGGCGACCTCCCTCTCCATCTGCCTGGCGCGCTTCTCCTCGCAGCCTTTGGGCTCGCACTCGCCCGGGCATCCGCACTTGGACCCTCTGCCGCAGAAGCACTTGCCCGCGGGGTCGGTGTAGCAGCCGCAAGCATTGACCGTCTTGGGAACAGCCGGTGCCGCGGCGGCCTTCTTGCTTTTGGCCAGGGCGCTCCCTGCCGGCCCCGCGACCAGCAGGGCCAACATCGTCGCCATCACGACCTTTTGGATTCTACCCATGATTTCCTCCCGATCTCAATCCATGGTGGGTGAGAAACTCCACCCTGCCGACCCCAACATTACGCTCTTTTCGTGGCGTAAATGCAACTGGGGTTCCACCTTTGCTGGCGCCCCCACAGGATTTTCTGTGCTCTCCTTGGCCCCTGTGCCCTAAGGACCCGCTCGAAGATATCTGTGCGAATTAGGACGGCCGATCCATCCCGGCTGGCTTCGTTGCTCGTCGTCGCAATACGTCGAGTATTCCTCCTCCTCGCGCCTTGCCAGCCGGGCGCCTCGATGCCCAACTCGTAGCATCTATTCTCTGACGAGCCCTAAGGGTTGACTGTTCGGTTAAGGCGCAACAGGATGATAGGCGTCCATGCCCACGAAGAAAGAAAAGACTCCGGAGATTCCCGTCCTGGACTTCGAGCGTCCGGTGGTCGAGCTGGAGCGCAAGATCGCATCGCTCAAGAGCCGGGCCCGGCCCTCGACCGAGCTTGGACGCGAGATCCGCGTGCTGGAGGGGCGCAGCGCGGACTTGCAGCGCAAGATCTTCTCGGATCTCACGCCCTGGCAGAAGGTGCAGCTCGCCCGCCACCCTGCGCGGCCCTATACCCTCGACTATTTGGATCGCCTGATCGCCGACTTCCGTGAGCTGCATGGCGACCGCAATTTTGCCGACGACGCCGCCATGATCGGGGGCATCGGCTACTTCGAGGGCTTGCCGGTGGTGGTGCTGGGGCAGCAGAAGGGGCGCAAGACCAAGGAGAAGCTCAGGCGCAACATGGGCATGGTGAAGCCCGAAGGCTATCGCAAGTCCATGCGCCTCATGAACCTGGCTGCGCGCTTCGGCAAGCCGGTGCTGTGCTTCCTCGATACGCCGGGCGCCTTTCCGGGCATCGACGCCGAGGAGCGCGGGCAGGCGGAAGCCGTGGCCAAGAGCCTGGAGGTCATGGCGGCCTTGCCGGTCCCCATCATCTCTATGGTCATCGGCGAGGGTGGCTCGGGCGGGGCCCTGGCCATCGGGGTCGCGGATCGCGTGCTCATGCTCGAAAACGCCGTCTACTCCGTCATCTCGCCCGAGGGGTGCGCGTCGATCCTCTTTCGCAGCGACGAACGCAAGGCCGAGGCTGCGGCCGCCATGAAGATCACCGCAGCCGAGATCCTGCGCCTGGGCGTGATCGACGAGATTGTGCCCGAGGCTCCCGGCGGGGCCCACCGCGACTACGACCTGACGGCGCGAAACCTCGCCCTCGCCTTGCGCCGCAATCTGGCCGAGCTTGTCGGGCTTTCGCCGCAAGAGCTGCGAGACCGGCGCTACGCCAAGTATCGCCGCATGGGCGCCTTCGTCGAATCCGGCGGACGCGAGAATCTTTCGTAGCTTCGTGCTAGGGTCGGCCCGTGGCAGACGAAGCACGAAGCGGGCAGACCCGGCGGAGCATCAGCCTCGGGGCCGAGGAGATCTTGGGGCTCTATTTTCCCGTGCTCGACCACGGCTTTCTGGCCCTGGTCGACTACATGGGCAGCGATGAGGACATCGAGCGCGCGGCGCGCGTGAGCTACGGTTTCGGCACGCGCAAACGCAGCCAGACGCGCGGGCTGATTCGCTACCTGCGCCGCCACAAGCACACCACCCCCAGCGAAATGGTGGAGCTGAAGTTCCACTGCTCGATGCCCATCTTCGTGGCGCGACAATGGATTCGCCACCGGACCGCCAATGTCAACGAGTTGTCGGGGCGCTACAGCCTTCTACCCATGCTCTTCTACTCGCCAGGAGCCGGGCAAATGCAGGCCCAAAGCGCGGCCAACCGCCAGGGCAGGGCGGGGGGCCATCTCGATGCCGGTCTGTGCGCGGAAGCCGGCCGGCGCTGGCGCGAGCTGCGCGAAGGCGCGATGGCGACCTACGAATGGCTCAACCAGCACGAGGTTGCGCGCGAGCTGGCCCGCATCGATCTCCCCTTGTCGACCTACACCCAGTGGTACTGGAAGATCGACCTGCACAACCTGCTTCACTTTCTGACCCTGCGGACAGATCCGCACGCGCAGTGGGAGATCCAGGAATACGGCCGGGTGATGGCAGGCATGCTCAAGCGCATTGCGCCGCTCTCCTACGAGGCGTGGATCGACTACGACCTCAGCGGGGCGCACCTGTCGCGGATGGAGCTGGACGTCTTGCGGCGCCTGCTGCGAGCCTCACCCGAGGGCATCACCGCGGAGGGCGGAAGCGTCGCGCGTGACGAAATCGAAGGCCACGGGCTTTCCCGGCGCGAGATCGACGAGTTCATCGAGGTGCTTGGCGGCAAGGAGGTCCCGGATTTCGATCTCGACCTCACCCAGGCCAGGCCGGCGAGCTACTTCGAGGAGAAATCCGTCGCCGCGGTGCCGTCGAGCCAGCCCAAGCCGAGCGAAGTCTGAGACGAGGCGCGGGGGCGAGTTCTGGTACTCTTGGCCAGCCATGCGTGTCCGCACCATCGCTCTTTCCTTCTGCCTCGGCCAGATTCTTTCTGGCTGCGACAGTTCCGAGGAGGATCTCCCCGATCATCTGGACTTCGATCTGCCAGAAATGAAGTGCACCTTCTCCACGGCGGACGCCTTCGTGGCATCCGCTCTCAAAGGCCACGTTCCCAACATGGTGTGTGCCGGCCCGCTGGCTTTGGGAAGCGACTGCTGTGCACCCCCGGCGCCCTTGACGGCTGCAGATTGCCTGACCCACCCCGTCGCCTGCGACCAGGTGAGCAACTACTGTGCCCTGATGCTCGAACTCAACCAGCCTTGGAAGGTCGACCTCTCCAAGGTTCCCGCCATCGCGGCCGTGCGCGGGTACGTCTTCTCTTCCGTGAACCTTGGCCGCCTTTCAACGAGCCTCGCCACCTTCTCGGTCTCGCCCCATGCTCCCGAGGCCCTGCCCATCCGTGGAGCCGACCTCTACGTCGGACCGCAAGACATCGACCGCCCTTCGAGCCAGAGGACCGCCTACCTCGCTCCCGTGGGCCTTTCGGCCGGTACGACGAACGTGGTTCCCGGTCCGGAGGCCCAGCAGGCCTTCTCGGCCTTCGCCCGGGACTACCTCAGCCCGTTCTCGATCCTGCTTTCGGTGCGTGTGGTGATCACGGCCGAGAGCAAGGCCAAGATGGACGCATGGCTGGCCGCCCCCGTCAGCCCCAGGCGCGAGTCGAGCGATCTGGACGAATCGCTAGCCTTCACTGTCACGGGGCAAGCGACGGCCCGCCACTAGCCTGGCCGGAGGGGGCACCGCCGTGAAATCATTCTGGATCGGCGATTCCTGGGTTCGGCGCACCTGGGCGTTGATGAGGCTCTTGAGGTCTTTGCCCGCCTTGAAGAAGGGAAGGCGCTTGGGCTTGACCGCAACCGAATCCCCGGTGCGCGGATTCCGACCTTGGTAGGCCTTGTAGCGGCGCGTTTCGAAACTCCCCAGCCCGCGAATCTCTACGCGTTCGTCGCGGCAAAGCGCCCCTTCGAGGCACTCGAACACATGGTTCACCACCGCCTCGGCTCGGCCCTTGGCCAGCTTCCTGATACTCGCCACTCGCTCGACTAGGTCCGACTTTGTCACGGCAATCCACCCTGATCATGTTGACACAAACGCTGCGACCCCATGCGAAAGTCCTCCAGGCAGTGATGCACGCCATATCCTATCGGTAGAAGTTGGCACATCTTAAGCGTTTCTGCATTTCTTTGCTGCATCATGCTGCAAATGAGTTTCTGCGGCTTCAAGGCGGGCTGGGGTAGACTTGCCGTGGCCATGCAAGTCGTGACCTTCACCACCGATTTCGGAACCACCGATGCATACGCCGGCGCCATGAAGGGGGTGGTGCTTTCCCTCGCCCCGCGTTCGGTCCTGGTGGACATCACGCACGCCATTCCTCGCCACGACGTAAGGGCAGGGGCATGGGTCCTGGCGGAGTCCGCCCCCTGTTTTCCACCGGGATCGGTCCATGTGGCGGTGGTCGATCCCGGGGTGGGAGGGCCGCGCGCCGGCTTGGTTGTGGAGGCTGCGGGACATCTCTTCGTGGGGCCGGACAACGGGCTTCTCACCCTGGCGGCGTTTGCACCGCGCAGAGTCTTTCGCATCGAGAATCCTCTCTTTCGCCGCGCGCGGCCGAGCCCGACCTTCCACGGCCGCGATGTTTTCGCCGTAGCTGCGGGCCGTCTTGCCGAGGGGCTGCCTGCCTGCGAGGCGGGGCCCGCCGCGGAGACGATGACGGACCTCTTTCTGCCCGCGAGCGGCTGCGTGCACGGCGACGGCGAGGGCGAGGTGGTGCACATCGATGTCTTCGGCAACCTGGTGACTTCGTTTTCCGGCGGCGAGGTCGAAGGCCGATGGGAGCTGATATGCGCAAATCGAGGCTTCGAGCTACGGGGTGGGCGTACCTTTTCCGACGTGCCGCCGGGCCGCCTGGTTTGCTACGAAGGGAGCAGCGGCCGCATCGAGATCGCGGTGCGCGAGGGCTCGGCGGCGGCCCTGACCGGATGCCAGGTCGGCACCAGCATTCATCTGCGGAGGCGATCGTGATTGTGAAAGGGACCTTGCTTCTTCTGCCCTTGCTCGCTTGGGCCGGCGCTTGCACCGTGGGCCAGGGGGTGGGAGCGGCGAGCGGACACATCTACGCCTATGGCTGCTCGAAGAAATCCGGGGACTACTGCTCACCCGAGGGCATCTGCGGTACCGCGACCTCTCCGGCGGCCTTCGACTTGAATCCGAGCTACTTCGCCGGGGAACCCATCAACGATCTGCGCCAGAAAGAGCCGGGCTCGGAGATCAGAGCCAACCGCCTGATCATCAGACTCCAGCATTCGGGGAAACAGATCGAACTCAACGACGTGCTCACCTTCGACGTCGTCAGCTCCTACGAGGTGGCTCGGTGTGTGCGGGGTCGGGTCGATCCTGTCACCGGTGAAAACGACTGGGACGAGGCCAACTGCCACCGAGCGTCGGACAACGGGCCGGGCCGCTTGCGCGTCCAGTACGACAGCGATGTCAATGCCTCCCTTGTGCTCAAGGCGACCTGCACGGCCAATCTCATAGCCAACGCCGTGTCGGCGCCGGTCCCGCTTTCCTACGATACCGCGACCAAGCCCGCGGTGACGGATGGGAGTTGGGATTCGTGGGTGGACTTACAGGAGTTCGGCACAGCGGCGCAGGCCGACCGGCAGCCGCGGGATCGCGACCCCGTAGGCCGCACGTTCCTGGTGGACTTCGGCGAGCGCATTTATGCCAGCACCTTCTTTCTCACGTTGGCTGACAGCAGCGCGGTGTACGCGGCCATCAGGGCTCTGCCCAAGCCGGACGCACAGATAGGCGGAACCCTCGGCGGTTCGCCCACCACCGGTCGGTTCGACTTCGATCTCCGGCGTGGGCAGGCGGCACAGTTTTTTCCCTGACTTCCCTCCCGCACTTGGCCCGCAGCGATCTGCCCATCGACCCCTGGCTGCCGTCCATCGTCGCGGCGCTCGAGCATTCGTCCAATCTCGTCATCGAGGCTCCACCCGGGGCCGGCAAGACGACGCGCGTGCCGCCGGCCCTGCTGGCCGGCCGGGCCGGCGGTGAAGAGATCGTCGTTCTCGAGCCACGGCGGCTGCCTGTGCGCCTGGCGGCGCAGCGAGTGGCCGACGAGATCGGTGAGCCGCTCGGGCAGAGCGTGGGCTACAAGGTTCGCTTCGAGGAGGTCAAAGGCCCGCGCACGCGTCTCTTCTACATGACCGAAGGCATCCTCCTGCGGCGGATGCTCGCCGATCCTGCCCTGTCCGGCGTATCCACGGTGATTCTCGACGAGTTCCACGAGCGGCACCTGGCCACGGACTTGGCGCTGGCGCTGCTTCGACGCCTGCAGCGGGCGGAGCGCCCGGACCTGCGCTTGCTGGTCATGTCGGCTACCCTGGAAAGCGAGCCGGTGCGCCAGTTCCTGGGTGACTGCCCGTCGTTCCGAAGCGAGGGACGAAGCTACCCGGTCGCGATCGACTATCAAGACGCGCCCGACGACCGTCACCTGGACGAGCGCGTGGCGTCGGCGGTGCGCCGGGTGTGCCAAGACGGGGAGGCGGGCGATATCCTCGTCTTCTTGCCCGGGGCAAGCGAGATCCGGAGGGTGGCGGAAGCGCTCGCGGACTTCGCGCGTGCCCGCGACCTCTTGGTCCTGCCTCTGCACGGCGACCTTCCGCCCCCGGAGCAGCAGAGAGCCATAAGCCCTGCTGCACGTACGAAGGTCATTCTCTCGACCAACGTGGCCGAGACCTCGGTGACCATCGAGGGCGTGGGGGCGGTGATCGACTCGGGTCTCGCGCGCATCGCCTCGCACTCCCCGTGGAGTGGACTTCCCCGCTTGGCGGTGGCCAAGATCAGCCAGGCCTCGGCCATCCAGCGCGCCGGCCGCGCCGGTCGCACCCGTCCTGGGCGCGCCCTTCGGCTCTATCCCCGGCACGATTTCGAGTCGCGCCGGCCCTTCGACTTGCCGGAGGTCGCGCGGCTCGACCTCAGCGAAATGGTTCTCACCTTGGCGGGTCTCGGGGTGCGCGATGTCGGCCGCTTCGAGTGGTTCGAGGCGCCGGGATCGGCTTCCGTCGAGGCCGCGGTCGGGCTTTTGCGCCGGCTTTCCGCGCTGGACGCGCAGGGAGAGCTGACCCCGACCGGGCGGGCCATGTTGCGCTTTCCGGCCCACCCGCGCTTGGCCCGCCTGCTCGTCGAGGGGGAGGACCGCGGGGTGGGGGAGGCGGCCGCGGCCTTGGCCGCCCTGCTCGCAGAGGGCGACATCAGCGACCAGGCGCGCGCCCGCTTCGGGGATGCGAGAAAGGGTGCAAGGGATCCACAAAGCGCAGATCTGCTCGAGCGCCTCGACCGCTTCGAGCAGGCACGCAGAGCCGGATTCGAGCGCGGGTGCTTGCGCAGCCTCGGCGTGGATGCGCGTGCTGCAGAGGCGGCAGACAGGGCCCGGCGACAGCTCGCAGGGGCGCTTCGGCGCGACCGGCGGGAAAAGGCCAGGACGCCCGATGAGACCGACGAGGCCTTGGCCATGGCCACCTTGACCGCCTTTCCCGACCGAGTCATGCGCCGCCGTTCGCCGGCATCGAGCCAGGCCGTCTTGGCTACCGGAGGAGCGGCCGAGGTGGGGCCTTCACCGGCCTCGGATTTGCTCGTGGCCGTGGACGCCGAGGAGCGCGCAAGGGCTGCGTCCGCGGGGCGGTCGCTTGCGGTCCGTTTGGCGGTGGGGGTGCGCGAGGATTGGCTTTTCGACCTGTTTCCGCAGGAGCTTCGTGAAGCCCAGGAGATCCTCTGGAATCCGGAGAGCGAGCGCGTCGAAAGCGTGGATCGTCTCACCTACGGCGCGGTCCTCTTGCACGAAACCCGGAGGCCGGCGCCGCCCTCGCCCGAGGCAAGCCGCCTGCTGGCCCGGGCGGCCTTGGCCGCGGGCACGAGGCAAGGTGATGTCGTGTACGGCTCCACCGTGGAGCTGGAGGCCAGGCTCGATGTCTTGCGCGCGGCCTTTCCCGAGCAGGAGATCCCGCAGCTCGAGGCGGACCAGGTCGGGTCGTTGGTGGAGAAGGCGTGCGCCGGGCTCGTCAGCCTGGCCGAGCTGCGGACAGTGCCTCTCGAAGAGCGGCTGCGCCAGGCCCTCCCGCCGGCGGTGGTCGGGCTCCTGCGCAACGAAGCCCCGGAGCGCATACAACTTCCGGGCGGGCGGAGCGTCGCGGTTCACTACGAGCGGGGCAAACCGCCCTGGATCGCGTCCCGCCTCCAGGACTTCTTCGGCATGGCCAAAGGTCCCGCCATCTGCCGCGGTCGCATTGCCCTTGTCCTGCACCTCCTGGCGCCCAATCAACGCGCGGTCCAGGTCACGAGCGACCTCGGCGGTTTCTGGAAGAAACACTACCCCGCCATCCGCCGCGAGCTCGGCCGGCGCTACCCCAAGCACGCCTGGCCCGCAGACGGAGCCACCGCCGCACCGCCCGCGCCCCGGCCCAGGCACAGGTAGAGAAACGGAGCGAGGTCGATGCGGCTCAGGGTCGGGAACGTCGGACGGGTTGAAAACCGAGCAGTTCTCAGAATGTGAACCACAGAGAGCGCAGAGCCTACGGAGAACAGAGAGAGAGAGAGAGAGAGAGAGAGAGAGAGCAGGAGTCTCCGGATCGAGTCCAAGACCTTTCGTTTTCGGCGCTCTTGGAAGTCTCTGCGCTCTCTTCTCGGCCTTCAGAAGAAGCCGGCTCGGTGAAACCGTCGCGCCTACGTGCTACAAGGAAGCCGGTGATTCTTCGGATTCCCGACGCCTTCCTGGTCTTTGGCGCAGCCGAGCCGGCTCGGCGCGCGCGCGGCTGCCTGAAACCTCCGGGGGGCAGCCGGCGGGCGCGACCCCGGCCGCGCCACGCGGGCCCCTTCGCTCGTTCGGTGCCGGGGCCGGGCCGAGTGTTCTCGCGCCACACACACCCGACCAACAGGATGAAGCCGTGAGCGCCGCGGGTCCCGAGGGTTTCCACTTCTTGACCGAGCTGGCGCTCATCCTGTGCGTGGCCGCGGTGACCACGGTGGTGTTCCAGCGCATCCGACAGCCGGTCATTCTCGGCTACTTGCTCGCCGGCATGTTCGTGGGCCCGCATTTGCCCGTGCCCGTGTTCGCGGACGAGAAGCTCGCGCACGCGCTGTCCGAACTGGGCGTGATCCTGCTGATGTTCGCCCTCGGGCTCGAGTTCCGCCTCAGCCGCTTGCTGCAAATCGCCCCGACCGCGGGTGTCATCGCCATCATCCAGTGCAGCCTTCTTCTGCTGCTCGGCTACGTCACCGGGATCGGTCTCGGCTGGACCTCACTCGAGAGCCTGTTCGCCGGCGCGATGATCGTCAGCTCCAGCACCACGATCATCATCAAGGCCTTCGGCGAGCTGAAGATCTCCGGCAAGGTGTCGGCTCTGGTGTTCGGCATTCTTATCTTCGAGGACTTGATCGGCATCCTGCTGATCGCCGTCCTGACCGCCCTAGGCACGGGAACGAGCATGTCGGCGGGCTCGCTCGCCCTCACCATCGGCAAGCTCACCGGGTTCTTGGCCGGGCTGCTGGCGATCGGGATGCTCACGATTCCACGCCTGATGCGTCTGGTGGTCAAACTCGGCCGGCGGGAAACCACGGCGGTGGCCAGCGTCGGGCTGAGCTTCGGCTTCGCCCTGCTGGCCAAGGCCTTCGACTACTCGGTGGTCCTGGGAGCGTTTCTGGGTGGGGCCCTGGTGGCCGAATCGGGCGAGGCGGAAACCGTCGAGAAGGCGACGGCCCCGGTGGTCGATGTGTTCGCTGCCGTGTTCTTCGTGTCGGTGGGCATGCTGATCGATCCGAGGCTGATCGTCGAGCACTGGGGCGCCGTGCTCGCGCTGACGCTGGTGGTTGTGCTGGGCAAGCTGTTCGGCGTGATCCTCGGTGCGTTCTTGGCCGGATTCGAGGTGCGCACTTCTGTGCAGGCGGGTATGAGCCTGGCGCAAATCGGCGAGTTCTCCTTCATCATCGCCGGCCTCGGGCTCGCCCTGGGGGCGACCAGGCATTTCTTGTACCCCGTCGCGATCTCGGTTTCCGCCATCACCACCCTGTGTACGCCGTGGTTCATTCGCGCCTCCGGCCGCTTGGCGGAGGAGGTCGATCGGCGGATGCCGCAGACCATCCAGACCTACGTCAGCTTGTACGGCTCCTGGGTGCAGGGGCTCAGGTCGGCCTCCCCACGTCTCACCGCGTGGGCACGCATCCGCCGGCTGCTCGGTTGGCTGACCCTCGACCTGCTGATGATGGCGGGCATCGCCATCGGGCTTTCGCTGGCTTCGCCGCACGCCATCCGGCTTGCCCACACCATGGCCGGTCTTCTCCCCAGCGTGGGCCGTGTTCTGGTGGCTGCCCTGACCATCCTCCTGCTGGTGCCTTTCGTCATCGGGGCGATTCGCACGTCGCGTGCGCTGGCCAGAGCGCTGGCGTCCGAGGCGCTGCCGACCAACGAGGGAGGGCTGGACCTCGCCGCGGCGCCCAGGCGGGCCTTGCTGGTCACCTTGCAGATCGCGATCCTGCTTCTGTGCGGAGGGCCGTTGGTCGCGGTCGTGCAGCCCTTCTACCCTTCGCTGCCCGGAGCCGCGGTGTTGCTGATCCTGCTCTCGCTGCTGGCCTATCCTCTATGGCGGAGCGCCGCCAATCTGGAGGGGCATGCCCGCGCGGGCGCCCAGGTCATTTTGGAGGCGCTGGCGTCCCAGGGGCACACCGGCCCGGGCCAGGGCGAGCCCCGCCTTCCCGCCGTGAAGGCGGCGAACGCGCTCGTCCCCGGCCTGGGCAACCCGGCCTTGGTGACCCTCGATGCGACCTCGCCGGCCCTCGGGCGTTCGCTCCACCAGCTCGGCCTGCGCGGCCGCTCGGGTGCCACGGTGATCGCGATCCAGCGCGGTCAAGGAGAGGTCATCTATCCCCACCCCGACGATGTGCTTCGCCTGGGTGACATCCTCGTCCTGGCGGGAACCGCCGAGAGCGTGGAGCTGGCCAAGGCCGTTCTTTCCTCGGCGCCCGCCGTGGAGGAGAGTCTGCAATAGATCGCTAGCAACGACGTCGGCGCGCGGGGCCAAGGGCCAGGGCCAGCAACAGCAAGGCGCCCAGGAACCCGAGTGCGCTCGACCTCGGCGGCCCGGCTTGGGCGCAGTTGCAGCCGGACGAGGTACTGGAGTCGAGCTTGGCACGCGCGGTCCCGCCGTCGCTGCCCGATCTCCCCCCCGCGCCCGCGCTCCCGCTCGTCCCCGCACTTCCGCCCGAACCCATGCTGCCGCCTGAGGCAGCGGCCGCCATGCTGCCGCCAGTTCCCGTCCCGCCCGCGCCACCACCTGCCGTCGCTGATCCCGCGGCGCCGCCGGAACCGACGGCTCCGCCTGATCCTCGCTCGCCCGCGGCGCCGCCCGTGCCGGGCGCTCCCGCGGCGCCGCCCGTGCCGGGTGCTCCTGCGGCGCCGCCCGTGCCGGGTGCTCCACCCGTCCCGCTGCTTCCGCCGGTGCCGTTCAGGTCGGGCTGCGTCAGGTCAGGCGCCGCGTCCGCGAGACCACCTCTGTCGGGGCTTGCACCTGCATCACGCACGTCAGAGGAGACGTCCCTCGGCACGCCGCTGTCACGACCCGTGCTCGCGTCACGCGCCTCGGGAGGTACAACGCCACCGTCGGTCCGCGCATTTCCAGGAACAGACGGCCCGGATGCGCAGGATTCCGGACCCGGACCGGGAGCGGTAATCCTCGTGACCCCATCCATGCAGGTCGGCGACCCGGTGCCGCCCGTGATCGCGATCCGCACGGTGGCCTTGGCGGCCTCGATGGCCTCTACGGCGATCGTGATGCCGCCGGCCGGATCAGTGAACGAGCCGCCGGCGAGAAGGCCGTCCAGGCCTCGGGCAGAAGGATTCATGTCGAGGTACCAGGTGTTGAGCCCGCTCTGCGTGCGAGTGCGGATGTCGCCCGAAACCCGGATCTGGACTTGCGGTCGCAGCGCCGACAATGTGCCGTGCGCGCCATCGAAGCCGATGGGCGCCCGGAACTCCACATAGTAGTGCGTGAGATTGGTGGTGCCGGCGGACCCGCCGCCGCCCGAGCGGTAGAACGGCCGCGTCTTCGGCATCTTGATCTGCAGGGCCTGGATGCCGTTGCAAGGCAGCTCGACGGGCAGCAGATTGAAGGTACCGCTTGCGGACACGTCTACCATGTTGCAGCCACCGAACCACCCCTGATAGGTCTTGGTGTAGGCGTTCATGTGACGGCAGCCGCTGCCCATGGCGTCCATCGTGTCGCCGTATTCGGAGTGGGTGCAGACACCGTTCGGGGCGTCGACGAAGACCCGGGTTCCGCAATTCATCGACGACGCGTGCTTGAGGCCCAAGTTGTGGCCGGGCTCGTGCACCAGAACGAGGCAACCGGAGCTGCCGTTGAACCAGGTGTCGCGGGCCGGACGGTCGGGCGATCCGACCATCGCCAGCCCCGACCACGCGCAGGCCGAAACCCTTCTGCCCATGTACCAGAAGTATTGATCAAAGGTGCCCGGTATCCGGGAACGCAGGGCCGCGGGAATCTGGCTCGTCGTGCAGCCGGTCATGGTCGTGGACAAAGGACCGAAGACCTGGCCGGCCACGTCCTGTCGGCCGAACGAGGCTTCGATGAAGTACTGGCGCACCGAGTCGTCGCCGGTCGCGGTGCCCATCACGCGGACCAGCGCCGCTTCCTTGGTGAGGTTGACGCCGGCGCCAAGGTCGACCAAGACGAAGGCAATCGATCGCGTCCTATAGGGGTGGGCGGAGATCAAACCGCGCTGGGTCTGTTCCGCCCCAGGCGGGGGCGCAATCAGGTCGAAACGTTCCACGATGATTTCTTCCGCGTCCGCGTGTCCCCAGACGTCGAGCCAGACGCCGCTCGACAGGTCGGGGTTGGTCGCGAAGCGCAAGCGGCGATCGTCGAGCGGGTTGCCGCCAACCCGAAGGAAGTACTGATACTCGCTCGTGCCGTCCGGAAAGGTCGCGCTATACACCAGAAGCTCGCCGCGCAACGCCCCAGGCGGAGCCCCCTTGGTGCCGGCCAGCTCCGATGGTTCCGGCGAGCACGCGCAGATTCCACAGGCGAGAAAGCCAAGAACTGCAGCCCAGCGTGCGTTGTTTTTCATCGATCCCCCTATGGATTTCGGCGGCTTCTCGCCGACGGCCAGCCTAGGTCACTGCTTCGGCAAAAACGAGTGAATTGTCGGCATGGCAAGCAACGCCTCCAGCGTCATCCACCACGCCGCGGTCGGGGGTTCCTCCGGACCAGCGAGGAGAATTTCAGTCTTTCCGCTCGGCAGGCCATTGTCCAGGGCTTTTTCTCATTGCCGCATTAAGCCAACGGGGCGCACCGGTGTGTCTCCCCAACAGGTCGCCGAGGGACAACTGCGACTGACTTCGACGCTGCGGCAGGCCGTATTCCTTCCGGTTGAGACGCCAACCTGCGCCCTGCCAAGCCGAGTGGTGACAAACGTCGGGATTGACCGGCGGCACGAACCAGATCTCGCCGCCAAGGGGTTGCGCTCCCTCCGTCGTGCCTTGAGTACGCCTGCGGTTGCCCGCCTTGACAGCGGTCGGCCACCTGGGCGCGAACCTGCGGCGCGCTTTGCTGGGCAGCGCTAGAGAAATGGGGCGACACGATTTCGTTCTTGTGACAAAACTCCGCCATCCATGCCCGAACTCGTGACCCAAAAGGACGCTGCGAACGCCGCAGGCCCACAGCTTCACGTGCCCATCCTCGCCCCGGCGGAGAAGGCGCCGGTCTCACCCGAGGACTTGGCTCACCGGGAGTTTCGCCCCGGGCCGTTCTGGCAGCGCATCCACGCCTACGCCGGCGTTTCTCAGGCGGAGTTCCTCGATCACCAGTGGCAGGCCAGGAATTCCATCACCAACATCCCCCGCCTGCTCGCAGCTCTCGAGGGTCTGGTCTCGCCGGAGTTTGTTCGCGACGCCGAGGCCGGTTTCCGCCATGCTCCCATGCCGGTGCGGGTTTCGCCCTACCTGCTTTCGCTTGTCGACTGGTCGAACCCCTATGAAGATCCCATCCGCACGCAGTTCATCCCCTTGTTCTCGCGGCGGCTGCCCGACCACCCCAAGGTCGACCTTGATCCCCTGCACGAACGCCACGACATGCCGGTTCCGGGGCTGTCGCACCGCTACCCTGACAAGGTTCTCTTCTTGCCCCTCGACACCTGCCCCGTGTATTGCCGTTTTTGCACGCGCAGCTACGCGGTCGGTCTCGATACCGAGGAGGTGCACAAACTCCAGTTCGGCGTCGACGTGGAGCGCTGGCGCAAGGCCATCGAATACGTCGCCTCGCGACCCGAGGTGGAGGACGTGCTCATTTCCGGCGGTGACGTGTCGCAACTGCGGGCCGACCAGATTGCCTTTTTGGGCGAGGCGTTCTTGGCCATCCCGCACGTGCGGCGCATCCGTTTCGCGACCAAGGGGCCGGCCGTGATGCCGCAGAAGATCCTGACCGACACCGACTGGCTCGACGCCGTCACACGCGTCGTGGAGGAAGGACGCAAGCTCCATGTGGACGTGATGATCCATACCCACTTCAACCATCCGAACGAGATCACGTGGATTACCCGGGCCGCCGCCGACAAGCTGTGTGAACGCGGGATCACGGTGCGCAACCAGACCGTGCTCATCCGCGGGGTGAACGACTCGGTCGCCACCATGGGCATGCTCGTCAAGCGGTTGTCCTACATCAACATCCACCCGTACTACGTCTACGTGCACGACATGGTGAAGGGCGTGGAGGATCTGCGCACCACCGTGGCCACGGGCGCCCACATCGAGAAGCAGATACGCGGCCTGGTGGGCGGGTTCAACATGCCGACCTTCGTGGTCGACACCCCCGGAGGGGGCAAACGCGAGGTTCACTCCTTCGAGCACTACGACCGGGAGACCGGCATCAGTGTGTACGTCTCCCCGGTGGTGCACCGGGGCCAGTACTTCTGCTACTTCGATCCCATCCACCTCCTGCCCGAGTCGGGGCGTGCCCGCTGGGCGAAAGCCGAGGAGCACGACACGATGATTGAAGAGGCCCTCGTCATCGCTCGGAGCAAGGCTTGAAAGACGCCTTCTGCACCATCGACGACGGCTGGCGCTATCTCGACGAAGGGGACTTCGCTGCGGCGCGGGCCGCGGCCGAGCGGATGCTCGGGGAGGATCCGCGGGATCCCGAGGCCCTCCTGCTCCTCGCCGCCTGCTGTCGCGGGGAGGGTGCCCCCGAGAAGGCGCTGGGTTTGCTGCAGCAAGCCTCCCTGGCGGCCGATGACTGGAGCGCGCCCGAGCAGTGGATGGCGGAGATTCTGGCCGAGGATCTGGATCGTCCGGAAGAGGCGCTCACGCACGCCGCGCACGCTCTCGAGCGCGCCGACAAGGAGGACGAGTTCCTCGACGGCGTCATGCTCAAGGCCGGGATTGAGATCCAACTCGGCAGAGCCAAGGCGGCCCAGGCCACCTTGTCCGAACTGCCGGCCGCGCGAGAGGTCGCGTTTCCTGCCGAGCTGTCTTTGGACTTGGCCTATCTCTTCCTCGAGGCGGATTCGGTCGACGAGGCCGAGCGCAGGTTTCGTCTGCTCGTGGACGCCAACCCGGGGGACGCCGAGGGATGGTACGGACTCGGGCTGTGCGCCGAAGAACGCGGCGCCGAAACCGCCAAACGCAATGCCTGGCTGCGCGTGCTCGATCTCGACGGCGAGGCGCCCTTGCAGAATCCCCATCTGGGTGAGGCGGAGATGGCGGACGTGGCGGAGCACGCCCTCGAGGAGCTGCCGAAGCGAGCGCGCAAGCTCATTGCCAACGTCCCCATCCTCATCGCCGATTTGCCGGCGCGAGCCGAGGTCGAGTCGGGCCTGGATCCGAGGCTTCTGGGGCTTTTCGAGGGTACCCCCTACTCAGACGCGGCGGCCATGGGGGGGGCGCCTCAGGTTGCGCGCATCCTGCTTTTTCGCAAGAACCTGGAGCGCATGGCCATCGATGCGGAGGATCTGCGCGAGCAGATCCGCATCACCCTGCTGCACGAAACCGGCCACTTCTTCGGCATGTCCGAGGACGACCTGGCCGACGTCGGCCTCGACTAGGGCGTGTCCCCAAATTCCTCCCGTCGCTGGGCTTGCTGTGGACCTCGTTCGCTTCCTCGCTCCTCGGTTACATGGCTACGGCCATGCGCCCTCGTCGCTCGTCGCGCCCGAGGTTCCTCGCTGCGCCCAGCTCGGTCCGGAATTTGGGGACACGCCCTAGAAGGTGAACAGGTCGGGGCGGGCGGCGGCCTTGTCGATGGCCTCGCCGAGCTCCTTCTTGGTCGCCGCCAAGCGGGCGAGGATCTGACGGATGTGGTTGTAGCGCTGCTTGTACTGCTCCATGCGCACTTGATCCGGCGAGCCGGTCATCACGGCCTCGAAGAGGGGCGTTCGCTCGAGGGGGACAACCTTGTCGCCTTCCGGCTTGGGGCCCACCTTGCGCGATGTCCACGGCGCGCCCGTGTTTGAACGGATTTGGAAGCCTTCCATGTCGGCGGCGTTGCAGGTTTCGGCGTCACCCTTGCAGACCTGCTTGCCGATCTCCACCAGGTTGGCGATGGCCAGCTTCCCGGTAGACGAGAACACCACGCCGTAGTTGACCGCCGGCCTGCTTGCGTCGGCGCCACCCCTCTCCGCCATCTTGGCGGCGAACGCCTCGAGCGAGGACTTGTCAGCCTTGGTGCGCTTGATATGGCGCTCCACCTCGCCGTAAAGGACGATGGCGTCGTAGTAGTAGTTCAGCAGACGGTCGACCGCGAGATCCTCGAGCAGGTAATAGTTCACCTTGAAAATGCGGGAGGTGTCCGGACGCGGGTCCAGCTTCACCATTTCGAGATCCGTGATGAGCTTGGCATCGTAGGACAGGGGATCCTGCTTTTCCGCCGCGAACCGCTGCTGGCTGAGGGCGACCGCGCTCCCGATCTGGGTGATCGTCTTCTGCATCTCGTCGAGCTCGACCTTGACCCGCTTGGCGCCGAAGTTGGCGGAGTTGTACATGCGGCGGCCAACCGCCGAAGCCCCGAAGCCGAAGCCGACGGCCGCGGCAATCAGAACCGCCGTAGCCAGGATCAGTCGCCCGGCGAGTCCGGCTTTCTGTTGCACGCTCACCGCCGGCCTGCCGTCGTCGGTGGGACGCAGATCGAAGTGCTGGCCTTCGACCGGGCGCATGGACGCGAACGGGTCGGCGAAGGCGGGTGCCGCGGCCGCCTCGGGCGCGGGTGGCGGCGCGAGGGGGTTGGGGATGGGGGCGAGGGGACTGGGAACGGGGGCGAAGGGGTTCGGCACCGCGGCCGGCGCAGGAACCGAAGGGATTCCCGGCATGGCGGCAGGGCCTGCGTGCGGGACAGGGGCGGGTGCCGTACCCGGCGCAGCTCCGCCTCGGGCCAAACCGAGTCGGGCTTTCAGGTCCGCGATGTTTCTTCCAGGAACAGGCTTCTTCGGTTGCTCCAAGACTGCTTCTCCGTGCGTGAGGTGTCGACGTGCTCCCGGGTACGCTCCGCCGGGATGAATGAAGATATGAGCGACGACAGGGCGTATCTGTCAAGGGTCGAAGTCGAAAAACACGAGATCCTCCGACCGCGACCGCAGGCCAAAGACCTCCGATGTCTAGCACGACTCACGCCGGGTCGACCGGGATTCTTTCAGGGCACTACGCGTGTCGTTGCGCGGCCAGGAAACGGCCGATGCGCTCTCTTGCCAGCAAGGGCATGCGCGTGAAGCGCACGCCGAAGGCCCCTCCCTGAGCCGGGGCGGCGACCACTTCACCCGACGCGCTAAGCACGTCCATCGATCCGGGAAGCTGGAACTGCAGCCCGACGAAGCGGGTGGCTCCGCGCGTGCCGCTCATGGGGTGAATGCGCATACCGGTCCGGCTGATGTCCGTGGCCCGACACAGGTAGGGGTAGCCGTTGAGGAAGCGGTTCATGAGCAAATCGATCTCACGCCGAGGCTCAGACCGTCGTTCGCGATTGCCCGTTTGTGGAGCAGACAACGATGTATGCATAAGCCTACATGTAGGACACGGCCTAACCCATGTCAAGTTTTCATGCTTCCTCGTTTTGTCTTTCTCAGGCCCAAGAACGACACGGCGTAGCTTGACGGCTTGCCCACCTGGTGTTGAAATTCTGGCGGCGTTTGCGAACCCGTCGCGGTCCTTGGGTTCTGATGCCGGCGCCTGCCTGTTCACTCTGGAGAAGTGCGAGGACTCAAATGCACCGCATAAAAATCGGACTTGTCGCTGCGCTGGTTCTGGCGCTCTTGACCGCCCTCTTCTATGGGGCCGTCACCACCTCGCTCAAAGAGTCTAGCGAGGTGAACGTGCAGGCACGCGTGATTCGCGCGCAGCGGGTCTACCGCGACATCAGCCAGCTCGATGGGCTCAAGCTGGCGAATCTGGCCTCGGCTCGCGCGCGCAACCCCAATGTCCTGGCGGTGTTCGACAAGACCGAGGTTGCGGCGAGGCAATCAGCGGCCTACGAGGTGTGCGAGGGGCTCAATCAGCAACTCAAGCAGGAAGGACGCAAGGCGGACATCGTCGCCATCCTGGATGCCACGGGAAAGACCATCGGGCGCGACCTCAATCCCAACGCCGACGTGGGCCTCGAGCTACGGGTCAAGTTCCCTGCCGTGGCGCAGGCCTTGAAGGGGACTGCGGTCAAGGACGTCTGGACCTGGCAGGATCGTGTGCACGAGGTGGCGCTTGCGCCCATCTACAAGGCCGACAACAGCATCATCGGCGCGGTCCTGTTCGCCTGGGTGGTGAGCGCGGTGACCGCGCAAGCCAACCGCGATTTGCTCGATACAGAAATCGGTTTCTTCCACGCCGGCAGGGTCTACGCCTCAAGCTTCGTGTCCAGCGTCGACAAGTCGAAGGAGGATGTGGCCAAGTCACAGGCCCTGTCGAACCTGCTCTTTGCGGGCGAGAAGCTGGCCGGGAGCGCGCTTCAGAAGGGCGCGCCCACCCCGGTTCTGACTTTGGTCATCGAAGGCCGCGAATACGCCGCGGTGGTGGCCCCCGCGCCCGGCAACTTCGCCGACAAGACCAGCGGTTTCGTGGTGCTGGCCTCGCTCGCCCAAGGGGCGGACGACATCCGCGCCGCCGGGACGAAGGTGCTTCTGCTGGGGCTCTTGGGCATCGTCGTCGCTGTCTTGGCCTCGATCCTGACCGCGCGCCGGTTCGTTTCCCCCTTGGACCAAATCGAGCTCGGCGTGGCCGAGGTCATCAACGGCAACATCGACTACACCTTCAAGCCGGTGGGAGCCGACTTCGAGGGGCTGTCCAACAGCTTGAACGTCATGCTGGCGCGGCTGCTCGGTCGCGAGGAGCCGAGCGAAGAGGTGGTCGAGGAAGAGGAGGAGGGCGGCAAGCAGGTGTGGAAGGCCGAAGCCATGGTCATCGAAGACACCGGCGGCAGCGCTCCGCCCGCCACGGTTGCGTCGCTGGCCGAAGAGAACGAAGCGGCCTACTACCCGCGCCTTTACAATGAATACGTCGCGGCCGTGCGCAAGCTCGGCCAGCCGAGCGAAGGCATCAGCGTGCTCGCCTTCATGGCCAAGTTGAGCCTCACCGAGGCGGGGCTGCGCGAGAAGTGGGAGTGCAAGGTGGTGCGCTTCCTGCTCAACGTGCAGGGCGAACAGATCTTGTTCCGCCCGGTCAAGATCGCGTGACTCGACCGCACCTGCAGGTCCGTCTGGGGTAGGGACCGCCATGGTCCAGACCGGTCTGGAGGTTCTTGTCGGGGAGAAGCTCGGGCAGCTGCGCGGCCGGCGCGTGGGGGTCTTGTGCCATCCCGCCAGCGTCGATGTTCAGCTCGTGCACATCGTCGATACCCTGGCTGCGGCCAAGGTCGATTTGGCCCGGTTGTTCGGCCCCGAGCACGGCATTCGGGGCGAAGCGCAGGACATGGTGGGAGTCGAAGGCGCCCGCGACGGGCGCACGGGAATTCCGGTCACGAGCCTCTATGGCAATCGCATCGAGTCCCTGGCGCCGTCGGCGCAGGATCTGGCCGACATCGACGTGCTGGTCGTGGATCTACAAGACGTGGGCAGCCGCCACTACACCTTCATCTGGACCATGGCCCTGTGCATGGAGAGGGCGGCGGCCGCCGGCATTTCCGTCCTGGTTCTCGACCGGCCCAATCCCCTCGGCGGTTTGGCCATCGAAGGCGGCGAGGTCCTGCCCTGGGCCGAGTCCTTCGTCGGCTTGGCCTCGATTCCGGTCCGCCACGGACTCACCATCGGCGAAGTGGCGCGACTCATCTGCGCCGGAATCCCCTGGGGCGGACCGCGTTTCGCCAAGCCGCTCGACTGCGACGTGCAGGTCATCGCTATGCGCGGCTGGCAGCGCCGCGACCACTTCGAAGCCACCGGTCTACCTTGGGTTCTGCCCTCGCCCAATATGCCGACGGTCGCTACGGCCCTGGTCTACCCGGGCACGTGCCTTGTCGAAGGAACCAACGTCTCCGAGGGCAGGGGCACCACCAAGCCGTTCGAAATCATCGGAGCGCCCTTCGTCGATGGCTACCGACTGGCCGCGTGTCTGGAGGACAAGCGGCTTGCCGGGGTTCGGTTCCGGCCCTTGTCCTTTCGCCCCACCTTCCACAAATTCGCCGGCCAGGTGTGCGGCGGGGTGCAGGTCCATGTCGTGGATCGGCGCGGTTTCCGTCCCTATCTGACCGGGGTCGCGATCCTATGCGCCCTGCGGGCCGTGGCTCCCGACCAGTTCCGTTGGCGTACCGAGAAGTACGAATTCGTATCCGACCGCCCGGCCATCGATCTTCTCACCGGGGGCGATGCCGTGCGCCTCGGCGTCGATGCGGGTGCGGGCCCGGCCGAGATCGCATCGACCTGGCGAGCCGCGGAGGCGGCCTTTGCCGAGCGTCGACGGCCGGTGCTGATGTACTGAGGGGACTCACCACAGAGGACACAGAGAGCACAGAGACGGAAGAAAGTCGGAAGGGTTTTCGGATCCGAATCCGAGCCCATTTCTTCTCCATCCGTCTCCGTGTTCTTTGTGTCCTCTGTGGTGAATCTTCGTTGTATGGTTCACCCATGCGGGTGGCTTTCTTTGGCGGCAGTTTCAATCCGCCGCACGTTGCGCACCAGCTCGTCTCCTTGTACGTGCTTGAAACCACGAACATGGACGAGCTGTGGCTGGTACCGTGCCTCAAGCACCCTTTTGACAAGACCCTCGCTCCCTTCCCCCACCGCCTGCGCATGTGCGAGCTGGCGGCAGCCGCCTTGGGACCGCGAGTGCGTGCCAGCGACATCGAAGGTCGCCTGGGCGGCGAGAGTCGAAGCCTGCTGACCATCAAGGCCCTACGCACGGAGCATCCCGGATGCGAGTTCCATCTCGTCATCGGGGCGGACATCGAGCCCGAGTTGCCTCTCTGGTACGGCGCCGAGGAGCTGCGGCGCACGGTGCCCCTCATCGTGGTCGGCCGCGGCGGCTTCCAAGGCGGAGCCGGCCTCGTCATGCCCGAGATGAGCTCCACCGACGTGCGCAACCGCCTGGCGCAGGGTGAGTCCGTGGCCGGCTTGGTCCCCCGCTCCGTCGAGGCCTACCTTCTCAAGCACGGGCTCTACACGAGCCCTCCTCCAACCTGATACTCTCTTCGGGTCGTGCCATCCCAGGTTCACTTCTCCCGTTTCGCCCTGATCGGCGTCGGCTACATGGGCGGCTCCGCCGCGCTCGCCGCGCGACGGGCAGGCCTCCTCGGCAGCGTGGTCGGATACGACGCACATCCCTCGGCAAGTCGGGCCGCCTTGGATATGGGGATCATCGATGCCGTCGCAGGGTGTCCGGCCGAAGCCGTACGCGATGCCGGGTTGGTCCTCCTGGCCACCCCGGTGGGCAGTGCCGAGGGACTGCTATGCGAGATCGCCCCGGCCGTGGCGAACAGTGCCACGGTCATCGACCTGGGCAGCGTGAAAAGCGAGATCGTGAAGAAAGCCGCGGCGCTCTTGCCCGCGGGTCGGTTCGTGGGCTCGCATCCCATGGCGGGAGCCGAATTCTCCGGCGTCGAGTCTGCAAACGCCGACATCTACGCGGGCCGCGTCTGCTTCATCTGCCCGTCGGAGAACGCGCGCGCAGAAGCCGTAGACGCCGCCCAGGCCTTTTGGCGCGGTATCGGCTGCCAGACCGCGACCATCGATGCCGCGACCCACGATCGCCTGATGGCGGCGCAGAGTCACCTGCCCCATGTGGCGGCCTTTGCCCTGGCCGCGGCCTTGGTGCCGTCGCTTCCCTTTCTCGACGCGAATCCGACCCCAGCCAGCCCCACCACCAGTCTGCGCGACACCACCCGTATCGCCGCCTCGGGGCCGGCAGTCTGGCGCGACATTCTGCTCGCCAACCGCGACCACGTGCTGCCTCTCATCGAGCAACTGGAGGCGAACGTGGGCGACATCAAAGCGGCAGTGGCCTCCGCCGACGACGCGGGGCTCTTGCGCATCCTGACCGCCGCGCAGGCATGCCGCCGTCACCTGGTCAAGGAATGAGCGCGAACATGCATTGCCGGATCGTGCCCTTGCTCCTGCTTTCGGCCTCGGGGTGCGCCGAGCTGTCGACTGCCGCCCCTCCCGCCGAGCCCCTGGCGCGCCAGGTTCTCGCCGACGACGATCCCTGGGCCATGGTGCCGGCCGAAGCGGATCTGATTCTCTGGGCTGACCTCGACAAGCTGCGCGCCTCGCCCTGGACCCGCGACAGCTTTGCCAGGGTTGCGCCGCAGGACGTGGCCGGTCAAGGACCTGCCTTCGAGCAGACGGACAAGCTCGACCAGATTCTCCTCGCCAAGCTGCCGGCGCTGCGCGACGGCGCCAGCGTCCTCGTCGGCCAAGGCGGCTTCGACCGCGAGGCCATGCGCCGGGCTTTCGCGCAAGAACCGGTGGAAACCTCCACTTACCGAGGCACGGAGATACACATGCGTGGGGAGGAGGCGCTGGCCTTTTTCGGCCGGCGCACCGTCTTCTCCGGGCTTGCCGTTGCGGTGCGCGCCGCCCTCGACTGCAATGCCGGGGTGGCCCGCGCCGTGGACTCCGAGTCCTGGCTCAGGCAGCTACGCGGCGAGCTCGACCGCGACAAGGGGGCCGCCTTGCCGGTTGCCACCCTCTACGTGCGTTTGCAGCCGGCCACCCGCGAGGCTCTCTTGCGCGAGATGGGCGAGGGCGGCGATCTCGAGGAGTTCGGCGGCCGTGTCGACCTCGACGGCGACTTGCACGCCCACGCCATCGGCGTGACCCGGACCCCGCAACAGGCCCAGGATCTGGCCGCACGCCTCTCCGAGCGCGTCCGCGAGGCGCGCACCCGGCCCATCGTGGCCGCCCTTGCCCTCGGCAGCGTGCTCGATTCTGTGCGCTTTTCCGTCGCGGGCACCCGAGTTCATGCCACGCTCCGCGTGTCGGAACACGAGCGCGCACTGATCGCCTTGAAGATGGCCCTGGTGGCCGAGACCCTGGCCAGGATGCGCAAGCAGAGAATGGAGCAACCGCAGCCATGAGCGCGGCCCAGGGCTCCCTTCTGCGCGTCGGCCGCAGCCCCGCCTTGCGCGGCCGGTGCCGCGTGCCGGGTGACAAGTCCATTTCCCATCGAGCCCTGCTCTTTTCGGCGCTCTGCCGGGGGCCGGTCGAGATCCGCGGTCTCGGCTCGGGGGGCGACAATGCCTCGACCGCGGCCGCTCTGCGCGGACTGGGAGTCCCTATCCAAACGGAGGGCGCGTCGGTGCGGGTGGAAGGGGTCGGTTTCTCCGGCCTGCGCGAGGCCGCCTCTGCCCTCGACTGCGGCAACTCGGGCACCAGCATGCGCCTTCTGTGCGGCCTTGTCGCGGGACGGCCGTTTGCCACCACCCTTGCCGGGGATCCCTCCCTCTCACGCCGGCCCATGGGGCGCGTGGCCAAACCCCTGCGCCTGATGGGCGCGCGCATCGAGGGTCGGCCCGATCCCGCGCGCCCCGACGAGATCTTGCCGCCGCTCACCATTCACGGCGGCAACCTGCGCGGCATCGACTACGCCCTGCCGGTAGCCAGCGCCCAGCTCAAGAGCGCGCTTCTGCTCGCGGGTTTGCAGGCAGAGGGCCAGACCCGCATCGAGGAGCCGGGGCCTTCGCGCGACCACAGCGAACGCATGCTGCGCTGCCTGGGGGCGCCCATCAGCGCGGACGCGAGCGGCCGACGCATCGTCGTGGCTCCGACGGGATGGGACGGCCGGCTTGCCGCCACCCAGGTGGACGTGCCCGGGGATCTCTCGTCGGCCGCGTTTCTGTTGGTGGCCGCGGCAGTCGTGCCGGGCAGCGACGTCACGGTCGAAGAAGTCGGCCTCAACCCTACCCGCACCGGCGTGCTCGATGGCCTGCGAGCCATGTCGGCCGACCTCGAGGTCGAGCAGACCGGCGAAGCCATGGGCGAGCCGGTAGGCCGCGTGCGGGTGCGTTTCCGCGGGCCTCTTTGCGCCACGCGAGTCGCAGGCGAACTCGCCCTGCGCGCGATCGACGAAATTCCTGCCTTGGCCGTGGCCTCGGCCCTCGCCCGGGGGCGCTCTGAATTCGCCGACCTCGGCGAGCTGCGCGTGAAGGAATCGGATCGTATCGCCTCCATCGGTCGCGAGCTTCGCCGCGCGGGTTTTGCCGTCGAGGAATTCGCGGACGGGTTTGCCATCGAGGGCAGGGCCGGTGAGCCGGTCAAAGGCGGCCGTGTCCGGCCCGAACGCGATCACCGCATCGCCATGGCCGGCGCGCTGCTGGGGCTGCTCTCCGACGAGGAAACCCTCGTCCCGAGCGAAGACATCGCCACCTCCTTCCCGACCTTCGCCGAGATCATCCAGATGCTGGGCGGGAATCTCAAGTCGGTGCTCTAGAACTTGCCGCCCACCGACAAGCTGGCGGGTGTCTTGCCGGACTCTATCGGCAAGGCGACCAGCACGTAGGTGCCGAGGACGGTGGCGCTTGTCCCGAGCCCGACCATGAGGCCGCCCAGGCCCGGGATCCAGGGGTGCCCCGGGTCGTCGGCGTTGATGAGGAGCGCGCTGCCGGCCACGGCGGCGGCGAATCCCGCGGCGATGCCCACGGCGGCCAGCGGGCGCCGCCACGACTTCGGAGGCGGGGGTGGGGGCGGCGGCGGCCGCCAGGCCGCGAGCCACGACTCGATCGGACGCTTCACCTCGTCACCAAGCTGGACCATGCGCTGGCGTGCCTCGTCCACGGTGCACACGTTGCAGAAGCGCGTCTCCGTGTCCACGGGCACCATGGCCGGGGTGGGGTCCTCGGTGCCGAGCAGGCGCGCGGTCATGGTGTAGCTGTTTCCCGTCACCTTGACGTTCACGCGGATGAGGTGGGAGACGTCGAGGAGCTGCCCGAAACGCTTCACGCAGATGGATCCGTCGCACTTCTGCAGTTCCGGGAAGGTGTCCATGTATCGGGCCACGTCCACCGAATCGAGGACGTAGATGGGCGCCGTGCGCGTCACGCCGACCACGAAGCCGTCTTGCAGCTGCATGGCCAAGGCGGGCGAGGCGCCCTCGCCCTCGACCGTGAAATCGGTGATGGCCACGCGGGCGGCCATCACCCCGCCGTGGGCAGAGGGCGGCGCCACGGGAGGCTGCGGCTGCAGCGGCAAGGTTGTCGTGGCCGGGGCCGGGCTCGGCGCCGGCGCCTGCGTCGCGGGCGCGGGCGCAGGCGCGGGCGCGGCGGGTGGGACGGCTGGGGGAGAAACCGGCGGCACGTAGGGCACGGGCGCGGGCCTGGGCGGCGGCTCCGGGGATGGAGCCGGTTGCGCCCACCCGCTCGCGGTCGCGCCGGCAAGCCATGCCATCACCGCGAAAGGCGAAAGCAGCCATCGTGCAGAGGTGTTTGGGTGCGTGTTCATGGGCTAGCCCGCCTTATTCATTAGCCGCAATGCGCAGTGAATGCCATGGCGGGCTAGATAGGCGCGTGCGGAGCCGGCCGGCTTTGCCGGCCGCGGAGCATCGCGGGAGGGTTTGGGAACCCTCCGAGGGTTCCCATCAAAATGAGCTAGCCCGCTGTGGTTCGTGTAGCTGGCTGCAGGGTGTTCCATATGTTCCGTCCGAGAACGAATGGTGATGAATAACGCGGGCTAGTCGCTCTTCTCCAAGCGCTTCTTCATGCGCCGAAGGAGCGCGTCGAAGGATTCCTTGGTGATGATGCGGTTGAACTCGGCGCGGTAGTTCTCGAGCATGCTTTGCTCATCGGTGATGACATCATAGACCAGCCAGCGTGTGCCCTTGTAGAGGAGCTTGTATTCCATGCTGACGCGGATCTTCTTGCCCTCGTTCGTGGTGTGCAGGGTGGATCCCACGCTCGCCTCGCTCCCGGCGATGGACTCCTTGTCGAAACGCAGGTCGTAATTGGGCTGGCCGTGCACCTGCTTGATGTAGTTGCGCTCGATGAGGTCGCGCAAAACGTTGACGAACTCGGAACGCTGTTTGGCGCCGAGGCCTTCCCAATGGCGAGCAAGCGCGCGACGCGACAGCTCCTCGAAATCCAGAAAGCCGTTGACGATCTTGCGCATCTCGCTTCGCTTGGCGTCGTGCTCGGGCGACCAAGAGGGCGACTGCTTCTGGAACAGCTTCTTGAGCGCGGTGTTCGATTTCTTGAGGTCGGCCATGGGACTCGACCCGGCCGGCGGCAGGGAGGGAGCGGGGGGCGCCGATTCGACCGGATCGGCAGCCCCCGGTTTCTCCGCGGCTGCCGCCATGGAGGCTTTCTTGGCCCCCGCGGCCCAGGCGTTTCCCGCCAGCAAGACGAGACCGAGGCCGGCGAGCGCGAAAAGCATGACAGGGGTTCGTCCAGGGTGGACGGAGAGGGAAGCGAATCGCATGGTGCCTGTTCTATACCGTGCCCGGCCGCCGGATGGAATACGGTCTGCAAGGCGTGGTCGTGTTAGTCTGAAAGGGTCCATGGGCACCGAATTTGACGCCAAAGCCTGGCTCACGCAGCTCTCTTCCGACATGCGAGACGGCTACGCGCGTACCAGGCGCGTCATGTCCTATGGCGAATACGTAGGCCTCTTCCATAAGGATATGGCGCGGCAGACGCGTTCGGCGGCGCAGTACCTGCGCGACGTCTTCGACTACTTCGGCACCACCAAGGTGCGCGGCCCGCGCGGTGAGGGCATGCGCTTCAACCTGTTCGATTGCGCCTTCGACGGGGGCAAGGACAGCCTGCGCGGGCAGGAGGAAGTGCAGGCGGCGATCTATCGCCTGGTCTCCAACTTCGCCCGCGAAGGGCGGACCAACCGCATGATCCTCCTGCACGGCCCCAACGGCAGCGCCAAGTCGACCGTGGTGGCGTGCATCGAGCGCGCCATGGAACACTACTCGCGCCTCGACGAGGGCGCACTCTACCGCTTCAACTGGGTCTTCCCCATCCAGCACGTGAGCAAGGGCGGCATCGGCTTCGGCGGCCCGCGCGACGGCGTCACCGATTCCGAAACCTATGCCTACCTCGAGCAGGAGCTGGTCGAAGCCAAGATCGCCGACGAGCTGCGCGACCACCCGCTCTTGCTCCTGCCGCGCGACAAGCGGCGCGAGATGATCGAGACCCATCTCGCGGGCGAAATCGCGCGCGGCTTCCGGCCGGCGCGCTATTTGCTCGACGGCGACCTTTCCCATCGCAACCGCCAGATCTCCGAGGCCCTGCTGGGCGCCTACCACGGCGATTTCGCTCGGGTCCTGCGCCACGTCCAGGTCGAGCGCTTCTTCATCTCCCGGCGCTACCGTCAATCCGTGGCCACGGTCGAGCCGCAGATGGCGGTCGACGTGCGCACGCGCCAGCTTTCCATGGATCGCTCGCTGGCCGCCTTGCCCTCGGCCCTGCAGTCGCTCTCGCTGCACGAGATGCAGGGCGAGCTGGTGGATGCCAACCGCGGCATGCTCGACTTCGAGGATCTCCTCAAGCGGCCGTTCGAGTCGTGGAAGTACCTCTTGGGGGTGGTGGAAAACGGGACCACCTCGCTCGATTTCGGCACCTTGGAGGTAGACACGGTCTTCTTCGCCACCTCCAACGAGAGCTACCTCGCCGCTTTCAAGGAAGTGCCCGAGTTCCAGTCCTTCAAAGGTCGTATGGAGCTGGTGCGCGCGCCTTACCTCACCGACGTCCGCGTCGAACAGCAGATCTACGACGAACACGTGCGACAAGGGGCGGTGGGCGGAGGCGAGCGCCACCTCGCTCCCCATATGGCCTGGGTGGCGGCGCTGTGGGCCGTGCTCACCCGCCTGCGCCGGCCGCAGCTCGACAGGTATTCGGGCCGTCTCGCCGATCTGGTGGGCCGGCTTGGTCCGCTGGACAAGGCGCTGCTCTACACCCAAGAGGGCAGCGACACCTTCTCGCACGAAGAGCAGAAGGAGCTCTTCGCCGCGGTCGAGACCATCGCGCGCGAGACCGATAGCGACGTGGACTACGAGGGCCAAAGCGGCGCCTCCCCGCGCGAGATGAAGCTCGTCCTCCTCAATGCGGCGCAAAACAAGAAGTACGCCTGCGCCTCGCCCTTCGCCGTGCTCGACGAATTGGAGGACCTGGTGCGCGCCACCAGCGTCTACGAGTTCCTGCGTCAGCTGCCCGCGCCCGGCGGCTACCACGAAAACGCGGTCTTCGTCGACAAGGTGCGGGAGCGACTGCTGGCCCGCATCGCGGACGAGGTGCGCATCTCGATGGGGCTCGTGGAAGAGCGGCGCTACATCGAGTACTTCGAGCGCTACGTCACCCACGTGTCGTACTGGGTGAAGCACGAAAAGGTGCCGAATCCCCTGACCGGCGTGGACGAAGAGCCGGACGAGGAGCTGATGGCCGATGTCGAGCGGCTGCTCGGGATACGGGCGAGCGGCATGGCCGCGGCGGGTTTTCGCGGCGAAGTCATCGCCAAGATCGGGGCGTGGTCGCTCGACAATCCTGGCAAGCGGCCCGACTACGAACGCATCTTCCCCCGCCCCATCGCGGATCTGCGCGAGGCCTTCTTCTCCGAGCGCAAGCGCCAGGTCACCAAGATCAATCAAGATCTCCTCGTCTACCTGGTCGACGGCCCGGATAGCATGGCGCCCGAAGCCGTGGCCGCGGTTCGCACCACCCTCGACAACCTCAAGCAGCGCTTCGGCTACTGCGACAAGTGCGCCAAGGACGCGGTCCTTGCGCTCCTGCGGAAGAGCTAGCTGAACCAATCTGCGGTCAAGCCGAGATGCTGTTTGAGTGGGATCCCGAGAAGGCCCGACGCAACCTCGCGAAGCACGGGGTGGCATTCGAGGAGGCGGCGACAGCATTCGGGGATCCACTTTCTCTTACAACCTTCGACCCCGATCATTCCCGGGATGAGCACCGGTTCCTGCTTCTCGGCGCTACCCACCTGGGACGGCTGGTTGTGGTGTCTCACACCCATCGGGGAGGGAAAATCCGCCTGATCAGTGCTAGATTGGCAGGCAGGCGCGAGCGGAGAACATATGCCAGCAGCTAGAAAGCCCAGACAAGACCCCGACGAGATGCGGCCGGAGTACGACTTCTCGGGCGGCATTCGGGGCAAGTACGCTGCGAGCTATGCACGAGGCACCAACGTGGTGGTGTTGGCGCCCGACGTCGCGCGTGGGTTCAAGACGTCCAAGGCCGTGAACGATGCGCTTCGATCGCACCTCAAGTGCAAACCGACTGGCGGACGACGGCGGCTTCTTTGCCGTTAGGCGCGGCTCTCTGCCGCCGCCGGCACTCAGGACCCGCTCGAAGATATCTGTGCGAATTTGGACGGCCGATCCATCCCGGCTGGCGTCGTTGCTCGTCGTCGCAATACGTCGAGTATTCCTCCTCCTCGCGCCTCGCCAGCCGGGCGCCTCG
>Ga0172362_10000437_pt1 | contig 33518 bp, 29 predicted proteins | sample LakKivs1_kivu2a2_FD_114534 | JGI IMG/M metagenome (GOLD analysis project Ga0172362, IMG submission 114534) | Sediment microbial communities from Lake Kivu, Rwanda - Sediment s1_kivu2a2 | ecosystem: Environmental > Aquatic > Freshwater > Lake > Sediment | place: Rwanda: Western Province, Lake... | reverse complement strand
CACTAGCAGCGCAATGTTGCGGTCAATCTCGGTCTTGTCGCAGACTTTGCCATGCCCAGGTACAATGACGTCAATGTCCAATTCTCTAAGCCGGCGAAGTTGGCGCACCCATGCGGCTCTCTCGGCCGCGCCCGCAAAGCGTGTGTTGGGCGACATGCCCTCGTAGATCGCGTCGCCAGCGAACAGCACCTTGCTACGCGGACAGTAGACGCCCAGTTCCGACCGGACGTGTCCCGGGGTGGCTAGCAAGTGAATCTCTTCGCCGTCCACGTGCAGGATGGTGTCCTCCTCGATGAGGCGATCCGGCAGCGACAAAACCACCTCGCCCAGGAGGCGATCTCCCTCTTCCTGGCTCGCCAAGTAATGCTCGACGATGAATGTCTTGTAGCGGCCATGGTCGTTTCCAGGAACTCGCGCACACAGGCGTGGGCGATTATCTCAGCGCCGTGCTCGCGGAAGACTCGCATGCCAAACGTGTGGTCGGAATGGTGATGGGTGAGAATCAGGAGGGACTTGACGCAGCCAGGGGCGAGCCGGTGGGAGGCCTGCCAGAGGAAGGTACCATCGGACACGGTCATCCCCGCGTCAATCGAGACGACGGCAAAAGGTGTGACGACAAAGCCAGCATTGACCGTGACCACGTCGGGGTGGCCCAGGCCAGTCACGGCATACGTATAAGGCCCCACCTCCTGTATCTGTGGGTCGGTCGATCTGTTAGTCATCACGCACGTCTCATTCCTGCAAGTCTACCTCGCTGCCAAGATGGCGTTCATGATCGAGGTGACGTTGTCGTACAGATTCCTTTCACAGGCGATCTGGTTCAGTGTACCGATCATCGTCGTGTCTTCGTTCGGCCAGTAGTACATAAAGTTGTCCGAAGACCCGCTGTGTCCCCAGACCTCCCCAAGTCCCATGTACTTGGGATCGTCTGACCTATCGAACAGTACGCGCGAGATTCCGAACCCGTAGTTGTGAAACGGCCCGGATTTCACCCACTTGAACATCTCGCCTCTCGTGGTCGGGCCCTCAAAGATCTCATTCCGAACGAACGCCCAGAGAAACCGGGCCAAATCTTCGGTCGTGGAGATCAAGCCGCCCCCAGCCCAATCGGCCGTCATGACTGCCGGAAGCAAGGTGCACTCCAGGTCATCCAGATACCTTTCGGAAGGCCCCCTGCCTGGAAGGCTCGGACGCGCCTCTTCGTGCGACGGTCTGTACGTATGGTTCATGCCCAGAGGATCGAGCAGTAGATCCCGATAAGCCTCATGAAGCGCTCTTCCCGTAACTTTCTCGATGATCAGGCCGAGCAGGTTGTAGCCGGGGTCGGAGTACTGGAAACCATCGCCGGGCAGGAAACGAGGCTGGCAGTTCTTCTTGACGAACTCGACCGTCTCTTCTGGCGTCCAACGTTTCTGAGGATCTGCCTCGATCAGACCGAGGAACTCTGGGTGCGCCCAGTCGTCTGCGATGCCGCTGGTGTGGTTTAGCAGATGTCGCACGGTGATCTCCTCACCGTACGATCGACCTTCATAGACGTGGAGCCCGTCCACCAAGGAGTCAGGAAGGTACTGACAGATCCGGTCGTCGAGTCCCAGTTCCTCAGCTTCGACCAGTTTCATGACAATCGTAGCCGTCATCATCTTGGCGATACTGTCAATGTTGAACTGGTCGTCTGGCAGCATGGGGAGCCCGCTCTCCACGACGGCCATGCCACTCGCGCCCTTCCACTTGAATACTGGACCCTCGACGAGAAGAACACCGTTACGAACGTTGCCCTGCTCGTTGACAAAGCCATCGAGCAGGGACTGGAGACGATCAGACAGTTCCGAATTGGCTTTCACCACACTTCTCCTTAATGGAAGGACAGCCGTCACCCCAACCTGCCAGATGGCGCGAAAACAGGACACTTGTTCGTCTAGCCCTCTCCATCAATCATCAATGGATCCAGACTTTCATGCCGAGGGTCGCAAAGTCGAACAGCGCTGCCGACTCACCCACGCGGACACAGCCGGCCGTGATCGGCTGGCCCAGGCGATCGTCGAGGACGTGACCGGCCTCGTCCATCGGCATCGAATGGAAGCCGTTGCCATGAAACATGTCGAACACGACCACGTCGGACACGTACACGCCAGGGGCACTCTCGATTGGCCCCTTCGTCTTGGACTGGACCCGGAGCAGGCCCGTGTACGTGGTGGTCTCGGGACCGTCGCCCACGCCGGCCGCCGCCAGGTACTCGGCAATCACCTGGTCGCCGTCGTGGAGGCGGACCATTTGCCGGGCCAGGTCTACCTCGATCCAGCGTTCGGCCTGGCCGATTCCGGCTGGGACGCCAGCCGGCGTCACCGATGGCGACGCGGTCTCCGCCGGCCTGTGGGCAGGTGCGACGGTGCAGGCGCATAGAAGCAGCAGTAGAATGCAGACAACCGTGGACTTGATGCTCTGTTGAGTCATATTCGTACCCCCTCACACGCTGTCATCGGATTCAGGGAGCGGATTGAACGGATGGTTCGCCCGAATCCGACCCAACACCTTGCGGTGCGCCGCCGTCAGGCAAACCTGCCCGTTCGTCACACGATCCAGGTCCCTGTCCAGCATGTCAAGCAACTGCACGAGGGAGGCGTGGAGAGAGACCATGTTGCCCTGCGGCAGCGCAGCCCTCAGGCGGGCCTGCAGCCTGGCATCCGCTTCCGCCTCGAACACGCGGTAACCCCGCCCGCCGCGGTGCGTGCGGGCGAAGAGTTCCATCACAATGCCACGCATCCTGTGCAGCACCTCCACTGTCGCCCACGCCTGTCCCCGGTGCAGCGCAACGTTGGCGTCAACCGCGTACCACAGGCAGCGATCCAGCAGGTGGCTCAACGGTCCGGCCGGCACGCTGCGGTTCGCCAGGCCCGCAGCTTCGATCGTGGACCGCTCTACCCGCCCAACGAGCACGAGCATGCTATCCACAATGTTCGGGCTGGTCGCGGACAGCCGGTGATAGCGGACGGAGAGCCGCATCAGCGATTCAAGCAGCACGTCTCCGGCATCGTCCCCATCAGGAATGATCAGGGCGGCCTTTTCTCCAACGGCGACGAACGCATCACACAGCCGCTTCAGCTCGTGGATAGGATCCAGTTCCACGCCGTCGGCGATCACGACGTCGAGATCCAGGTCGGAGTAAGCATCCCAGGTGCCACGACCGAGCGAGCCGAACACGACGACGGCCAGCACGCGGGGCTCCTTCTCGTAGTGAGACACGACGGTTCGCAGCAACGCCTGGTGCTGCGGCGTGCCTGGATATGCGCTATTCAGATCTTGACGCCTTCTCTGCGCGCTATGGTGAGATTCGCGCGAAGCAAGGCTTCGTGGTTTTCCCCGGCGTCGAGCCACCAACCGTCAATGATCTCGTATTGCATCTCGCCCCGCTCAACGTAGGCGTTGTTCACGTCGGTGATCTCAAGCTCGCCCCTGGCGGAGGGTTCGAGCGTTTCGACGACGTCGAACACGTTCGGGGGATACATGTAGACACCAATCACAGCCAGGTCGCCTGGGGGATCCTGTGGTTTCTCGACGATGCGCCTGATCCTGTTGCCCTCGATCTCTGCAATCCCGTATTCCTGCGGATGTTCTACACGTTTCAGGAAAATTCGGCCGCCGCCTGGCTGTGACGAAAACCTTTCCACGCCGCCCTTGATGCCGTGCTGCAGGATATTGTCGCCGAGCACGACGACCACCTTGTCACTGCCCACAAACTCCCTGGCCAACCCAAGCGCTTCTGCTATGCCGCCCTCGTTCTTTTGGTAGGCGTAGTTGATGCGCGACAGGCCAAAGTCTTCTCCGTTTCCGATGAGTTTGAGAAAATCTCCTGCGCTGTTGCCGCCGGTCACGAGCAGGATGTCTCGAAGGCCGGCTTCGACCAACATTTCGATGGGGTAATAGATCATGGGCTTGTTGTAGACAGGCAAAAGGTGTTTGTTCGTGATTCTCGTCAATGGACGCAGGCGAGTTCCAAGACCACCAGCGAGTATGACTCCTTTCATAGACAATTACCCTCCTGTTAAAGTAATTTCGTCAATTAGCGACAGACGACGGGCAAGTACGATCGTCGCGATATGCCAAGTAAGATAGAAGCATTCATATAGCCTTCAGCACTTGCAGAGTGCACAGCGTCACCCATTGACGGCCTACTTACTGAAATCCCCGGCGACCACCATCTCGTGGATTTTCCACACCGGTTCCCAGACACCGCTTTCCATGTTTGAAAGAATGACCACGTTAATGTCCTGGTCTGGGAAATGGCGAATAAGACTACTGGCGCCTGCGTTGATGCCGTCCTTTTCGTAGCAGACTACCCTGGCGGATTTGTCCACATAAAACCATAGACTATATCCGTACATCATTGTCCAGCCGTCCATCTCACGGTAATGAACCTGTGGCGTCAGGAAGGCTTCCTTCAGTTCCGGTGAGAGGAGTTGGCCTGCTTGCACTGCCCGGAGAAAGCGGTCCAGGTCGCCGGCGGTAACGTGCGCACCACTGTCAGGTGACCCAATGGGTGGGAAGGAGTAGACGTTCTTCTTCCAGCCCACGACGTTGTCTTCCTCATCTCGGATGGGGTCGCACCCCTCGGCGACGTTTTCGTGCATCCGGTCCATGCGGAAGAAATCTGAGTGAACCATCCCAGCTCTGGCAAAGATATTCTGCCGCACATAGTCGCGGTAAGTCATCCCGGTGATTTTCTCGATCATCAGCCCAAGCAACACGAAGCTGCAATTGCAGTACCGGCAGCCCTGCCCCGGTGGGAAGTTGGGAGGCTTGCGGATGAACTGCGGCAAGAAGTCGGCCGTCGTCGTGACCGCATAGTTGGGTTTGGTCTTCCACAAATCCTCGTAACTCTCCCCAGCTTCCTCTTCGCAGTCGTCACCGATGCCGGACGTGTGGGTCAAGAGGTGAAAGACGTTCACTTCCCTGGAAATCGTCGTGTCGTCCAGCTCCAAAAAGCTGATCACGCCTGTATCGAAAGCGAGCAATCCCTGATCGATCAATTGTAACGTAGCGACGGACGTAAACAACTTGGTGACCGACGCAGTATCGAACCGCATATCCAGTGTGTTTCTGATCTTCCAAGGACGGCTGGCATACCCATACGCGCCAGCATACAATTGCGATTCGCCCCGGGTAATGAGCACAACACCGGAGAATTTCTCTCGTTGTTCAAGTTGTTGGAAATACTGATTCAGGACGTGTGTAGTAGTCAAAGGTTTTTGTATCAACGTGGGTAGTGTTCGCCTCCGGCACCAGTTTTGCTCTTGCAGTGAGTTGCTTTCTTCCCGTAGCACACCAGAACGCTCGATGTCTATCCGCGTCACAAGTCATACTGATCTCACGAAACCCAGCCAATTCCATCATCTAGCGACCGGTAACGCGCTTCGCAGAAGGTGACCATGGCGGGCGACACATCAACGCCAACGAGGAGTCCATCTGTGACAACAGTGGTCATTATATGCCTTTATGAAGGCAAGAGCAAGCCGAAACAAGCCTGCGCCTATGCGGTAGGCGGGGCCATCACTTTTGAGTCGTACGTTTTCTTCGCGTTCTTCGCGTCTTGGCGGTTCAAACTGTCCCCACCCCACTCACGTTTCAATAAACCATACACGTATTCATCCGCGAAGACACCTTGCTTCAGGACGGACTCGCGGACAACGCCCTCTCGCTGGAAGCCAAGACGTTCAAACAAGCGGATTGAGCGTTCGTTGATGGCATAAATCTCCGCCCCTATGCGGTTCATTTCCAGGGTCTCGAAGCAATAGTCAATCACCGCGCGCAGGGCTTCCCTGGCATAGCCTTTTCCCCATTCCTGCTTTTCGCCAATCTCGATGCCGAGTTTGCACTGGCGATTATAGCGGTCAATAAAGGCGATCATGCCAAAACCGATAGAAACGTCCCCATCCTTTTTGTGGATGGCGTAGTGGATGATCGCCGGCTCGGGCTGGTCTTGCAGGATGTGCTCAATGCGTTCGCGCGTATCTTCCAAGGTATCTGGTGCGCGGGATGGGGGCTGGTTGTCGTCGTAATACGAGAGTTCGGTGTCATTTTCCCACAGGTTCATTTTTTCGACATTGGCGAGTGTGTGGGGCTTGAGGACAAGCCGCTCGGTTTCCAGGTGTAGCATGTGTTTGGCTCCTGATGGGAGAGGATTGCGACGTGTTTCGGCATATAGATCGGCGGGGGAGTGTTTGGACCACGAATGACGCGAAAGCACGCGAAAGACACGCAAGACCTACAGCTCTTCCCCCCCAAAAGAGCGCGCTGTCATCGGATTTGGGGAGCGGATTGAATGGATTAAGCCGCTACCGCTGAATAGCTAGACGCCGCTTTACTCCCCTAACTCCTTGAGGAGACTATGAATCCGCAACTGCTGTAGAACTACAAGGGCTATCAGCACAAGTGTGACTATAGGCCAGATGATCACAAAGATCCAGACATTGATCTCTTTGTACGTCATCCCTAGTTGAGCCGCCAAGAAGACTAACAGACGAACACACCAATCAAATATCGCCTCTATCATCTTTCCACACTCCGCTGGACTGACAGAATTTCAGATCCCAAGTTACGCGGGAGTCAGGTGACGCTTTGCCAGGTGGTTCACGCCGCTTCGTGTATGTGCTCGATGAGGAAGACGTTCACCAGCGTCTCAATTGACACGCCCTGAGCGCGCGCGCGTTGCGCCAGCTCATCCACTACTTCGGGCAGGATTGCAACGCGAACAGCTCGCTTAGCAGGCGTCTCGAAACGGAACCATTCCCCGTCGTCCTCCATAAAATCGGCCGTATCGAGGCTATCCCAGAACGCGGCTTCCTCTTCGTAGGTCTTGAACTCTGGCACTTCCAACTTGCTCATGTCCGCAATCTCCTGTAATTTCGCTTTTCGGCACCAGTCATATCCCGAGCCGTGATGGGCTTGCACACTGTGCCTTCAACGCGCTCTAACACGACAAACAAGTAACGGCCTTCGGCAGTCTGGCCGTAAACGCGGTAGCGATTATGCCCTTCGCGATGAGCCCGATGCAACGGGTCTTCGCATACTTCCCAGACTTCATACGGCTCGACGTTATGCCGAGCAATGTGTTCAATGCGATAATCATCCCACTCCAATCCGCTGATGAACATAATCGCCCTCACTGTTTATGAACTTGATCCCATCCACCATCGCGGCGAGGCTGCCAGTTCCCCAGCAGATTCGTGCCAGTTAGGAAACGAGGACTTTGCAGAGCACACCAACCAGTATTAGGCAAGCTGATTGGAGCTTGTACTGGTCAAATGCTGTTTTATCTGACGAATGCCTCACATTATTCTTCTAAGTTAAACTCTTCTCTAAATTCTACTAACTTGCCTGACTTTGCGCCAGTAAAACTGGCCAAAACCACTACCTTTCCATCTAGCGTCGATTTCCTCTGCACCAAGCGAAAACGGAGAACTTGATTTGGTTCTAAGACATAAACCTTGAAATGATGCCAAATCATTCTGAGGTCATTTTGTGGGAAGAACTCAGTTACCTCAGTCTCTTTTTTCTCCCCGGCCTGGTTCTTGTAGATTAGTCTTACATCCAAATCCTTCACTGTCTCAGGGCCCACATATCGCATCTCGGCTACATTGTACGGCGGGTTTGCGTAAGGATACATTAGCAACGAATTTTCACCGATTTCTGATGTCTCTTGAATCAGTCTTCTGTACAGGAAGAAATTTGCCATAAGAAAGGAAAGAAAGAAGATTCCCCCTCCAATCCTTCTTGTAAGCGTCTCGTCTCTGACCAGTCTTTCCGCCAGATTCGGAAAGAAGAAGAGCACTATTCCTAAGACATCAAAGAATGAGAAAACTAACTGCTGACCACCTACGAAGACGGTCTTCAGATACGCCCAGAAGTCAGAAAAGATCTTCATTCATCCCCGACTGCAACAACTTTCATGAGGCACGCTCGAAGACGTCCTGATCAGTGTAAATGCCTTGTGCTTGCGCCTTCGAGATCATCCGCTCGCGCAGCAACCGGAAGCGGCGAAAGAAGAGGTACTCTTTGATGGTAATTGTTTCTTGCATAGGGCACTCCCTTGTCGTACCGGTCTCATACTAATTATAGCACAAATGCCTGGTGGGCAAGATTCCTCGTCGCTAGCGCTCCTCGGAATGACGGATTCACGGGGACGATAAAGAACAGGTCCCCTGCATCCCCCCCGTCCGTCGCTAGCGCTCCTCGGAATGACGGATTCACGGGGCGGTGAGGCGCGTGCTACGAGCCGCCTGCGCGCTCCAGCTCGGCGCGCTCGCGCATCTGGGAGCGCAGCGTCTCGATGTCGCGGGGGACCAGGTAAGCGGCGAAGGCGAAGAAGATGGAGCAGATTATCCAGGTCGAGATGCAGATGATCAGGATCGCGCTGTGCAAGGACGAGCGCACGGCGATCAGCCCGGCGATCAGGGGCGCCAGCGCCGCACCAGCCGACTCGATGAAATACTGGATGGCCAGCGCTGTGCTGCGCACCTCGGGCAGTGTGACGTCGTAGACGGTGGAGACGACGTTGGGCGCGGCGAAGGGGATGAACAGCGCAGTGGCCATGAGCATCACCAGGAAGAGGGTCTGGTTCTCGAGGGGCACGTTCATGGTGATCATCAGCAGGATGGCACCGGCAAGAACGGCGGTCATGCTCACGAGCAGGCGGCCGCGCGGGGTGCGCTTGAAGAAAAAGTCGCCAACCGCGCCGCCGACAAAGTAGCCTGAGGCCAGGACGAGCACGGCCGGGGCCATGGTCATCAGCACGGCGTCCGAGGAATAGCGCCGTTCCGTCTCCAGGTAGCGGAAGAACCAGTAGGTGATGACATTCCAGGGGAAGACGCCGGCAAAGCCCTGGGCGAACAGGAGGAGGAGGCTGCGCTTGCGGAACAGGCCGAGGGCCGTCCTGGGATCGAAGCGGTAAATGCGGATGTGCTCCAACCCAGCCAGTTCTGGCTCGCTCTTGCCGCGCGGGGCCTCGCGCACGCCGAAGAAGATCAGGATGGACAGGAGCACGCCGAGCGAGCCGGTGACGTAGAATATGCCGCGCCAGCCCAGAGTACCGGCCAACTGGGTGGTCACGAGCAACGCCGCCATGTAGCCCAACGGCTGTGCGAGTTCCAGCAAGCCATAGATCTTGCCACGGACGGACGGGCCGAAGTAGTCGGAGATCAGGCTATACAGGCCGGGGTAGCTGGAGTCGTCAACGCCGGTCGAGGCGCGCGTGGCGAGGAAGGAGGGATAGGTGGGGGCGATGGCGCTGATCCAGGTGGTCGAGCCCCATAAGAAGGAGGCCAGCGCCAGGAGCTTCGAGCGCGCGTACCGGTCGTACAGGTAGCCCCACAGGGGGTAGAAGACGGCGCCGACGATGAGTGCACCGGTGAAGACCGCGCCCATCTGCGCCTCGTTGATGCCGAACGTGTTCATGATGGGCGTGGTCAGCGGGCCGATCAGCAATTTGTCGGCCTGGTGGAGGAGCATGAACATGAAGAACACAAACACGACGAACCAGCGATAGCGGGATTTCATGGGAACCTCCTTGGCTAATTCGTAATGCGTGAAACGTGAAACGTGATGCGTAATTCGTAATTCGTAATTCGTAATCTCACGCGGGCTTACTATTGTTCATTGTTCATTGCTCCATTGTTCATTGATTCATTGATCCTCGTCTGTTTCCAGGCCGACTAACTGAGCCCAGTCGCCGTGGATGCCGTCTTCGGTCACGCCGTAGTAGACGCGCAGTGCGTCGTCTTCGCGCTGGACGAGGTCGTAGCGCGCGCGGCCGGCGTGCTCGCGGCGCTTGAGGATGCCGATGTCGCCGTGCCACTCGACCTTGCTGGCGTCTACGGGGTGTTCTTCGGCCTGGGTGATGGCATAGTGCCACAGGCGGCGGGCCGACTTGCGGGTGACGTTCTTGACAACGCTGCCTTTGCGCAGGTCGCGCATGGCGTGGTAGAAGGTGCCTTTGCGCTCGAGGGTCTCGACAATCTCGACGCCGGTGCGGGGCGGCTCGACGTGACCGGCCGGTTCCTCGAGCGGCTCGACGAGCGGTCCGGGCTGCGCGCGCTTAATCAGATTGACGATCTCGTCGCGCACGCCGAGGCTCGTCTCGGCTTCGCTGCGCACGTAGATTTTGTTGTCGTCCACGGCGTACGGTGGATCGTCGCCCCCGGGCACGACGATGCGGACGACTTTCACGCCCTGCGTTTCCTGGACGTCAACGGTGACGTCCAGCGGCGGCGTGATGCGGCGCTCGATTTCCTCCTGCAGCGCCCTGACGACGCGCGAGGGGTTGCTCACGCCGGCCGGCCGCTCCTGCGGATCGGGGCTGACGCCGACGTAGAGGGTGCCCCCGTTGGTGTTGGCAAAGGCACTCACGTCGGTCAGGATGGCGTAGAGGCGACCGCCCCGGCGGGTATAGCCGGCGTGGAAGTCCTGCACAATGGTGGGGCCTTCGCTCCGCGCCACCTGGATATAGTCCACGGGTGCTTTGGACACGCGGTAGGGGCGGGTGCGGGCAAAGTCGTTGGCCAGGAAAAGTGCCCGGAGCGCGGCGAAGTTGAGCTCGGGGAGGAGCACTTCTGTCACACGGTCGCCGACGCCCAGGTGCTTGAGGTCCCTGGGGTCGCGGACGAGGCGATGGGCATCGGAGCCCTGGATGCAATGCATGGGGCGCGGATACTCGGGGCGCGAGCCATCGAAGAAACGGGCCATGGTGTGGCGCCCCTTTTTCTCGAGGTCGGTGACTTCGAGCGCGTGGAGGTGGGGGTCCTGGGTGTAGGCGATGCGCGTCTGCCCGCCAAAGCCCAGCTTGCGCATGGCCACGCCGTGGGCAGAATCAGCGTGGGCCGCGATGGCAATCCCGCCGGCCTCGTCAATGAGCCGGTAGGCGGTCAGTACATCGGTCGTCGCCCCGACTTCTCCGCTGCCGGCGTCAATTTTATCCAGGGGCACGTTGAGCTGGCGCAGGATAAATTCCAATTCGCGCACGTCTGTGTCGGGAGAAAAGATGCCGAGGATGTGAAAACCCAACGTGGCAGTGAACTCGAACCCCGGCAGCACGAGCACCTTTTCCTGGAGGCGGCGATACTCCTTGAGCCGCTGCTGCTCGTCCTGGCGCAGCCGCCCCAAATGCTCCAGCAATTCCAGTTGGTGAATCTCCTCGGTCATGGCCCGATAGCCAGCGACGGTGTTGTGGTCGGTGAAGGCGACGATATCCACCCCTTTGCTCTCGGCCTGGCGCACGATGTTCAGATACGAAACGCCAGGCTCCAGATAATCGGCAGAGGCGGGTGTATGTAGATGCAAATCCACCCGCCCCCACTCAGGCCGTACTGGTCGTTTTTTCTTCCTGGCCATGATCCTAACCACCTTTACCCTGGTCGGCAATCAGGTCTCCAACCTTTTTCAGCAGGTCCGTTGGACTGAACGGTTTGAGGATAAAGGCATCGGCGCCGATGGCCAGGCACTCTTGAGAACGATCCATACCCGAGGTCATCACGACCAACACGTTCTTCAATGCTGCATCTGCCCGCAACTCCTTGAGCACACCGAGCGTGTCTCCGCGCCCGGTGTGGACGTCCATCAGCACGAGCACGGGGTTCACCTGGCGTGCCGTCGGCAGCACGTCGTCCGGCCAGGGAACAATGACTGCCTGATACCCTTCAAACTCCAATACGGTTTTGAGCAGGCCACTGAAGACCTGATCATCATCTACTACGATCACTGTATTCATTGTTTCGTTTTGTCCTTCTTCTTGTTAGAAATACGCCGTTCCTGTCCATCTGGCACCAAGGCGGCCTCGAATACGTCGTCCACGCGTTCGGCAAGGACGAACTTGAGGCTCTTGCGCACCTCCTGGGGCACGTCGTCCAGGTCTTTGGCATTCTGTTTGGGCATAATCACGGTTTTGAGGCCAGCCCGATGGGCGGCCAATACCTTTTCCTTGATACCGCCGACGGGCAACACCTGCCCGCGCAGCGTGATCTCGCCGGTCATCCCCACGTCGTCGCGCACTTTGCAACCGGTCAGGAGCGAGGCCAGCGCCGTGGCGATGGTGACGCCGGCCGAGGGGCCATCCTTGGGGACGGCGCCGGCCGGCACGTGGAGATGGATGTCGGTTCTATTGAACACGTCCTCGGGGATACCCAAGCGGTCGGCCTTGGAACGCACGTAGCTGAGCGCGGCCTGGGCCGATTCTTTCATGACCTCGCCCAACTGGCCGGTGATGGTAAACCCTTTGCTGCCGGGCATTTTGGTGGCTTCGAAGAACATGAGGTCGCCGCCGGCGATGGTGACGCCCAGGCCGGTGGCGACGCCCGGCAACTGGGTGCGCAGCGCGATCTCGGGAAAGAAACTGGGCTTGCCGAGGAACCTGGCCACGTCACGCACGGTCACTCGCGCCGGCTCTCCGTTTCCCTCGGCGATGCGGGTCACGACCTTGCGACAGACGCGGCCGATCTCGCGCTCCAGGTTGCGCACGCCGGCCTCGCGGGTGTAGTCACGGATGATCTTTGGCAGCGCGCCATCGGTGAAACTCAACTCATCGGGCCGGAGGCCATTCTCGCGGAGCTGGCGGGGAATGAGGTAGCCCTGGGCAATGCGCACTTTCTCGGTCTCGGTATAGCCCGAAAGTTTCAGGATCTCCATGCGGTCGCGCAACGGTGCCGGAATCGGGTCGAGCAAGTTGGCGGTCGTGATGAACATGACGCGGGAAAGATCGAACGGGACGTCCAGGTAGTGATCGCGAAACTCGCGGTTCTGCTCCGGGTCGAGCACTTCGAGCAAGGCGGCGGCCGGATCGCCCCGAAAGTCAATCCCCAGCTTGTCCACTTCGTCGAGCATGAAGACCGGGTTCTTGGATTCGACCCGCCGCAGGGCCTGGACGATGCGGCCGGGGAGTGCGCCGATGTAGGTACGGCGGTGGCCGCGGATCTCCGCTTCGTCGCGCACGCCGCCAAGGGACTGGCGGATGAATTTGCGGCCGAGCGCGCGGGCAATGGATTGCCCCAGGGAGGTTTTGCCTGTGCCGGGGGGGCCGACGAAGCAGAGGATGACGCCCTCCCGCTCACGCCGGATGAGGTCGGTTGGCTCCTGTTGAGCAAACTCGTCCTTGCGCTCTTCCCGCAGTTTGCGCACGGACAGGTATTCCAGGATGCGTTCTTTGATCTCCTCCAGGTCGTAGTGGTCTTCGTCGAGCACCTGGCGGGCGTGCATGATGTCCAGGTTGTCCTCGCTCTGGACGCTCCACGGGAGGGTGGTCAGCCAATCCAGGTAGGTGCGAATAACGCCGTACTCGGCGGCGGCGGTGGGCAGCTTATTCAGTCGCTCCAGTTCACGGCGGGCCTCTTTCTCCGCTTCTTCGGGCATGCCGGCCTTTTCGATCTTGGCGCGGAACTCCTCAACCTCCATCTGCTGCTCGTCCGCCTCGCCCAATTCCCGCCGGATGGCCTTGAGTTGCTCGCGCAGGTAGTACTCGCGCTGGGTCTTTTCGATCTCTGACTGGGCCTCGCTCTGGATTTTGCGCCCCAGCTCGAGCACTTCGACTTCTTTCGTCAGCAGACCGAGCAACATGCGCATCTTCTCGGTGACGTTGTCCAGTTCGAGCAGCCGCTGCGCATCCGCTACATCAATGATACGCATCTGGTTGGCGACGGCGTAGACGAGTTGCAAGGGGTCTTCGAGGTTGATGATCAACGTGGACATCTCTTCGGGGACAGCGGGGGCCAGCTCGGTCAGACGGCGGAAGCCATCCACGATGTTGCGCCGCAGCGCTTCGACCTCGGGCGACATGGCGACTTTTTCCGGGGCCAGAGAGACGCGCGCCATCATGTAGGGCGACTGGCTGACAAATTCCTCGACCCGGATGCGCAGTAACCCCTGCATAATCAGTGTGAGCGTGCCATCCGGTGACTTGAACAAGCGGTGGACGGCGGCGACCGTTCCAGTCCAGTACACATCGTCCGGGCCGGGTGACTCCAGTTCGGGGTTGCGGCTGGTCACAAGCCCGATGAGCCGCTTGCCGGACACGGCGTCGTCAATCAATTGGACGGAACGTGACTGGCCGACGCGGATCGGGACAGCGGTCATCGGAAAGACGACCAGGCCCCGCAACGGCAGAACCGGAAGACGCTGGGGAAGCTGGAGCGCATCACCGTTGGGCTCCTCGTCCGACACGCTGCTATATCCCTGGGCGATCAAGGGACGGTTTAGCATGTCCCACCAGTCGCCTGTCTTTCCTCGTTCCTTATCCGACATTCGCTCGTCTAGTCCTCCTGTGGTTCCATTTCAGTCTTCCTTATTGTACCACAATTACACGTCTGACTCAAACGCAAGGGGACGCGCCCGGCTCGTTAATTGAACCGTAACGGTATCGCAATCCCCACGGAGTCGCATTCATGGTATTCTTACGGTAGTGAGAGGTGTGAGATGGCAGTGGTATCGGCTCGAGGGAAGGGGCTGCTGACGCGGACGGCGGCGCTGATAGGACAGCCGCTCTTCGCTAACGCCGGGTATCTGCTGGGCGTTGACGTGGTGGCGTCGCTGGTGGGATTTGTGTTCTGGGGATTGGCAGCTCGCCTGGTTCAAGCGGAGGAGATCGGCGTAGCGTCCGCCATACTGTCGGCCGTCGCGCTCGTTTCAGGCATGGCTGAGGTGGGGATGGGCAGCGGGCTGGTGCGTTTCTTGCCCGAGGCGCGCTCCCCGATGCGACTTCTGAACACCGTCTTTACGTTCAACACTGCAATGGCCGTGCTGGTCGGGGGGGTGTTTCTGGGAGGCCTCCGGCGGTGGTCTCCTTCACTGGCCATCTTGCAGCAGAATGCGTGGTATGCGGCAGGGTTCCTGGCATACACCGCCGTGACGACGTTGGGAGCGGTGGTGCGGATGGCGTTCGTGGCGCGCAGGCAGGCCGGCTACGCGCTGGCGCAGGCGTGCGTGGTCAACGGCGGCCGCCTGGCGCTGGTGGTTGTGCTGGCAGGGCAGGGTGCGATAGGGGTAGTGGGGTCGGTGGCGATCGCCATGGCGCTGGCTGTCGCGCTTAGCCTGGTGGGATTTCTCCGCAGGGTCGAGCCAGGGTATCGGCCACGGCTCGACTTCAGTTGGCCCAACCTGGCCGGCATACTTCCCTACTCGGCAGGAAGCTACGTGGCGGTGCTACTGGCCCAGACGTCTCAGATGGCGCTGCCGCTCATCGTCATGGAGAAGTGCGGAGCGGCGTCTAGCGGACACGCCTACGTCGGCTGGATGTTGGGCAGCCTGCTGGTCAGTCCAGGCCTGGCGCTGGCCAATGCGGCCTTCGCTGAGGGGGCCAACTCACCCCACAAGCTAAGCGCCATCCTGATGAGGGCAGCGACGCTGGGCCTCTCGGTGACGCTCCCGGTCGCGTCCGTCCTGGGCATCACAGCGCCGTGGGTGCTCCTGCTTTTCGGAGCCGGGTATGCTGAAGAGGGCGCGGGGCTATTGCGCTGGCTGGCGGCGGCGGCGCCGATGACAGTCATGGCCGGGCTGTATTTTGCCCGCCTGCGCGTGGAGAAACGGGTCGGTCGCCTGATTTTACTGAGCGGGGTGGTGGCCGCAGCCACACTTGGCCTGGCGACGTTGTTAGTGGGCCGCCTCGGGATCGCCGCAAATGGGATCGGTTGGCTGGTTGGAAATGGACTGGTAACTGCAACGGCCATAGGAAACGTTTGGAGAGACATATCCAGTGGTAGGAGGACAATAAGACCGATGTCGGGAGTAAAAGAATTCCACTCAAAGGAGCACAGGCCGATGGTCGTTGCAGCAATTCCCTGTTACAACGAAGCGCGTTTTATCGGTGACGTCGTACGCCGGGCGCGGAAGCACGTGAACACAGTGGTCGTGGTAGATGACGGTTCTAGCGACGGCACAGTCGAGGTAGCACGGGCAGCAGGAGCGCGGGTGTTGCAGCACCTGACGAATATGGGGCCGGGTGCAGCAGCGCGAGACTGTCTGCAGGCGGGGCTGAACATGCGAGCGGACGTGCTGGTGACGTTAGATGGAGACGGGCAGCACAATCCAGACGAGGTTCCCGACGTGATCGCGCCCATCCTGGCCGGAGAAGCGGACCTGGTGATCGGCTCCCGGTTTATGGGCCGCTACAATAATGTGGCTCCCTATCGCCGTTTCGGGATCAACGTAATCACGTTCCTGTACAACTTTGGCACACGTACCCGGATCACCGATGGGCAGAGTTGCTTCCGCGCATACAACCGGCGCGCGCTCAAGACCTTGCACATCACTGAGGCCGGATTTGGGTTCAGCGTCGAGACGCTGGTGCAGGCACGGAATGCGGGCCTACACATCCGCGAGGTCTCCATCTCGTGTGTGTACCACGAGGGGAGTCACAGTATGAATCCTGTGATTCACGGAGTGGGGGTGGCACTGATGGTAATGAAGCACAGAGGTTTTGCCGCACTCAGCGCATTGGGCGGCAGGGCAACGCACGTCACGAGCGAGGAGGCGACGACGTGAGCGCAGCTTCTGCGTGGGCGGCCGAGACACCCACGAGCGGAGAGGCCGGTGAGCGGGCCGACGTGCGGGCACTGGCCCGGCAAACGAGCGTCGTCGTGGTGGCCCACAACGCCGGGCATAGCCTGCGGGAGTGTATCGCGTCTATTCTGCTGACGCAGGCAGAAGTCGAGGTGGTGGTGGTAGACAACGCCTCGAGCGATGGGGCGGTAGCGCAGGTGAAGGACGAGTTTCCAGCGGTACGGGTCGTGCGGAACAAGTGGAACGGTGGCTTTGGAAGGGGCAGCAACCTGGGGGCCACAGCCGCTCAGGGTGCATATCTTGTATTTCTCAACCCTGATGCGATCGTCACGGGGAGCTGGCTGGAGGCGCTGGTCTGTCCACTGGCAGCGGACACCTCGATTGGGCTGGTGACCCCCAAGGTGTTGCTGCGGGCGAAGCCCGAGCGCATCAATGTGGCGGGGCTGGACGTGCATCTGAGCGGCATCAGCCTGTGCCGTGGGCTGGAAGCACCCCGGACTGCGTTCGACGATGCGCGAGAGGTGGCCGCGATTTCGGGCGTGACGGTGGCTGTCCGACGAGAGGTGTTCGAGGCAATCGGCGGTTTTGACGAGGACTTTTTTCTCTACGTAGAGGACGTAGATATTTCGCTGCGAGCGTGGTTGGCAGGATACCGTTGTGTGTACGTACCGAGCGCTGTAGTCCTGCACGATTACGTACTGAAGGTAGACACGTGCAAGACGTTCTACGTCGAGCGGGGCCGCTACCTGATGCTCCTGAAAGCGTTCAGCCGGCATACGTTGCTGAGGCTGGTACCCTCATTACTTCTGGCCGAAGCGATCACGTGGGGATGGCTTCTGTGGCGCAATCCCAGCGCAATCGTGCAGAAGCTGCGGGCGTATCGCTGGGTGCTGGCGCACCGGGCACAGATTGCGGAGAAGCGACGCCAGGTGCAGGCTCGCCGCAGGCATCCCGATGCGGTGTTTCTGGCGCGCTGCCAGTGGGACCTGGGATTCGAGCAACTGGCCGGGCCGCGGATGGCGCGAGCAGCGGGAGCTGTGTTCGGGCCACTCCTGTGGGGGGCCTCGCGGTTTGTCACGAGTGCCAGGGCGAAAGAGGAGAAGAGGACAAGATGGCATCTTGCCCTACATCAGCGTTTGGGCGGTGAGGGAATGGGAAAATGAAGATTGCGCTGGTTTGTTCGCATGGGGGGCATCTGACACAAGTGGACATGCTGGCGCCGGCCTTCGCCGGGCACGAGTGTTTCCTGGTGACGTACCGCTGTGCCCGCACCGAAGCCATGGCCGCCCGTGGGCGCACCTACCTTCTGGCGAACATCGGGACGAATCCGGTGCGCATGGCGCTGGCATTTTTGCAGGCGCTGAGGATTATGCTCAGGGAGCGTCCGGGCGTAGTGGTGTCTACGGGGTCTGAGATCGCCATTCCATTCTCGTGGGTGGGCAAGCTTCTGGGCGCGCGGGTGGTATACATCGAGACCTGGTCCCGCATCCACACGCGCTCGGGGACTGGCCCTCTCGTTTACCCGGTTACTGACTTGTTCCTGGTGCAGTGGCCGGACGTGCTGCGCTTCTACGGGCCAAAGGCACGGTACGCAGGGAGCATAATTTAACCACAAGAACACAAAGAAAACTTTGTGTTCTTGTGGTTAAACCAGTCTGGTTGTGGTAAGAGGTTGCGCTATGATTTTTGTAACAACAGGGCTACATCCGGATGGATTTGATCGGCTGGTACGGACAGCCGACGAGATGGGCTCGTTCATCGAAGAGCCGGTGGTGATCCAGCGCGGCGGCACTCGATATACGCCCAAGTTCGCCCAGTACTTTGACTTTGTGAACGATGGGCGGATGAAGGAATGGCTACGTGAGACGCGGGTCGTGGTGTCTCACGGCGGCGCTGGTTCGATCCTTCACACGCTGCAGGCTGGCAAACCACTAGTGGTGGTCCCACGGTTGAAGCGCTTTGGGGAGGTGATTGACGACCATCAACTGGAACTGGCCCGGGCGCTATCGCAACAAGGCAGGGCAGTAGTGGTGGTGGATCTATCTGCGGAAGCGCTCTGGCAGGCGATTGGGCAAATCACGGCACCAACAATGAGATTGGCCGGGAAAACACCGGCCTATGGTCTACAAGACACTTTACGGGCCTGGCTGGCCGAACAGGCCACGTCACGAGCACGCTGGCACTGGCGGCCGGGCTGGAAGCGGTAGGGTAGCCACCGATGCAAATCTGTATGGTAACCTCAGCACCGCTGCCACCGCGCGAGGGGATCGGCTACTATGTCTGGAACCTGTCCCGTTTTCTGATCGGGCAAGGCCACCAGGTACAGATCATCACGCGCGGCGAACGTGGGAAACCCGGCTGGGAGAAGCTGGAGGGGATTCCGATCTGGCGGCCACGGTTCTATCCCACATATCCTTTGCACGTGCATCTACACGGGCTGTTCGTTCAACACCTGGTACGCCGGCTGGAAACAGAGGTAGACGTATTCCACCTGCATTTACCCCTGGCGCCAGCAATCCGCAGCAAGCGTCCAATCCTGGTCACGGCGCACACGACCAGGACTGGGGCAGGGAAGATCGTGCGGGTAACAGATTGGAGGTCCCTGTTTACCCGGTTGCAGGTGCCGGTCAGCATCCAGATCGAGCGTGAGGTGTTTGCCAGTGCAGACCAGGTCGTGACTGTGTCCCAGGGAGTCGCCATCGAGTTAGAGCAGTATGGCCTGGAGAGGAAGCAAGTGGCGGTGTTGGGAGTTGGCGTGAATACCGACGTGTTTCGCCCCAGTGAGCAAGGCGCACCGGCACCTGCTGGCGAGACGTACGTGCTGGCGGCAGGCCGCCTCAATGCGGGCAAGGGATTCGAAGACCTGATCAAAGCTATGGGGCGCGTCGTCACTCAGTTTCCACATGCCCGTCTAAGCATCGCCGGAGCAGGCCCGCTGGAGAAGCAACTGAAGGCCACAATAGAGCATGCGGCGCTCGACGACATTGTGCGACTCGTGGGGCACGTCAGGGAGCAAGCAAGGATGGCCGAACTATACCGCGGCGCCACGGTATTTGCGCACGCGGCACACTATGAAGGTCTGCCCACGGTGTTGCTGGAGGCGATGGCGTGTGGGAAAGCAGTCGTTTCAACGACCGTCAACGGCGCACTGGACGCGATTACGGATGGGGGCAATGGCCTATTGACGCTTCCCAAAGCGCCAGAACAACTGGCCGAGGCCATAAGCCGCCTGTTGGGCGACGCCGGGTTGCGCGCACGACTTGGGAGAGCAGCCAGGCGTACGGTCGAGGAGCGTTTTTCGTGGCGGGTCGTGGGCGGCAAGTATTTGCGGAGTTACCGGGCGCTGGTGGAGAAGGCAGATTCGAGCGCTTGAGCGAGACGAGGCGGATACGTGACCAGGCATCCGGCGCAGTATGGAGGACTGTGTTGAGAAACGTCTCATGGTGGGGAGTCCCTAGCTTGGTGGGGCGATTCTTGTCTATCCAGCGGAGGAAACCCGAACAAGTTCGGGACTCCAATGATAGGTGGTTGGCGTACGCCGGGGTCGCGCTGGGGATTGCGCTCGCTGTGATCCTGATCTTGATCCGCCTTTACCAGCCACTGGGTTTGGCAATCACGATCGAGGCGACCTCTGTGGGGTACCTGGCGTTCAAGGATCGTCTGAGAGCCCCATCCCTGGCCAAGAGGGGCACAGGCTCAGCCGGGCTGATGTCCAGATGCAGCATATCTATGGCCGGGTTTTTTGCTATTACAATTGCCATAGCGGGATTGCTGGCTATTGCGGCCTCTGCAGATGCCTTGCGGCGACCAGTATGGGTGTTTCTGGTTTTGGCAGGCATTCCTGGCCTGATCCTGGCACAAAGAATGTTCTTGCCGAAAACAGGAGACATTACCACGTTGCTCCTGGTTCAGGCAATCATGCTCGCGGTAGCAATGGTACTCACGAGCGTGGCGGTTTTTCCGCACAATGGGGGCGATACGTGGGCACATCTTCACAACGCAGAGGTCATCCTGGAGCATCAGCGTGTGCAGGCCATCGAGGGCGCCTATCGCGATTACCCGCTGTACCCAGCGCTACTTTCGATCCTGTCTGTATCTACCGGTTGGGATGCCGCTCAGGCGGCCCGGTTTTTGAACGTTTTTATCGCCGTCGTATGCCTGTTGCTCATGTATGCCTTGTCCAGGCAATTCCACGCAGCGCTGGAGAGCCTGGTGCTGCTTTTGATTCTGTTGGGCGGCAAGTGGTTCATTCACTGGGCAACGTTGGTCGTCTCGATGAACACAGCCATGTTGTTTTTCTGTTTGTTGATGGTCATTCTTTTCCGGCGTTTGTACAAGAAGGCAGACACCAAAGAGATGATCGTACTGATGATCATTGCGGGAATGATTCCCTTCTTTCATCCTGTCGGATCCGTAGCGGCAATATTTCTGCTCGTTGGGTTTTGGGCGCTAGAGGGATCTCGTCAGCATTCGCTAATCGGGTTGGCAGGCTTTGTCACCATCTTCACGTTGACACAGTGGATGTATTTTGGCGATTTCATCTTCGATAGGACGGTGCAAGACCTGGGCAGGGCTATCTTCCACAGCGATTCTTCGATCCAATTGGCCTCCAGCAACCGGGATGCGATCGTCTACACGCTCGATCACATTAACTTCTACGCCCTACTTGGGCTGGCCGGACTGGAGGTGATGCGACAGCTTTTTTCCAAAACAGACAGGTTGAATCTGCATGCAGGGCTGCTAGGCCTTGGATTCGTCGTGTTCGGGTACGTAACGCAGGCAGTCAGCCTCCTGGGCGCGGTACCCTATCGCTGGCTCCTGTTCGGAACGCTACTCCTGGTCTTCCCGGCATCTTCCGCGTTTACCAGTCTATTCGGCCGCAAGTCTGTGTGGGTTCGCATCCTGGCAGTTGACATGATTATCCTCTATTTTTTCACTGGATTGACCAACACCGAGGTGAATCGGGACCACCCGCTGTATGGTGAAGAGGTGACCCAGTTGTTGGAATTGACTTCTTCCGAATATGCTGGGCTGCGCACATTGCAGGAGGCCATGCAAGAACGAGACGTAGCCATCAGGGTTGATCTTCGATTATGGGACTATTTGAAATACGTTCCAGACAACGAACGGTGCGGGTGCTGGCAACAGATTCGACTGGACGGGTTCAATGGCATTTTTGCATTCCGCCCGGCCTATTCACGCCGTTCATTTCTCATGGATTCTGCCGCGTCTCAGTTTGATCGCGAACAAACGAATCTCTCTCAATTCTACGACAGTGGCGACATGCAGCTTCTGGATCACGCAGACGAAGCAGCGCTGGAAAAGTAGGTGGTGGCAAGATGTCATCCATTTCTATAACCGAAGCGGCCATCTGGAACCTGGCGCTGGCATACCTGGTCGGACCCGGATGGCTTCTGGCCGTTGGGCTCTTTCCAGGCGAACGCCCAGTATGGCAATTTGCGGTAGGTGGAGGGATGGGGATCGCGTTGATGGGGCTGACTGCCTTAGGTTTGAGTTATCTGCTGGCAGGTATCACGCGCACCTCGACCATCATCGCCATCATCGTATTAAATGGCCTCTTTGCGATTGTTGTAGGATGGGCTCCAGAATGCGTGCTTCAGAGATTCTCCCGTTTATCTTCCGCCGTGAGGTCGTGTAGAAGACCCGGCTGGAAGAACTGTGTACTGGCGACGTTTACGTTCCTGATCTTCTCGACGTTTCTGCTCGTCGTGCCATCCTTAAGCCAGGAGAACAAGGAGAGTTATACCGAGTTCTACATCGTTGACGGTCTCCTGGAAGAGCCCCCCTGGCGCCGGCCGGTGAACGCCACCGATCCTGTTTCACTGACGTTTGCCGTGGTCAGCCACGAGAAGACGGCTGAGGTGTTTCAAGTCTACGTGACGACGGAAGGGGAGACGATTCAGGCCATTCGCCTCGGCGTGCTTGAACCTGGCACAAACTTCAGACAAAGCATCAGCATTCCAGCGCGCGTACATCCTGCACAGCGGTATGCGCTGATCTTGTGCAGGGGTGATTCAGAAATACCGTATCGAACGCTATATTTTTGGTTGCGAACGCCGCCAGGGGCGTTTGTCACACATGATTGGAAGCGATTTTCTTACCATGCTCCCCGGTAAGCACGATGGGCCACGACGCCGCGAAACAGGTGAGGATGGAGCGCTTTCTAGCAGTGGCGAGATTGTGGCTTGCACGGTAGAAAGCAAGGGCAGGACCCGCCGCTGGCTGGAGGAGGCGGTGCAGGCCAATCCACGCTCGGAACGGGACTGGCTACGGTTGGCGGAGGTGGTGGATTCGGACGAGGAACGGCGCTTTTGCTTGACGCGGGTGTGCTCGATCAACCGCCGCAATGCGTTGGCGAGGCGAGGGCTGGAAGTGCTGGGGGCAGGGCCGGCCTGGTCTCCGGTTGGCAGGCGGAGGAGATTCCCTGCAACGACTGAAGTCGTTACTACAGGCCAGTCCCTGGTTGCCGTGGGTTACCTGGTTGCCCTGACTATCGCTGAGGTGGTGACAACACTCGTCGAACCATGGGTGGGGCTGCTGATGCACGGTATGGTACTGGTGGCACTGCTCCTCCATACGGCGCTGACCTGGGAGCACCCCAGCCATCGGCTGTTGCTCAGTCTGGTCTTTGCTCCCCTCATCCGTCTGCTGAGCCTTTCTCTACCTTTGTCTGGGTTCCCGTTGATCTACTGGTACCTCATCGTCAGCGTGCCTCTATTTGCTGCTACGGTGATTGCGCTACGCACGCTTGGATTCCCCCTGAAGATGGCCGGGCTGAACCTGAAGGGACTCCCACTGCAGATGCTGGTGGCACTTACCGGGCTGAGCCTGGGTTATTTCGAATATCGGATCCTACAACCAGCCCCACTGGTCCAGAACCTGGCCTGGGGAGAGATTTGGCTGCCAGGGCTGATCCTGGTGGTGTGTACAGGGTTTGCCGAGGAACTGATCTTCCGGGGGATGATGCAACAGGCGGCCACCGAGGCGCTGGGAAGTAGATGGGGGATTCTCTACGTAGCCATCCTCTTCGCCGTGTTGCACGTGGGATACCAATCGCTGGCCGACGTTCTCTTCGTCTTCGGCGTGGCGCTCTTTTTCGGTCTGGCCAGGGCTGTCACCGGTTCGATCCTGGGGGTTTCGCTGGCACACGGGATGACCAACGTGCTCCTGTTCCTGACGATACCTCTTGGCGTAAATTATTTTGACATCATCGCCTATTATCTGTACGGGCAATGACGAAGGTCTGTGCAACGGCAGGTTACTTTAATGCCTCGGCTACTCGCATCGCGACGATCAGGGCAAAAGCGATGAGGAGTGGCACGATACCGATCCTCAACACCTGACCGAGGGCGCGGGCAAAGTGTCCCCTGGAGGACAAGGCCAATTCCTTCTGGACCAGCAGCACCAGTAGTGTGCAGATGCCGACTAAGGCAATCGAGCCGGCGAGGGTCGTGAGCGTAGCAACGGTCGCTGTCGTGACTGTTGAAATCATGATTCTGTCTTACTCCAAACGATTCCCAACCAGTATACCTCAGAATTGCAGCTTGAGGGTTTCGGCTTTGTTACAGCAGTGTTTCTGTTTTGGCAAGGTTGTGGTATACTTGGGCTCCACGTCAGGAGGAAATATGTTGAGCGACAAAGCCCGTGTAATCCTGTTCTGGTTTACGATCAGTATGATCGCCCTGGTCGCAGTAGTGGCGGTCGTCACCATCCTGCGGGCATGCGGGCGGTCTTTGCCCCAAGCATCCCCGCTGGACATCAGCCCCGCCGAGGTCAGTCTGTGTCCCGGTGAACAGCGCCAGTTCACGGTCGAGGACGACGTCGAGGTCACGTGGGACGCTACAGGCGGCGCGATCAGTGGGGGCGGTCTCTTCATTGCGGGCGACGTCACAGGGGATTACACCGCGACAGCCACTCAACGGGGAGCACGTCGAACGGGCGAGGCCACCGTGCACGTCGTCGCTTGCACGCCCACACCCACCCCGCAGCCGTCTCCCACACCTGTGCCCACTCCGACTGCGACACCGACGCCAGAGCCCACCCTTTCGTTGTCCGTTGACCCTCAGGGTGACGTGGGCACTTATGAAAGCGGAGCGGGGGTCGAAGCTCCTCCTGCTGGAGTGGACATCCGCGCCGCCAGCGTGGGTACTGACCTGCGAGTGAATCTCCAGCCCACCGCCGGGGTACCAGCGGAGCTGGCTGGCTGGGCCACACAAGGAGAAGTATTGCTGTGGATTACACTCTACGAGCCTGTCCCCGCCACGCCCGTGGCGTATACTGACTATCTCTTCGTGCTGGACGTGGACGGGAACACGTCCACTGGGCGGCCGGTGGGCGCAGCGCGCATCAATCCCGACCTGGGAACGGATGCTGCGGTCGGTGTCTCGTACAATCCGGCCAGCGGGCAGTATGAGCCGTACTTTTGGACGTGGGATCCTGCGAAGGCGGAATGGGCAATAGGGCCGGCGGTAGTACGTTTTTATCTGGACGGGTCACGTACGGTGATCGGGCTGGCGCTGCCGCTGGAGACGCTGACGCAAAACGTGGTGCAGACGACGGGGGTGACGCTCGCGCCCGAGGCGGTGAAGGGCCGGGCGGCGGCGGTCTCCTACATGGGGGAACAGGCGGTAGTGGATTTCTATCCCGATCCGCCTCAATAGAGTATGGGATTGGTAGATTGGGAACTGGTAGATTGGTACTCGTGGATGACCAATCTACCAGTCCACCCATGTACCAATGTACCGACTAGGGCAGGGCCAGGACTTTGGCGACGCGCTCCAGCATCCAGTCCAGTTCCTCTTTCTTGATGATCAACGGCGGGGCCAGGCGGATGACGGTGCCGTGGGTATCCTTGGCGAGCACGCCGCGTCCCTGGAGTGCCTCGCAGAAGTAGCGGGCTCCTGCGGCCTCCGGCTTGAGCGCGATGCCGACAAAGAGTCCCTTGCCCCGGTAGAGCGCGACGTGGGGGCTCCGAATCTCCCGCAGGCGCGCCAGCAGGTATTCTCCCAGTTCAGCCGCGCGCTCGCAGAGGTGTTCGTCTATGATGACTCTGAGCGCCTCGCGCGCGACTGCGCAGGCCAGGGGACTGCCTCCGAAGGTCGAGCCGTGGTCGCCCGGCTCGAAGACGTTCAGCACTTCCCGCGACGACAGCACAGCCGAGACAGGATACATGCCGCCCGAAAGCGCCTTGCCGAGCATCACCACGTCGGGGCGCACCCCTTCGTGCTCGCAGGCCAGGAGTTTGCCGGTGCGCCCCAGCCCGGTCTGGATCTCGTCGGCGAGCATCAGCACGTTGTGACGGGTGCAGATCTCGCGCGCGCGCGGGAGGTACCCTGCGGGCGGGACGACGACGCCGCCTTCGCCCTGCACCGGTTCGACGATGAACGCGACGGTGTTGGGCGTGATGGCCCGCTCCAGCGCGCCGGCGTCGCCGTAGGGGATCACTTTGAAGCCGGGTGTGAAGGGGCCGAAGCCATCGCGGTACTGCTCCTCTGTGGAGCAGGTGACGATCGCGATCGTGCGCCCGTGGAAGTTGCCAGCGCAGGCGATGATCTCGGCCTGATCATCCGGCACGCCCTTGACCATATAGCCCCACTTGCGGGCCGCCTTAAATGCGGTCTCTACCGCCTCCGAACCAGAGTTCATTGGCAGCATCATCTCGTAGCCGGTCAACTCGCACAGTTCCTTCGCCAGGAGCGGCAGTTGGTCGTTGCGGAAGGCACGCGAGGTCAGGGCGAGGCGCTGGGCCTGCTCGAGCATGGCCTTCACAATGCGAGGGTGACAGTGGCCCTGGTTGAGCGCCGAGTAGGCCGAGAGGCAGTCCATGTACTTGCGCCCCTCCACATCCCAGACCCAGACTCCTTCTCCGCGCGTGATGACGACGTCGAGAGGGCCGTAGTTACGGGCGTTGTACTGATCCTCCAGTGCAATGTAATCCTGCGTATGCAATCCGTTCAAGTCAATCACCTCTATGTATGATGATGGTACAAGCAAACGGTGGGACATGCTACCACGATTCGGTGGATTGGGAAACTGGTCAGAGCCTACCAACCTACCAATCTACCAGTCTACCAATCTACCAACCAATGTGGTATAATGCGGAGCGATGGCCGAGTTCGTCCACCTCCACGTGCACAGCGAATATTCGCTCCTCGACGGTCTCAGCAGTTGCCGGGAACTGGCCAAGCGTGCGACTGAACTGGGGATGCCAGCGCTGGCGCTCACCGATCACGGTACCATGTATGGCGCAGTCCAGTTCTACAAGGCATGCCGGGCGGCCGGGATCAAGCCGATCATCGGCATGGAGACGTACCTGGCCCGTCGGGGCCACCGGGAGCGGGGGGGCGCACAGCAAGACCGCAAGCTCCACCACCTGGTGTTGCTGGCACAGAACGACACGGGCTACCACAACCTGATGCGCCTGGCGACGATCGCCCAACTGGAGGGTTTCTACTACAAGCCGCGCATTGACAAAGGGGTATTGGCCGAGCACGCCGACGGGCTGATCGTTCTCTCTGGATGTGGTTCCTCCGAAGTGTACCGCCTGATCCAGGCCGGCCAGCTCGAAGAGGCACGCCAGGTCATCGGCTGGTACCGCGACACTTTTCCGGGGCGATATTACCTGGAGGTCCAGGAGCACGACTTGCCTGAGATGAGGCAGGTCAACCGCCAAATGTTCGGCCTGGCGCGTGAGTTCGACCTGCCACTGGTGGCCACGAACGATGTGCATTATACGCGCCGCGAACAGGCCAGCATCCACGACGTGCTGTTGTGCATCCAGACCGGCAAGACAGTCAATGAGCCAAACCGTATGCGCATGGACGGTGATAGTTACTATCTCAGGAGCGCGGAGGAGATGGCAGCACTCTTCTCCGAGGCGCCAGAGGCGCTGACGAACACGCTACGCCTGGCGGAGACGTGCGAGCTGGAATTGGAGTTTGGCCACTACCATCTGCCCCCGTTTCAAGTTCCGGAAGGGTACGACGCGCAGAGTTATCTGCGCCACCTGTGCGGGGAGGGATTGCAGCGGCGATACGCAGAGAGCAGCTCCGAAATCCGGCAGCGTCTCGACTACGAACTGGACATCATCCACCGCATGGGGTTCGACACCTATTTCCTCATCGTGTGGGATCTGTGCCGCTTCTGCCGGGAACGGGGCATCTGGTGGAACGTGCGCGGGTCGGGGGCCGGCTCTATCGTCGCCTACAGCCTGGGCATCACTAACCTGGAGCCGCTGAAGCACGGGCTGATTTTCGAGCGCTTCCTCAACCTGGGGCGGGTGACGATGCCCGACATTGACATGGACTTTCCCGACGACCAGCGGAGCCAACTGATCCAGTACACGGTCGAAAAGTACGGGCAGGAGCAGGTGGCGCAGATCATCACGTTCGGGACAATGGGAGCGAAGGCGGCCATCCGCGACGTGGGGCGGGCGCTCGACTATCCTCTATCAGAGGTGGACCGCATCGCCCGGCTGGTGCCGGGCGGCCCCAAAGTCAAGCTGGAGCAGTCGTTGCAGGACGTGCCCGAGCTGCGGGAGCAGTACGAGACACAGGAGCACATCCAGCGGCTGATTGACACGGCGAAGGGCGTGGAGGGAAATATGCGCCACGCCAGCACGCACGCCGCTGGTGTGATCATCTCCGACGTTCCGCTGGTCAACTACACGCCGCTGCACCGGCCGACGCGCGGCGGCGAGAGCGACGAAATCGGCGCCGTCACCCAGTATACGATGGATGAGCTGGAAGGGCTGGGGTTGCTCAAGGTTGATTTCCTGGGCCTCTCGACGCTCACGATCATGCGCCGCGCGTGCGAACTGATCCGCCAGCGGCACGGCGTAGCTCTGGACCTGGACACCATTCCCACCGACGATCCGATCATCTACGAGCTGCTCTCACGCGGGGACGTGATGGGCATCTTCCAGGTGGAAGGCCAGGGGATGCGGCGGGTGCTGATGAAGATGCAGCCGACGCAGTTCGATCACATCATCGCGACGATCAGCCTGTTCCGTCCCGGGCCGATGGAATACATTGACGATTACATTGACCGCATGCATGGCCTCAAGCCGGTTGAGTACCGCCACCCCAGGTTGGAGCCAATCCTGCGCGAGACATACGCCATCCTGGTCTATCAGGAGCAGATTATTCGCATCCTGACGGACATTGCCGGTTACCCTGCCAGCGATGCCGACCTGGTCAGGCGCGCCGTAGGTCACAAGATAAAGGCTGAACTGCTCAAGCACCGCGCCTCTTTTATCGAAGGAGCCGTAAAACATGGGAGACTGCCCGAAGAGATTGCGGCAGGTATTTTTGACGATATTGAATATTTTGCCAGGTATGGTTTCAACAAATCACATGCGGCTGACTATGCCGTCCTGACCTGCCAGACCGCATATCTCAAGGCCAGGTATCCGGTCGAATATATGACCGCGCTGTTGAGCGTCGAGCGCAACAACACGGAAAAGGTTGGCCTCCTCATCGCCGAGTGCCGCCGGATGGGGATCGAAGTGCTCCCGCCTGACATCAACACCTCGGGCCTGGACTTTACGATCGAGGAACAGGCAGATGGCACGCCCGCGATTCGTTTCGGGCTGGGCGCGGTCAAGAATGTGGGCGAGGGACCGGTCGAGACGATCCTGGCGGCCAGGCAGGCCGGGGGACCTTTCCACGATCTGGAGGATTTCTGTCGCCGCGTGGACCTGCGGCAGGTAAACCGGCGGGCGCTGGAAAGCCTGATCAAGGTGGGAGCACTCAGGCCATTCAGCACGCGCTCGCAACTCCTGTCCATCGTGGACAACGTCGTTGGGCTCAGTAGCAGCCTGCATCACGCGCGGGACGTGGGGCAGATGAGCCTGTTCGGCGAGGCGACGGGCGTGCGACTGGCGGCTGAAGACACACTGTTACCACCGCTTTCCAGGACCAACGAAGTGCCACATAGGAATATCCTGGCCTGGGAAAAGGAACTGGTCGGCGTGTACATCTCCGAGCACCCGCTGGCGCAGATGATGGCCAGGCTGCAAGACGTCGTGACCGCTTATGCAGGGGCATTGGGCGAAGAGAAAAAGGGGCAACAGGTGACGGTCGTCGGGATGGTGCAACGGGTGCGCAATCACGTGACGAAGCGGGGAGCTGAGATGGCATTCGTGACGTTGGAGGACCTGCAAGGCACGTGTGACGTCGTCGTCTTCCCACAGACGTGGAGCAAAACGAAAGAGCTCTGGCAACCGGAACGCATCCTGATCGTGTCGGGCAAGGTGGACGCCGGGCAACGGGACACACCGAGCCTGTTGTGCGACTGGGTCAAGACGCTTGACGAGGTGGCCGTTCCAGTCGAGCAGGAGCGTCCAAAGGTAGCCGCGCGACCGTCGCCACCGCCGCCCCCGCCCTCGCCGCCGCCAACGCGCACGGTGTGCGTGACGTTAACGCGCAGCGGGGAGCAGGGTCAGGACGTGCAGAAGCTGCGCAAGGTACACAGTCTGCTGGCCGGGCACCCGGGGCCGGATCGCTTTATCATTCGGCTGATTGGCGGCACGAGCAGGCCGGTCGAACTGGCGTTTCCGAACGACTCGACGCGCTACAGCCCTGAACTGGTGCAGCAAGTGACGGCGGTGTTGGGGCCTGGCGCGCTGCGCGTGGAGAGTATAGGTTGAACTTGCGAGATTTCACCCTCCCCCTGCCCCTCCCTGGGAGGGAGGGGAGAACGAGGGGAAGAAACCAGGTTTTTCGGAAAAAACCTGGTTTCTTTCTTTTTAGACGATCATCGGTTCGCGGTACAGGCCGAAGACCTGGCGAAAGACGTCCATGATCTCCTGGAGCGTGGCGTAGACGCGCACAGCGTCGAGGATGTAGGGAAAGGTGTTCTCGGTGGACTGGGCAGCAATGCGCAGCCGGTCGAGGGCCTGCCCTACGGCGCCGCTATCGCGCCCGGCGCGCACCTCTGCCAGCCGGGCGCACTGCCGTTCGTATCCCTGGGGGTCTATTTGCAGGAGCGGGACCTTCAGTGGCTCATCCGCCACGTACTCATTCACACCAACGATGATGCGCCGGCGCTCATCAATCTCGCGCTGGTAGCGGTAGGCGGCGTCGGCGATCTCTTGCTGGAAGAAGCCAAGCTCGAGGGCCGGGACGACCCCACCGAGCGCCTCGACGCGCTCGAAGTAGTCGTAGGCTTCCCGCTCCATCCGGTCGGTGAGCGCTTCGATGGCATAGGCTCCACCCAGCGGGTCCACGGTGTTGGCGACGCCCGACTCGTGGGCGATGATCTGCTGGGTGCGCAGCGCGATGGTGACGGCGTACTCGCTGGGGAGAGCCAGGGCCTCGTCCAGGCTGTTGGTGTGCAGGGATTGGGTGCCGCCCAGCACGGCGGCCAGGGCCTGGATCGCCACGCGCACGACGTTGATCTCCGGTTGCTGTGCCGTGAGCGAGCAGCCCGCCGTCTGGGTGTGGAAGCGTAGCCACCACGAGCGAGGGCTGTGTGCACCGAACGTGCTGCGCATTTCCTGGGCCCAGATACGCCGGGCGGCGCGGAACTTGGCAATTTCCTCCAGGAAGTCGTTGTGACAGTTGAAGAAGAAGGAGAGACGCGGGGCGAAGGCATCCACGTCCAACCCGCGCTTGAGCGCCCAGCGGACGTATTCCATGCCATCGGCCAGGGTGAAGGCCAATTCCTGGGCGGCGGTCGCGCCGGCCTCGCGGATGTGGTAGCCGGAGATGGAAATGGTATTCCACAGGGGCAGGTACGCGCTGCCAAACTCGACGGTGTCGGTCACCAAGCGCATGGAGGGCGCGGGCGGGAAGATGTACTCTTTCTGGGCGATGTATTCCTTGAGGATGTCGTTCTGGATGGTGCCGCCCAGCTCACGCATGGGGACGCCCTGTTTCTCGGCGGCGGCGATGTACATGGCCCAGATGATGGCGGCCGGGGAGTTGATGGTCATGGAGGTGGTCACCTTGTCGAGGGGAATGCCGTCGAAGAGGGTCTCCATGTCGCGCAGGGAGGAGACGGCAACGCCGCACTTGCCGAACTCGCCTTCGGCCTCGGGCGCATCGGTGTCGTAGCCGTAGAGCGTCGGCAGGTCGAAGGCGACCGAGAGGCCCGTCTGCCCCTGTTCCAGCAGGTACTTGAAACGGGCGTTGGTCTCCTCGGCAGTGCCAAAGCCAGCAAACATGCGCATGGTCCAGAGGCGGCCCCGGTGCATCGTGGGGTGGACGCCGCGCGTGAAGGGGTACTCGCCGGGGAAACTCAGTTTGTCCAGGTAGTCTTCTTCCAGGTCCAGCGGGGTGTACAGCCGCTCGACGGGTTCACCAGAGGTGGTGATGAATTCATCGTACCGTTCCGGAAAGCGATCGAGGACTTGTTTGAGCGTCGTCTGTTCCCAGCGCTGAAAGGCCGGACGAAGGTCGTCACGTTCCATACTTTACCTCCCAGTTAGTACGTTGTCAGCGAGATTATACCCTGTCTGGATGAGAAATGGAAATTCTACCAAGTTTCTAATCTGGCCGCGATGGCCTGGCCCTGTGGGCCGAGCACCCATTGGGCAAACTCGCGGGCCTCGCCGGCCGGTTCGGTCACAGCCGCCAGGTAAAGCAGGCGCGCAAGCGGGTAGCTTCCATCGGAGATGGCTTCGGGAGCCGGCAGGATGCCCTCGACCGGCAGCACGCGCACGCCATCCGCAAGGGCTCGTTTGACCCACAACGTCGAGACGTAGCCGATGGCGCCGGGGGTGCGCGCTACGTACTCGATGACGGCCTGGCTGGAGGGCATGACGACAGCGGTATGGGTCATGTCGCGGCCGCCCAGCACGAGATTCTCGAACACAGCGCGAGTGCCAGAACCCTCCTCACGGCTGACGACGGTGAGTACCACCCCACCCCATTCCTGCACCTGGCCGCGAAAGATGGCCTGCAAGTGGGCCAGCCCTGTCTCGGTGAACGGCGTAGCAGGGTGAACGACGATGGCGATGCCGTCGCGGGCGAAGGGCTGTGACCACGACGGTTTCTGATCAATGGCCCCCGGCAACCACGAGAGCAGCGCCAGGCCGGCTTCGCCTGCACGCAGGATCTGCCCGGCGACCGATGAATTGAAGACGACGACCTGGAGGGTCACCCAGGGGTGGGAGTCCTGGTAGGCAGTACCCAGTTCCTCAGCCAGCGGCCCGCAGGAATCGGCCGCCACGAGACGCAGGGTGACAGGCACGCGGGTGACGGTGAGAGGTTGGGGGGTGCAAGAGGCCAGGAGGAGCAGGAGGCAGGAGGCAAGAAGCAGGAGGGAGAATGGCGAATGGCGAATGGCGAATGGCGAATGGAGATTCGAGATTCGAGATTGGCGGGGGGGGCATGGTGAGTACGACATGGCGGGGTGTATTATACCGCATATCGGGGGGACAAACAAGTCATTTTGGGGGAGTTTCTTAGGAATCGGGGCTTGCCTACGACGGGAAAAGTATGGTATAATGGTAGCGGCTCAGGAGAAGCCCCAGCATCTCGTCACTGGGGTCAGGCCGTGTTAGTGGCTTTGCTCACAAGAGGGCGGGAGGAGGGTATCTCATGGCTACCATTGGCAGTGCATCGAAGTACAACCGTCTCGTCGTCGCGGCGGGCATCGGCGTGACCTTGATCATCGTCGTTGCCGCCGCGCTTCTTTTGCCTGGCAGGACGCTGGCGCAGGCTGGCGGGCCTGGACAGGCTGAAGCGGGCCTGACGCCGGTCTCGCCTCCACCACCCCCACCGCCTGCGCTCCAGGTGAATCCGCCGGCCGCGACACCCGAGCCAGGCGCGGTCCAGGCTGGCGCGGGTATGCCGGCCGGGGGTAGCGACCTGGAGGTCATCCCATTCCGGCCCTCGATCACGCTGCGGCGGGGTGAGGTGCCGCGGATTACCGTTGCCGAAAAACCGGCCGGCACGGCCGGCTCCGGCAGCCTCAAGCGGCCGCCGGGAGAGGTGAGCGATCCACAGGAAGCCTACCAGGCT
>Ga0172362_10000436_pt1 | contig 33524 bp, 33 predicted proteins | sample LakKivs1_kivu2a2_FD_114534 | JGI IMG/M metagenome (GOLD analysis project Ga0172362, IMG submission 114534) | Sediment microbial communities from Lake Kivu, Rwanda - Sediment s1_kivu2a2 | ecosystem: Environmental > Aquatic > Freshwater > Lake > Sediment | place: Rwanda: Western Province, Lake... | reverse complement strand
CATACTTGCCTAGAGCAGCTTTCTTCACTTTATAGGCAAACTTAGTGTCAGCATATGTGGCTTGTCTAAGTGAGATATTATTCGTTGACTCGTCCATAGGAGGGATTTCCATTGACCTCGCGTATTTACCGACCAAAAGGACCAAAATATCATATCACTCGTTCAGCTGGGGCGGGAAACAAACAGAGGGATGTCTATTACACCTAGGTCACAATGCGCTAGAAAGTGCACCCAGACGTAACCAGGCTGTAGCATGGTTGGCGCCAGGTCGGCCCGTCGACAGGTTCGGCGTACAAAGAGAGCAGTAGCTTCTCGGTTCCCAGCATCTCGATAGACATCCTTGTTTCGCCCCATCTCAAACATGAAGTAAAATACTGTATGTTGCGAGAATGCTGAATCGGGAGGAAGTATGGCCACGGACAGGAGAACGAATAACCTAGAGGATATACTCGTGGAGGTACGGGAGATCCTGACATCCGACAGAAGAGATCTCCGCTCACTGCTCTACAGAGATATCATCCTGAATTCCCTGAAGTGCAAACGAGATGAACTTGACATTCTTGACCTGAAGGTCATCAATCGAGCCGTGGCCGAGTTCCGGCATGCCGCCTGCGTCTTCAAACCGTACAGGACGGTTCGGAAAGTGTCCATGTTTGGTTCCGCTCGAGTAACGAGGCACAGTCCCTACTATAGGCTGGCAGTCAAACTCGGCCGTCTGCTGGTTGAAAACGGGTTCATGGTAATCACGGGAGCCGCAGAGGGTATCATGAGGGCTGGAATCGAGGGTGCCGGAGCCAAGAATAGTTTTGGAGCCAACATTCTGCTGCCGACCGAAAAAGGGCCTACCGGTATAATTCGAGACGATCCCAAAGTAGTTCGCTTTAAGTATTTTTTCACGCGCAAGATTTTCTTCGTAATGGAGGCGGATGCTATTGCGCTATTTCCCGGAGGCTTTGGCACGCATGATGAAGGATTTGAAGTGTTAACCTTAACTTCTTCGGCCGTGCTGCAGACAGGTAAGGCGCCGCCAATGCCTGTAGTGCTGATGGAATTGCCGGGAGAAAAGTACTGGGAGACCTGGGATAAATTCGTAAGGCAGCAGTTGCTGGGCCGGCACTTTATCTCTCCCGAGGACCTTTCTCTCTACAAGATCATCCATTCTCCGAAAAAGGCGGCAGAGTGGATCAGGTCATACTACTCAACCTACCATTCTGCACGCCAGGTACGACACAAACTTGTTATCAGGCTGGAGAAAGAGCTACTCGATAGCCATATCAGGAAACTAAACGAGTCTTTTCGAGACCTAGTTGAGTCCGGCGAAATTGCCAGGACACCCGCTCTAAAAGAGGAAGAAGACGAGCCGGAGCTCTTATCCAAACCAAGAATTGCTTTCGCGCACAACAAGAAAAGCGCTGGACGACTCAATCAAATGATGTTAATGATAAACCAGCTAGGCCAAACAATCTGAGTTCTTGTATGGTATATGAGTCATGGCTTGTTAGATGCTTTTCCTATCTAATTCCAAAGCTCAGTTAATCCATGAACGGCTATCTTTAATTGCTTCAATCAGCCTCTCCATTAGATTCTGGTCATATGACGCTAGCAAACAGACAGGTTTACGTGCGTATCTGTATCCACTCACCGGTTGACCCTTCTCATCTCTTAACAAACAACCGGTTCCAAGCAGGAAAGGTATCAACCCCCCGTAATCTATGGGTTCTAAGCAGCGATTACGCTGTGGAGATAAAGCTCGAACATCTACAATGGCGTCATACGTCCCTTGTACAAGTCTAGTCAGGTTCCAAGAAACGCATGGCACTCCACCAATATGTACCTCAGCATATTTGACTTTCTTTTCGACAGACCCTCTAACGTGATTGTAAAACGCTTGGTTACCATCCATATCCATGAATGTCAACAGTTGAACTCTGGTTTCCTTATTTTTCCCAAGGTTAAGGTTACAATCATTCACATTGTGGTCACCGACAAAAGACTCGTAGACACCTGAACTGAGCCTCATCCCCGAATATACTGTTGCAGATCCGAGGTCAACAGCTGCTCCAACTACATACGGTACCGCGCATAAGTGGGGCAGCCGAAATCCCAATAGACACATGCTAAGAGGATCAAAGAAGTATCTACGTATGTAGTTATTGGTGACCCCATCAATCAGGCGCAATAAATTCATAGAGCCTGCCGGCAGATCCCCATGTATCTCCAAGTTGACAGCCCAGGGTAAAGCTTCACCAGGTTTTATATCAAGTTTGCCCGACTGTTCTTCCATCTCAAGCCTGGCATTGAATGACAAATTCTCATTGTTAGACACGTGCTGCAAGAATTTGGACAAGCTCTCCATGGCAACCCATGTTAGTGCCCGATCTATTGTAGTCGTAGCATCATGTTGGCGTTGCACCTCAATATTCGAAGCTATGCCCTGCTGGCGCCCTTCAATCCAACTGCATGCTGCGTCATATACATCGCTTAGCGTGCGTACTGCAACTGTCCTAAGAATCTTGACCAAACAGTCAATCTCTTGTGTTTTATTGAACCGTGAAGTGGAAGGTTCTACACAGCCACCTATATTCGCTCGATTATGATTAGAGTCATCTTCATAATCGTCCTCCTTACTTCATACTTAGCGACCTCGTCCGCTATGTGCATATTTCATTTTGAGCTTTGTTTATGGCTGAATGGCGGCTGGTTGTCCAGTTCTTCACTAACTCTTTCGAGAGAGACGGTTTTCAAGAACGGGTTCGATTCGCTCCACATGTGGTCAAACGAAGCGTCAAGAAGAGTATATAGATTGCTCTCACGTTCGACTTGCAACATAGGGACCTGCTCACCGACGCATCCTCCTATAAGCACGCCTGGGACATTAGCTGTGGCTTTACCAAAGTGATAGACCTCTACGAACATGGTTTCCTCTGTTTGAACCATGTGCACAGTAGGGTGTATATCAATGGTTTTCACCTCCACTTTATCTGGGAAGACTTCCTGAAGTCTGGTTGCATTTTTGACACTTCTGGAAATGTCAAGAAAAAGTTGCGATTCACGGAAGGCTTTTTCGAATTTATCCCTCTCCGAGGGACTACGTGAGAGTTCCGCGAATTCTGTGGTTCCTTCGGCAACAGCCCTTGCTCGTGCGGCATCTCCATAGGGATAAACTAAAAGGGCCTTTACATGAATACCATCTTTGGAAGCTGCTAGCCTTTTCCTTATCAGATCATAGAAGTGTCCATCCTGAAAGAGAAAGCCGCGAAGAGCAACGCCTAGTAGACGCACCTCTCCGGTAGCACGCTGCAGAGCTGCTTGTATTGTTCCCCATGTGTCAGGGGAGATACGTCTTGGCGGATAGATACCGGCGATGCCGAGTTCCGACAGACCATGATGAACATTTGTCAATTGCTCTAGATCCAGAAGGCCCGATTTCAATTGCTGCAACTCCGATGACATGCTATCCAAAATGCGTTGAACAGATTCCACGTTGCTATCAAGAACTCTCCCGTTAGGGGCAGCATCTATTGGTGAACTTGGAATGTTAGGCAAAGATTTGGGGTCAATTCTCAAACTGCCTCCAATGCGGATAGCCTTAATTGCCTTTTCAGCGATCAGCTTGTAGGCAGTTCGCTCAGAGATCCCAAGCATTTCAGCTGCCTTCCTGACTGAAATTAGTTGCGTCATGGACTCCTCCTTAATCGAAATTAGGAAAAGTGTAACATATTGTTCCCAAAGTGTCAATGCTGGAAGAATTAGCACAACTAGGGAAACTTTTCCTATCCCAAAATTCGCTGGGAAGATGAGGAATTCCCTTTCGAGTCAAGGTAAATGTCAAGAGATCGGACCACAAGTCAAATCGGGTAATCTAACTTGTATAGTGACAGCCAATTGCTTCTTGTACTAACCTATGGCTTAACATCATTGACGTTTTGCCAGACGCAGCCGGTTGAACAAAACCGAGTTTTGTGCAATCCCCTTTTGAGAACTAGGTATATTGACAGGTTTGTCCGAGTTACCTAGAATTCGTGTGACCTATGGGAGCACTGGTCGGTCTGTATAATTCATAAACTGCCTAGATGTGTTGGCGTTTGCTGCTAAGAGCCCGGGGGATGTAAGGAAGAGGTCATGTCCAAAGGCAAGGGAGCTCCGATTGTGACTGGGATAGGCCTTCTTGTGTTTCTTGTAGGCGGTGTTTTGTACGAGTTCAAATCAGGAACAGAATTCCTGAACGATTATCAAATCATTGGCCTTGCCGGAATGCTTGGTGGAGGAATCATATTTCTGGTGGGCCTGCTAGTAACACTTTGGCGGTACATTCCAAAGAAGACGAGAAATGACACGCTGAAGTATGGTAGGTTTGACAAGAAGTGAAAGATGAGCAGCACAGACTCCTGCAAGTGTTATCAATATAAGGAGGGAAAAACATGGAAGAAAGAATTCTGGCAGTTTTCCCCATAGATATACATGGGTTCTTTTACGATTTCTATGACATGTACTTTACGGATAGGCGCATCTTGGCCAATTCAGTAGGTCGTGGTAACTTTCCAAGAGCTCAGGGCAAGAGTATTTTGTTTGCAGGGTTGTTAGGATTGCTTGAATATGGTGTACTTAGACCACTCGCAGAACAGAAAGACCACGTACCTCTTTCGGACCCAGAGCAAATCCTGAAGGCTCATAAGAAGAATTTTGCCTGGGATTATCGAAATGATATCAAGTCAATTAGATTCAAAAACAAAACCGGCTGGGCGACCGGTGGTCGGGTCATGGAGGTGAAGTTGAGTCAAGGTAAACATAGACTCTGTGTATTCAGGGAAGAACACTTTGACGACTTAAGGTCTCTTTTGTTGGAGCTGGCAGGCGACAAGGTAGTTCATGAGTAGAATGCCTCAAATAAATGTCAGCTAACAGGCGGGACTCACATCAGGGTGGATAGTCCTGCAGCAAGCATTTCGTGATATCGTCGGTCAATCAATGCGAAGTAATTAGCCAGGCTTATCGTGAAGCACCATTGCACTAAACAAATCGCGTGAAACGGTTCGCGCTGACAATCCAAGCGGCTTGGCATGCCTTACCCGCTGCGAGACCCGAAACTTCACACTATACATTTGTCAAGATTGTGCAGTGATAATCTAGGCCATCGGATGTGGCCTTGTCAGGCTCGAGCATAATTCAGTGTATAATAATAACCGAGTGTATTTTTGATAGATGATGTTCTATCCTCAAGGGTGTTTTCTATACCGGGTGAACGGGAGAAGCAAGGTGAAGAAACAGTGGGAGGAAATTGAACTCTTAGTCAAGGGGGAAGCAAAGGCTTTCGAATCGAAGCTCAGGGAAGCAGCCCTGGGGCAACCGAACGAAGCCACGTTTCGACAGAGGCTAGCTTCTATCATTGGAGATTTCTGTGCCAGAGCAGAAGTCCAGTTTACCCCCAAAGAGGAGTATTCCCTGGCTGAACCCAAGGGACGCAGAGCTGACACGGTCTTCAATCGCCTCATACTGGAATACAAAAAGCCTGGAGTGCTCAAGCCGTCCCCCGACGATCCAGTAAACAAAGACATCATTGAGAATCAGCTTAAGCTCTACATCCAAGATGTTGCCAAGAAAGACAACCAAGACATTAAGAGGATGGCGGGTCTCGTCCTGGATGGGAATTACTTCATCTTCGTCAGGATGCTGGACAAAGGCTGGAGAGAAGAAAAGCCGGCTGCTGTCAACACATACTCCGTTGAGAAATTTCTCAGACAACTTGTGTCTCTCGCCTCCGGCACGGCTCTCACCCCAGAAAACCTGATCGACGATTTTGGCGTGGAGCAAAGCCGGACCCAGCAAATCATCAAGGCCTTCATAACAGCTCTGGAAGCCTCGCCCGTCCCTCTCGTTGGTAAGCTGTTCGAGCAATGGAGAACCTTTTTCAGCCAGGTTATTGAGTACAGTGAAGCATATCAGGAAACCAAGCTGAAAAATGTCCGGACCTTTGCCCGTAAATTGGGGATTGACCTTAAAGTGCCCGCGGAGGCTGAGCGCTTCTTCTTCGCCATGCATACCTACTTCGCCCTGCTGGTCAAGTGCATCGCCTGGCTCGCCGCATCCAGATACATAGGGGTAAAGATTGGGGGCCCCGATTTCGGAGAACTCTCTACACTACCCACCGAAGACCTCAAAAGAGCCATGGAGCGAATGGAGAAGGAAGGCGCGATTTTCAGACAGCTGGGCATCAGAAACCTTCTTGAAGGGGACTTCTTTGCCTGGTACCTCCATACCTGGGATGAGGACATAGACGGCGCACTGAGAGACCTTTTGAACAAGCTAAATGACTATGACCCCACGACTCTGGATGTCAGCCCTGACGAGACCAGGGACCTACTAAAGGAGCTCTATCATTACCTCATGCCTAGGGAGATAAGACACAACCTGGGAGAGTACTACACCCCAGACTGGCTGGCGCAGCGGTTATTGAACCAGGTAGATGATGAATTCTTTACGGCAGACCCCCAGAAATCGGATTGGCTCAAGAGCAACCTACTAAAGCTCCGTTTTCTTGATCCTGCCTGCGGCTCGGGGACATTTCCAGTTCTGGTGATCAAGCGAATGAGAGAGGCGGCAGGGGAACTTTTCATACCCGAAGGAGAGGTACTGGGGGCAATACTAAACAACGTAGTCGGGATAGACTTGAACCCCCTTGCAGTCATCGCTGCCAGAACCAACTACCTATTAGCGTTGGGGGACCTATTGAGGCACTGGAAGGGCGACAACGATATACCGGTCTATATTTGGCGGACTCAGTGGTCATGCCTGCAGAGGGGAAAGACCTTTGGGCAAGGGGTAAATACCCGCTCTACACCTCCGTCGGTAAGTTTGAAATCCCGAGAGAAGCAGTCAGCTGGGAGAGAATAAGTGAACTAGCGAATGTCCTGGAGGAGGACGTGAAAACAGGCAGGGCAACTGAGGTATTCCTGCGGAGGGCGAAGTCTCGGCTGCATTTAGCGGAAGATGAATTCCTCAGCGCCAGGCCTCATCTTGAAGCCCTTTACCAGAAACTCAAGGACTTTGAGAAGGACAAGCTCAACGGAATCTGGGCGCGCATAATCAAGAACGGCTTCGCACCGCTCTTCATTGGTGAATTCGACTACGTGGTCGGAAATCCGCCCTGGGTAAACTGGGAAAACCTCCCCCAGGGATACCGAGATAGAAGCAAAGACCTCTGGTTCAGGCAAGGTCTGTTTCCACACAAGGGGATGGATGCTATTCTCGGCAAGGGTAAGAAGGACATGGCCATGCTGATGACCTATGTGGCCATGCAGTCCTATCTCCGGGACGGTGGTAAGCTAGGGTTCCTTATCACCCAATCGGTCTTCAAGACTGCGGGAGCTGGGCAAGGTTTCAGAAGATTCATGTTGGGTGACAGCACACTCATTAAGGTCCTTCATGTAGATGATATGGTGGAGCTCAACCCCTTTGAGGGGGCTTCCAATCGTACCAGCGTGGTTGTCCTGCAAAAAGACCGCCCGACAAATTATCCGGTTCCTTACACTTACTGGAGAAAGACAGCGAAGGGTCGCTCCATAGGGTTTGACCAGAACCTTCAAGAAGTTGAGCAAATCACCGAGAGGAAAAGATTTTACGCTGAGCCGGTCGATCCCCGTGATAAGACTTCACCATGGTTGACCGGCAGACCCAAAGCTATCCGGGCAGTGAAGAAGATTCTGGGCAAGTCACACTATGAGGCGCACGAGGGAGCAAACACCGGCGGAGCGAACGGTGTTTATTGGCTGAGAATAGAGGAGCTAAGACCCGATGGTAATCTACTGGTAACCAACATAACCGAGGGTCAAAAGAAGGCAGTTGAGCCGACCCAGGCCACACTTGAACCTGACCTTCTCTATCCATTGCTTCGCGGAAAAGACGTGAAGCGCTGGCGAGCTCAGCCTTCAGCCTGGGTATTGATGGTTCAAGACCCTGTGAAACGGCGCGGCATTGACGAGAAGGAGCTCCAGCTGAAGTATCCAAAGACCTGGGAGTATCTGAAGAAATTCGAGGGAGCACTGAGAACAAGAGCAGCGTTTAAGAGGTATTTCAGTGCTGATGACCCCTTTTACTCCATGTTCGACGTCGGTGATTACACCTCTTCGCCGTACAAAGTGGTGTGGACCCGCGTTGACGTAGACATCAAAGCGGCAGTAGTTGGCACAAGTGAGGTGGCTAGCTTGGAAAAGCCGATCGTTCCAATTGAAACCGCCGTCTTGGTAGCCTTCGATGAGCCGACAGAAGCAAACTACTTTTGCGCAGTGCTTAACTCCTCACCCTTCCGATTTGTGATTACATCAACAGGGGTCCATGGTACAGGTGGATTTGGTTCCCCCAATATTCTTAATAGGGCATCAATACCCAATTTCGACAGTGGCAGGCCTACCCACATTGAGCTCTCTGAACTCTCGCAGAAGGCCCACCAACTGGCTCGCGGACGCAGGGATAGCGAGACTAGCAAAATTCAAATGGCCATAGACTCATGTGCAGCGAGACTGTGGGGACTAACCGACGAAGACCTAAAGGACATTCAGCTTTCGCTCAAGGAACTGGTCGGAGTCCATGACCGTTAGGTTATACATTTCGTCACATTGTGCAATACGCCACAATCGTCATTGTCCCGACGCAATAATAACTGCAACATCCCATTCTGCATCCCCATCAGCGCAGGAGCTAGGCAACGATAGGTTGAGGCGGCGAGGACATACGGCACAGTCAAGCAGTCACAAAACCTCAGATTGTCGCCTTGATCTCCGCGGGGCGTTCAACGAACTAGTGTTTGTCACCCGCTGAATACATAGTACGCTCTGAATACCGCACAAACAGGCTGTTGACTATTTCCTAGGCTGCCGTATAATGTTTCTGTCGCCACAGACCCTTGGGAATACCAGTCCAATACCAATGTGAGGTTGACGGTGAAGTGTTTTTCGGCGAATCGGTGTAGTCCCGAGTATGCCCACCCCACTGTACAAAAGAATCCTAAGTGGGCTCTCTCTTGCTGCTGCAGCAAAATCAACCTCCCTCTCGAGAGTCACAGCTGTTCAAGAATGAAGTCTCCCAATCGATTGACCGATTCCTGCCCGATGAGTCAGGGCAGATACGCAAATCTGGACACCAGAAGCAAAAGGAGGTGGTTGTATGAGTGTATTGCGTAAAGATTAGGTCGCTGGAGGCAACTAATGGTCGACTGACTTCTTCAGGCGCGGAAGGTTAGGTAATTCAAATCAAAAAAGGAGGAAACAAACCATGGACGAAATGGCAAGGAATATTGGACCTATGATGCAATTACTGATGACGGGGTATGGAGCTTTGAGCAAGTCTTTCTACCAGAAATATGGAAAGGAAGCTTTGCCGGTAATAGCTGGAGTCATGGGTCAAGGCGGTGTGGAATGGGGAAAACTTATGCAGAAGATGACGCCAGTCAAAGGTATGAAGACCTACGGTGAAGCATTCAAAGGGATGGGCTCTATGATGGGGATGGGACTAGATGTAGTGGAATTGTCAGACAATAAGATACACTTCAAGCTCTCAAAATGCCCCTTTGGCATAGAGGGCACGAGCAAAGAGCTGTGTGAAGCTATGATGAACCTCGACAAGGCCATGATGAGCACCTTTTTGGGGAAACAAGGTGAGGTGAAAGTACTTAAGACCGTAGCGGCGGGAGACAAATTATGTGAGGTTATTGAATCAATAAGATAGCCTTTCTATTAATAGCTGACTCATTGGATGGCTGATTGAGATTGCCGGAAGAGATCAAATAGAATGATTCGGAGACCCAATACTTAGTCACGTGCAAGAGAATAATATGGGCTGTCTCTAGCGGCCGGGCTGTGGTACGGTTTCTGAACAATAAGCCGGGTTTGCTCTGATGCCCTTAGTGCTTGGTTGGGAATTCTTAACATGTCTGAAGACTCGCGCTGTAACATTCAGCCAGATTGTGTCCGCTATCGCCCTTTTCTCTTTAAAAGGAGCCAATTGATGTCGCCCGTGTGAACCAGAGCGTACTCCCCTTGTAGTCTATCTCCATGAAGTGTGAATGCTAATAGATCTGGCTCCGTTTGCTGGAGTTCATATTCACCGCTATCCCAGATTTCGACCTTGCCGGCGCCGTACAAACCTTCGCCGATGTCGCCCTCGAAATCTATGTAACTCACTGGATGATCATCTACCTGAACGGCCAACCTTCGAATACCGGGCTCTGTAGGAGGGCCTTTTGGCAGGGCCCAGCTCTTGAGTACCCCTTCCATTTCCAGCCGGAAATCATAGTGTAAACGGGTTGCATGGTGTTTCTGGACTACAAATCGACTCATCTTGAATGCGGCCTTCTTCTTCTTCTGAACTCAACCGGTTTTCAAAGGAGGCAGGCTGCGCAAGAAATCAATGGCATCTTGAGCCGTGGCGACCTCAATTACCGTAATGCGTGTCGCCATAGCCAGAGCATCAGAATAATCCTCAGCTGGCGAAAGGAAGTACTCGGCTCCCGCCCGTTCCGCTGCCACTACTTTCTGCTGAACGCCGCCTATTGGACCCACGTTCCCGTCCAAATCGATAGTACCGGTGCCGGCAATCTTCCTTCCTCCCGTGAGGTCCTGGCCAGTAACCAGGTCATAGACCGCCAGAGTGAATATTAGGCCCCCTGAAGGCCCGCCATAGACTTTCTGCGGCACGATCTCGACCGGAAACGGCAGACTAATACCGCTGTTATGCTGTACGATAGAAATGCCTATACGCGCTGGCCCGCCCGCTTCTAGAGGTTCCATCGTGGGTACACTGACATCCATTATCTGTCCCTGGCGTTCGATTGTCAGATTAAGGGTTGATCCTGGAGTCACCGATTCCAGCTGCTTGGTCAGGTCCGCCGGAGAGATGACCGAGTGGTCATTGACTCCGGTAATAACATCGCCCGGTTGCAGGACTGCGACCGCCGGGCTTGAGGGCAGAATGGCGACGATACTAACTCCATCGTTGTTAATGGTTACCGGATATCCCGCCAGGCGCAGGCCTACGATGACTGCAGTTGTGGCACTATCCAGAAGCATCTGGTAGTTCTCCCGGGAAACGTTTTGCGCCGTCGTATCTGAGGGAACAATTTGGGTCTGGGGCACAAGCCTTATCGAGCGGTCCACATGGGCGTAGGCCCATTCTCCAGCCAAGATGGGAGCCTGAGGAATCACTGTCGTTAGGATGAGGCTTCCGGTCGAGGAATGGCGGTACTGTGACGGCAGTTGCACCATGGGTTCCACGGAGACAGTGAATCCGGGAGCCTCAAGACCCTCATCCAAGGGAACAAGGCTGAAAGTGACGGCTGCCAACGGAAGCAGCAGCAAGACCACAAGAGAAGACCGGGCAACCATCGCCGGCAAACTGAAGCGTGCTACTCGTTCGGGCCGGTCCCATTTCCAGCCCCTCCGAAGAGCCAAACTGATTACAATCAGAGCGCCAAAGATAAAAGTAGACGCAGAAGTCTCAAGGCGAAAACGGGCTTGTTGAGAGATTAAGATAATACCCCACACAATAGATCCGGCGGCAATACCCCATCCAAAGCGCAGTGCCAGCCGGGTCGCTAAACCTGGTAGCCCCAATAGCCGCCAGATAATAGCCCGCATAAGCCGGCCCCCATCGAAAGGAAACGCCGGGATAAGATTGACGGCCACTAATCCTAAGTTGAAGAAGATTAAGAAAAAAGCGATGGTATTTGCAAAGACGTTTATCTGCAGGTTCCACAACACATAAAATAAAGCTGCCAGCAAGCACTGAATCAGCGGTCCGGCCAAGGCTACCAGGGCTTCTTTTCCGGCATGCGGCGCCGCCGGCCAAAAGTGGGCCGGGTCCCCCAGGGGACTGAAGAAAATCCGGTGAGGTGGACCGCTGCCAGCTTTGGTTGCGACTATATGGGCTAGAGAGTGAAGGAAGAAACATAAAAACATGAGCGCCAGAATAGCAAAGGAAACTGCCCAAGCTTGAGCGCTATTAAGGCCGGCTCCCATAATGGGAACGTAGATTAGGGCAATCGCGACTACGGAAACTGGCGCTAGCAACAAGAAGCTGGCATCGAAGATGATGATGAAATAGCCAAGTCTAACTGCTAGGCCGTAGATAATGTGGTATCTCAGCCACCGGAGAATATCTCTTAGAGCACCGCCCATCGTCAAGTATCCTTATGTATTTACCATCGTACAGTCATCTTCGCTTTGACAATCCGGATCTCCGTACCACAGTCATGTTTCCATAATAATATATCCTTTCTCAATGAATATCAGGCGCGTAGTAGCAACTATTGAACTTTTCATCGGAATGTTACCCTAACCGTCGCGGACGTATTGCACGAACCAATGCTACGTCATATGCCCGATTAGCGTTGCGCCAAACTGGCTTTGGTCCACTAGTCAGAATCTGGAAGGTCTTTCGTGACGGCTAAACTGCTTCACTCGGGGTTGAAACGCGGAGCACACGTCGGTGAGAGAGATTATTGCAGACTCTCCGGAGCCGCTATAAGCCAGTCATCGTAACTAAAGCTGACTACCGTTGCCGCAGAGTCTTTCCCTTCTTTCCAGCTTGACCTTTAGGGTGAGGAGTGGAGAGCATCAGGTCGTGAAATAGCCGCTCCGCCATCTTCATATGGCTCCTGTCATCATCTGCCACCATCGCCTCTATGTTTTCTCCCGGATTGAGATACTGGAATGCCTCATGCCTTATCGTTTCAAGTAATCTAGCGAAGGTCTGTCTGTCTTCCTGTGACAACGGCGACATGACATTATTGATAAACCTCCATCCCACGGGAATTGCCAGTTCAAAAAGGTTCTCAGCCTTGCTGGTGGGAGTCACATGCACTATCCTGCGGTCTATCCTATCTCTTGTCCGCCTCACCAGACCGGCTTTGACCATGCGGTCGATTATCATGCTGATGCTGTTCGGGCTGCGTCCTATCCACTTCGCTATCTCGACTATGCCTGCAGGAGGACCGAGTTGCTTCACGGCCGCAAGCACTGTGAACTGTTCCATGGTGAGTCCCTTCTCACCATACGCTTGGTCCTCACAGAGTCTAAACAGGCCGACGTCCCGGTGCATCAGGAACCACAGTCTCAGAACCAAGTTTTCGGATTTCACATTTGTAGCCATATTAGGGTCCTCCTTGATTATTTCATGCCGACTCTCTTGATCTGTGCCGCTCATATTACACGAAAGTGCTGTTTGTCTACAACTGCCCCCGATTGTCGTTAGTTCGAAGTGAGGAGGCAGTCAGGCCCGGCTTATCTGACAACCGGTTGCCAAGGCGCAGCTACCGAGTGTCCATCATCACTCAGAAGGCCAGATCGGGTCTTCGAGATTTCCTCCCCAGTTTCGCTTCTTTCCCGCATCATTGATATCTATTCGTGGTTCTAAAGAACTACACCCTGAAACGTTTCGGGGTAGTTTCGGGGTTAGTTTCAGCGTAGTTTCGGGGTCAGTTTCAAGGTGGTTTCGGGGTTGTCCAAGGATTGTCTCATCTTATTCCTAGTTCTACACACACTTTCATTGCTACCTCGGCTGATACCTTTACTCAGTTTCATTTCCATTTCCACAGCTACTTTCACGTACTCGTCCCTCAATCGGTTTCACCATTGTAGGTGCCAGCTTCGTTTTAGCTACACTTTCTACGGTCGAAGTATAGAGCCGCAGAAGTTAGAACCTGGAATTGGAACAACGGAGCGAATTCTGAGACTCTGCTTCAGTTTCAGCTGTATCCAGTTAGGTATCCACTCGCGCTGGTTCTGCTTCTATATCCACCTCCTTAGCTACTCCCACGTCCGGTTCTTTAGCTACTTCCACGCCCACGTCTTCAACCGCTTCCACATACTTTTTCTTCAATCGGTTTCACGGTTGAAGGTGCCAGTTCTCTCTTAGCTTTCTTTTAGCTACAGTTCCGGGCAGAAATGTGGAGCCGTGAAAGTTGGAACCTGATGCTGAACAAGGCAGCAAATCTTGAAGGCACTGCATACCTGATAACGGGTCACAAAGCGATGAAATGTGCAAAAGGACAGGATTCTGACCGCCGCAGCCAGGTAATGGTCGCTAAGACCCGCAAAGCCCCTTTGAATCCAACTTAATATCCAGCTGACCACTATTGTATGCAGACAATCATCAGCATAAAATGCGGTATCAACTGGGCACTAACGGTGTGATCAAGGAGTAGACAATTCATGAATGAGTTCGCTTTAATGCTGGCTGGTTCCATAGTTGGCGGTGTACTTGCTTCCCTGATAGCCATACTTATTTGGGATCAATATAAGAAGCCGAAACTGAAAATCGAAATTCCCGAGAAAATACCAGGGAAGGAACCATCGCCTCAGCCCGAATTCTCCAGAGCATTCTACCATTTGAAAGTGAGGAATGAAGGCAAGTCTCCTGCCTACAGTTGCCGGGTGATAATGAGGTTCTTCGACGAAGACTGTAAGACACAACTTTTCGCTCCGGTAAACGGAAAATGGGACAGAGGACCAGAACCCCTCATCTTTTCGCCCGTCCCAGTAGAGGTGTTGCCAGATGGAAAACTCAAGATTGAAACGCGCGAGACTCGCCAGAATTTCGTCATTCCATTTGCCGAGACTATAGACATTCACCCTAGAATGCCTTCAGAAGGCTTTGGCGTTGTTGTGAAGTACGAAAACGAGAAGGAATGTTGGCCGTTCAGCTCTTGGAGTTACATATTAGGGCACGGACACAGAGTTCATGAATGGCGATTAGACGGTGGTCAATACGTGGTTGAAATCGAACTTTTATACTCCGGCAAGGGGTCAGTCAAGAGGAAGTTTCTTCTCATAAACGAGGGCACGACCATAAATAGTGTGGAAATAAAGTCTTGTGATGCCCAAGCAGGCGGTAGTTCCACAACGTAGAATTGCTGTGACACATGTTGGCTTTTCGTTTAATGCGGGTGAGTCGTTCTGGCCAATGCTCACAATTCCTCGCTTAGGTAGAGGGTGGAACTGGGCCAGCACTGGTGGCGCATCGTAGGGATTAGTGAAACCGGGGTGCATCATATGAAATAGCGACTCTCTGAACCTGCTAATGACAATACTCTTTTGTCACTAGATAGATATCTGCGTCGTGGTATTGCAGTTCTCCCACGAAGAGCATATGATCTTCCTAGAGAGTATATGGATACATATGACGTTCTCGTCGTGGGCGGTGGCATAGCCGGATCGGTAGCCGCGAGACTTTCAGCGCAGCATGGTCTCAAAACACTGCTGATCGAAAAAGCAAAAACGCCGAGAAACAAACCTTGTTCCGGGATACAATTCACCTATTTTGAGAGGCTAGTGGGCGAGAAAATACCTGAGGATAAGCTCTGTAGGAACCAGTTCTTCAAAGTGGAGATGACGACGCCGAGCGGCCAGACGCTCCAAGGCAGGATGAAGATGCTGAATTTCTGGAGGTCGACGCTTGATAGCTGGCTGAACTCGCTTGCTGTTAATGCCGGGGCAACCTTTCGCGATGAGACTCGATTGATCGATTTCCAGACGGACCAAGATATCATACGAGCACAAATCAGAACAAAGGATGATGAGTACGAAGTCGGGACCCGGTATCTAGTCGCTGCAGATGGACTGAGATCAGGCTTAAGGAGGAAGCTGCGTCCGCAGGATTTCGAGGAGAGAAGCTCGGGAGCGGCCATTAACCTCTATTTCGTCGGTGATGCAGATCTGGATCCAAATACGTTATATATGTTCTACAATAGAGAATTCTCGCCCCTTATGTTTGCTTGGGTCTATCTCAAAGACGACCGATGGGTAATAGGTACGGGAGCAGATAGAGAACCTGTCAGATACGCTGAATCATTCTTCGAGTATGTTAAGGAGAAGTACGGTCTTCGGGGGGAGGTAGTGAGGAGAGAGGGCTTCACGTCATCTATTAAGAGCGGGGTCTTCCTGGGTGAGGGGAACATCTTGATGACCGGAGACGCTGCTGGCTTAATGGACCTGTACCGTGGGATGGCCATGGACAATGCTGCCATGAGCGGACGCTTGGCGCTGAAAGCCATCGTTGAATCTGAGAAAGAGGGCGGGGTTGCTGTTGCACCATATCAGCGACTTATGAGGAGGGTGGCTCGGACGACGGCCAAGAACGAAGCAAAACAGGCTGCCAGATATGCCGCAGACAAAGCACTCCAGAAGAGCCTGTCTCCGTTCAGCCTGATGACGGGTGGACTTCTCATGCTGCTGGTTGCCAGGTTGAACAGAATCCTGCCCCCAGATAGGATAATCACACTGCCGCTCTAGAACCAGAAACGAAGCAGCCACCAAAAGGCGGGCCTGATTCTACCAACGCTGCATACTGCGGTTACACATTGTGACGTAATGTTCAGGGCAAAGAATAACCCTGAGTAAAATAGTTACAGGCCAGGATAGCTTGTCCACCCATGACCTGTAACTTTGCTCGATTCTTACCTCTCGCGGATATCGACGCCGGTTGGTTCGCTTGCCCGTCTAGATTCCAGATATTGGCTCTTCTTGCGTGGTTTGATGATCATGGCAATCAGTGCGCCAATACCTATCACATCAGCCACAATGCCTATGACAAGCGCGCTTTCTTCAGACCCTCCTGAAGCACCTATGATGAGTCCACCTAGGAAGCCAATACCAGCTGCTATCCCTAGAGGTAAAAGAGCCCATCCCTTCCAGCCACGCCGCCATGCTGCAATGGCTAACCCTATTTCCAGCGCTAACACCATATTGATCGCCTCCTTTCCACATTCATTATCTCTTAACTTTGAGTACTGCTATTCACATTCGAATGAGCTGTAGCTCTCCTTCGTAGCCATCATAAAGCTGCGGGTGTTGAGGGTGGCCATATCTCTCACCGTATGATGTGACTTTGGGTTCTACATAATCAAAGAGCTCTTCGACAGAAACCACACGGTCCCTATCTAGGTCGATAGTTTCTAATTCGCTGAAAGCGTCTATGATATAGTACGGAAAGACAAAGCGGCCGAGCGTGCCGTATCCGACACTGTCTTCGTTCCTGCCGCTTGACGCCATGATTACACGGCCTGGCTTGGAGAGGTGTGCGATGAAAGCCCCAGATTTGCAGGTTTCGAGAATGATCACCAAGCTTTCTGAATCCAGTTTATCTAGCCAACTGTCCAACAGAGAGCCAGTTACGTCTCTGGCATAAGATGACTCTAGGGAATCATGCGGCAGCATATACTCGCCAGAATCACTGTGCCCAGCAAAGAAGAACAGCACGACATCGTCCTTGCTCTCCCGGGGAGCCAGCCAGTCGACTAGGGCATCCTCTATGCCTGCCTGAGTAGCTTCAGTATTGACCAGCAGTTTGACGTGGTCGTCACCCCAAAAGCCAGACAGTTGCTGATAGAGAGCTGTAGCATCATTATCATTCCACTTCGTATCCTCTAAGTATTTGTAGTCACATACGCCTACGAGTACAGCCCAGTGTTCCATTTCAGCCGCCTTAGGCTCAGAAGCAGCTGGCACCGACATCTTGGAGACTGCTGGAGCAGCCTCTGCCGCCGCATTGGAGTCTAAGGCTGATACTGACGTGGACCCCGAGGGTAGATTCACAGCTGCCGATGACACTGATACTGCGCTCGATGGCAGGTTATCACTCGGTGATGATACCGGAGCCTCCACCTCTCTGCCTCTGCCAGAGATTATGGCCAGCAATGTCAGTGCTAGTGCCACAATCAAACTTGAAGCAAAGATTTTCCTTCGTCTTGTCATGGTTGCACCTTCTTTTCCAAGTTGTCTAATCTCAGCTTATACCTTGCCTTCGACATACAATTGAGTTCTGATGGAAAATCGATTGAAATATCGCTGAATATTTGATGACATCATGAGTGCCAAGATATAATTGGGGCTACGGCAACGTTTCGGTTGAGAGCAATCAACCCAAGACTTCCAGTCACGATAAGAGAAGGACAGCCCAAAGCCGTTGGAGGTAGAAAATGGAACAGGGGGCAAGAGGTTTCTTGCAAGTTGTGTTTGTAGAGGAAAAAGGAGGCAGGGTCTGTAAAGATATAGTGGTGGAGTTGGAGCAGAAAAATATGCTTATTGGTCGTCGTGACGCAGAGAAGAGGCTATTCCCAGACATTGAAATCAATAGCCCCTGGGTTTCGCGTCGACACGCGGAGATTGTCTGGGACGACGGGCAATACTTCCTGTGTGATGCAGGCAGCAAGGGCGGGACCAAGGTCAAGAGCTTAGGGGAAGATGAATGGAAGAACGTTGACGCGCACGACAATCATCTTCTAAGACAGGGCGACTGCATCATGCTAGCCGAGGAACGAGCTCTACTTTCTTATTATGAGTCTGAAGAGCCCGGCGGAACTTGGCCCTCTCTTCCTACGCGTGAGAAAGGACTGGAGCTAGACGAGAAGGGAATATTCAAGGTAAATGGCAAGGAGATAAAGCTAGGACCAATAGAGTTTGACCTGCTTAATTTCCTCTATCAGTGTCCAGGTCGGGCTTTTGATATGGACAGAATCGCAGATGCGGTGTGGGCGGAGAAAGGAGCTACAGACTGGACTATCCAGGCATGCATACATCGTGTTAATGAGAAGATTGGCTGCGATCCGCAAGACCGAAACAAAGCTACGGGCATCCGCATTAGCATGGTGATGGCAAGTAGCCCTACAAGAAAGGCTATTTATAGACTAGATCTTCCTGGGATGAAGTGATTCAGGCTTGGGACGCGGTCTGTTTCTGGGCGGTTTCTTTTGTCTGTGTTAGCCGCAGACCCTCTGTTTGTCGATTGACTTTGTCAGCCGGAAGTCACGTCATTTCTAGAGTTAGGATTTACAGCAACGTGCAGAGTCGACCAAAGGTAGATAGCATCCTAGGGAAAAGAATCTAAGTTGAAGACAAACGCCGTACCGGTTAATAGAAACGGATATATAGTCATCCCATTGCCCTGACTGAAGAGCGTTAGCGTAAAGAAAGGCCTCTGAAGCCCTGCCCACAGAGCACACTAGATCAGTTCAAGAAGAATCGCTAGAGTTCTGTGTATTCATAGACCTGGCACAACAGATAAGGGCACGCAGGAAATGTGTGTTACACGGCTCTATCTGGAGAGCATGCAACCATACCTGTTGAGCTTCTTCCATTCTCTCTTGTTGTGCGTAGACCTTCGCTAACAAGTCGAGAGCGCTTGTTTCTGACGGCAACCGCTTCACGACGGGCAGAAGCAGAGCCTCGGCCTGCTTTAGCTTGCCTCTCCTTGCCAGTAGTGCGGCCCGAGCTAGAGCTATTGACTCCAACAGTCGAATCCGTGATGTGCCTTCCTGCATTCCAGTCTGTTGCGAAGGCTCCAATTCGAAGACGGTAGAATACTGCTTCCTTTTGTAATCCATTCGGCCACCTCTCTCATAGTCAAAGTTTAGGCATTGTTTTGCCTCTACGAGGGTCAGTTTCTGGAATCGACCGCAGCAAAAGATCATGTAGCTGCAACACCACTATTCTGAGCCCATCCAGGTCATTCGTGTCTATGACACGATGGCCCTGAGCTATGAGTCGCTCTGCTTGAGCTTGGTCACGCATATCAGACTTGTTACCTTCCAGATACTGGAAATGTGCGATCCAATATTCGATGTGCCTGCCTAGAATTTGCCCTTCAAGTCCATGGATACGGTCTATCTTTTGACGGAGAAGATCATCGTCTTGGCCTGCCAACGCTTCACTTATCTCTCGCTCCAGAGCATTGAACTTGTCCCTATCATTCCTGTCACCCACTTCGTCTACGGTACGACGAGTCTCTGAAACCGCCTTCTCAGCTTCAGAAACGAGTATAGGATGCTCCAGCACATCCTGAACATCATCTATGGCGCTCTTCAAGTTACGCAGGCGTTTCTCACATTTATCAGCTGCATCCCGATCTGTTTTAGCTGCAGCGAGCGATACTTCAATATCATGCACCATCCTTTCATCTTCAATGGTTTGCAGAGATCTGTCGGCCTGGGCACTTCTCACTTGTTGAGCGTGTTCACGAACTTCTCTAAGACGGTCTTTTTCGCGCTTGAATTCGTTCTCCAGTTCTGCCAGGTTAGCGATGCTCTTCCCCAGCTGCAACACGTTCACAAATTCTTCATCAAGAACAGGTATGTAAGCTTTGGTTCGCACCAGCCGCGACTCATCTATATCAATAGTTATCTCGACATCGCTGCCGAGTGGGACATCACGTCGAACATCCTCGCCAGATATCTCTAGTGCCCCAATCCAGGAGTTCCTGTCGGCGCGTCTGGTGACCTCCCCCTCGTAGACAGGAATCCTGAGAAGTGCGCCCGATTCTCCCTTCTTGACCGATACGGTGGTGCGGTGTATCTTGCGGCACCGGGCAGACAGTGTTTTGCCTTTTTCCAGGAAGATTTGCATCTGTCCATTGGCTAGACCGACGCCAACAGACTGAACAAGACATTGACCGGAAGGCACGTTGCCGAGAGTGTAGGGAAGATGCTCAGGCACCGCCACGCAGAGATTCCCAGCCCCGTCCCTTAGCTCGATTAAGAACTCACTGGTTCGCTCACTGGTATGCACAGTGGTCATGAATTTACCATCAGCAGTGATGCTTACTTTCCCGCTTCTCCACTTAGTCCTTGCCTCCACAAACTCAATCGTGAAACCAGCCAGGGATTTCCCTTCCGGTGCAATTACCTTCCCACCAACCACAGGTTCAGGATCGTTGCCAATAGGATCGTATTCCGGTACGATGCGGTATTGCTCGGCAAGAACCTGGCGGTCTGGTACAGCGATATCACCTGGTATCAAATGCGTCGCGGCGAATATGGCAGTGCCTCGCGCATTTACCGTAAACGGATCAATGCCGGACTCCAGAGGAATCTTCAGCTTATCCCTCAGGATGTCCCGAAAAACCGGGGTCAGGGTAGGACCGCCCACCAGAATCACCTTTTGAATGTCATCTGGAGATAGCCTCTTCTCTTCGAGTGTCTTCCGACACAGATTTACCGACCTCTCGACGAATGGCTCTATAAGCGGCATAATATCACTGCGTTTGAGTTCATACTCGAATCTTACACTCTTGCCCCGGTCGTCCTGACAGAGTGGGTCAATAATGACATCAGTCTCGATGTCTCTGGAGAGACGAATCTTGGCCTGCTCAGCATAGAGTTTGAGTTTAGCAAATCCTGCTTTCCACTTAGTATTGCCTCGATTAAAATCAGAGAGGGAGTGCTCTCTCCTTAGTGCCGGAACGAATAGCTGTTCCACGATTTCCCAATCGATGAGTTTGCCCCCAAGGTGATTGTCCCCATTGTGGTGTACCACTTGAATCTGACCGTCGCGCAGCTGGATGATAGCTACGTCAAAAGTGCCGCCACCAAAGTCATATACCATCCAGAATACGCGGTCACTCGCGCTCTGAAATCCATAGGCAAGGGCGGCGGCAACCGGTTCCAGCACTAGAGGGCTGAGAAGCAGTCCAGCTAGTTTGGCTGCCCTGTTGGTGGCATCGCATTGGGGCAACTCGAAGGCTGCGGGCACACTGATAGCCGCAGCAATGACTTCTTCGCTTGTCTGTTGCTGCACATCGCCCCGAAGAGATTTCAGGACCTCTGCGGAGAGTTCCTCCGGCTTCATCTCGCGACCACTTCTGGCAAAACGATAGATTTCGGATGTTCCCATTTGAAGCTTGAACTCGCAGTAGGCGTTTCCGTTATCGTACTCCAGTTGTTCCTTAGCCAGGCGACCTACATAGAGTTTCCCCTTGCCATCTATCCACACGGCAGATGGAGTGTAGTCCTGCCCTTCATTATTCTTGAAGACCTTTGTGTCAGTACCATTCAAGACCGCAATTTTACTGTTGGTGGTACCGAGATCAATGCCAAAATCTATCGTCGCTCTCACCATCGTTTCTGACCCTCCTTTTTATTTGTTTGTTCCAATGGTTCACTCAAGCGCATCCTCAACCTCGTCTATGGCACTTTTAAGGTCGCGGAAGCGCTTCTCGCATTTATCGGCTGCATCCCGATTTGTTTTAGCTGCAGCGAGCGATACTTCCGCTGTCCTCCAATACAATTCACTTGTGTTCCGGTGTATCAGCCTTTGTAGCGGCTTCAGGCACACCTACGATAACCTCTCCCATTTGAACGAGTTTGTCTCTGTGGTATATGGAGGGCTTAATCGTCTCGGTGATCTGTTCTCGTGTAAGTCCTGGCGTGGGCTGGAATTCTATGACGCGTAATGCCATGCCTCCAGCATATTTCTGGCCAGTGTGATCTTTGACCTCTATACCTCCTTGCCTGAGAGTATCCCAGGCAGATTCCAAATCCCTCAAAACTCGTTTTTTCTCTTCAGAGACCTCACCTTCTATAGCCAATCTGCGCTGTAGGCGCCAGACAGAAACCCCCATCTCTACAGCTAAACTCAATAATCCCTCTTCTTTCCCAGAGCTTATCTTGGCGTCAGATGGAGAAGATGCTAGGAAATTGACTATATCTTCCATGGACTCTGCAAGTTCCGGCCACTTTGGAGTCGCGATCCTGAACTCCCTGTTGTAGCGTATAAATTGTCTCAAACTGTCCCTTAACGTTTCCAGCATTGACTCAATCCTCCTACTCTATTAGACTCATGATGGTTTCTCTCCGAACTTCCATCCCCTAGATAGGAATTCCACGATAGCGGGAAATTCTTTGTAGTCCTTATCAGACTTGATTCCCGACGGTTTCAATAGTGCAGAGATACCATACCCAAGTCCTATACAGGCAGCGAAAACACCGATTCCTACGCCCATGTTCTCTGTGGCTCCACAGGAAATACCGCCGAGAACAAATGCCAGGATCCATCCTGCAATTGCTGGTGCGTTATGATGGCTATGTGCCGACTTGCATTGTTCGCATCGAGGCACCTTGATGGTGATATGCCGGTACTGGATATTCGTCCCTCCCCATGTGCGGGTACGCACCACATCTCCGTGCATTTTCACTTCGACGACTGCTTTGTCTGCAGCGGGGCGCTTCTTGCAGAACCAACACGTACCCTGTTCCAAGTTATTCCTGATAATCCTTATATTCTCTTCCATGCGCCGACGCATGGACGCACTCACCACAATTTTCAGAGCCCGCTCCAGCAACTCCAGTGATACGGGCCAGTTTTCGGTTTTATTAGCGAAAGCAATCTGAGAATTCAGCACCTGTGAAGCCACTTGGTCACGTACTGATTCCCGAGTAGCGTGCCCCTCTGGCAAGACTTGGTCGAGCGTTGCTAATAGCTCACAGGTATCATCTATCACAGAGCGAACAACTTCGTCGGCGTGTTCTGGAGCTATCTTCGTCTCATTCTCGGCATTCAAGCAAATGGTCTTGATATGGTCGCGTAGCGGCGCTACGGCTCGGCGCAGAGCCTCATCAATCACTGTCCCATCAAATCCAGACTGGGACATCAGGCCGATATGAAAAGACACTTCTTCGTTGCTCCCCTTTTGGGCCGCTTGGACGGCAAGCATAGCATTGATAGAAAGGATTACTGAAGGCAGTCCCGTTCGAATCCTGCGGGCCGTACCGGTTGTCAGGCGCGGGTCGCCTAATTCACGGATTCGGTCCGCCAATCGGTGCCAAAACCCTTCATGTTCCATTAGGATATGCCACCTGAGGAAGGCCTGTTCCCAATAGGATCCCTTCTGCTGAGATTGTTTTTTTGAGAGCGTCTGTGCTGCTGCGACACACTCCAAATCCAGCGCCAGGGTGTGGTACAGGATGGCAAGGTTGTGCATAGATACATTAGCTTCGCTGGATTTCTCTTCATGCTGCTTCCATACCGCAACCGCACCTGTGAAATCGTTGCGTTTCACCGACACAAGTGCCTCATCTTCATCCTCTGGCAAACCCATCTGTAGCGGCCAAAACCAGAAGAATTCATCAATGAGACGTGATTCCGGATCAGTTAACCTCTGGTATGCCTCTCTTCTAGCGTCACTATCAGGCGCTGGCACAAGAGGCAGAAACCCCCTTTGCATCCGGCCTATGTCTCCCAGTTTCTCCATGATGTTCAGTTTGCGCATCCGGGAGTACGCTAATCGCGGTGAAGTGGTAACCGGGATCTCTAGCATCCGGAAGGCATTGATTCGATAGATGTCGGGCCGGGCCATTCTGAGCAGTATATCCCTGCTTCTGTCCCTAGCACTTATCCCGGGGGTGGGATCATCTTCGCTCATTTGGACCTTATCCTCTCTCCTTGATATCTTACCCGCTCTGCTGAATCCTGTCCTTGGTAACCCCTTTTCATCGTTACCATGCACCACATCGCCACTATCTGGATATCCCCCGCCGCCATAGTCTCAATTGATACTCGTGCCTCTCTCGGAGCTTTGGCCACTTATTCAATGCTTCCTCAAGAAGATCGGCTGCTTCGATAAGCTTCCTCGTATCCTGGGAAAGACTCTGTGCCTCCGCGACCATTTTTTCAGCGGCAGTCTGGTCAGATTGTGCCAGCGAGCCGAGAGCGCTTTTATACTCGTCCCCCTTTCTCTGCCTTCCCTTCTTGGATTCCGAAGGTTTCCATTGTGAGAGTTCGATCAACAGTGCAGATGCGTCGGGATAGCGGTCAGCAGGATTGAGTTCCAGACAGCGCGATACAATAGAGTCGAGGACTGAATCGACTCCAGAATTGAAACAGCTTGATGGGACTAACGAGTGCTTCCAACATTTTCCACTCGAGAAATCCATCATACCCCCCATCGGAAAAGGCAAGCGATCCGTGAGCAGAAGATAGAACGTAGCACCGATTGCCCACACATCCGCAGCACAAGAGTCCATATTTGATAGGCATTCCGGAGGCTTAAAGGCAGGTGTTCCCTTGGCACTAGCAAGAAGAGTTAGAGGATTCACTTTCTTAGCTAGCCCAAAATCGGCAATCCTGACGCGTATACCCCCGGGGTCGTAGCCGACCAAGATATTTTGAGGCTTAATGTCTCTGTGGATAATTGGTGGTTTCTCGGCGTGTGCGACAGCCAATCCCATGCAGACTTGCCGGACAATCTCTACAGCATCGGCAATGGGCACGAAGTTAGCTCCAAAGGATTGCCAAAAGGTGTCAAGGCTGCCTCCGGCGACATACTCCATTGTGAAGAAGCCACACTGTCCAATGCGCGTTTTCACAATACCGGCATCGAATACCCGAATGATGTTTGGGTGCCCAATTCTTGACAAGATTATGGCCTCACTCAGTTTCTGCTCTATTTCCTCTTGTGAGGAACTGGGTGATTTGAATACCTTCATGGCTTGCCTGCCAAGGAACTTATGCTTGACACGGTATACCTCAGCGAATGCCCCTTCTCCAAGAAACCGATCTATTTCATATACGTCGTGTACGATTTTGCCCTCATCGAACAGCATGGAAATTCACCCCCTGGGCAGAGACCTTGATAGATTGTATAATGCGTGATGTGTCCATGTAAAGACCCTGCTTGGTCACGCTTTCATATCTCCAACTTCGGCTGAACATCATCCAGCATAGTTGACGAATAATCACACTCACACACAGACTCTATCTAGTAAGCCCTATTTCACTACTCTGGCAAACTGGTTCGACATCCTGCGCAGGATGGTCTGGTGCATGGGAGCGTTTTCCCACGCTGCGGGGTTTGAGAACCATAGCTATCAGGGTGCCTATACAAATAATGTCAATCCCAAGCCCAACACCAAATACGCTCTCCTCAGAACCTCCTGAAGCAGTTATGATGAGGTCAGTCAGAAGGCCGATGCCAAATCCTATCCCGAGGTGCACAAGCGCCCATCTCTTCCAACCACGCCGCCAGGCCGCAATGGCCAACCCTATCTCCAGAATGAACAGCATTTTCGCGCCTCCTTTGATTTGATTCTAATGTCTCTATGTGTTCGGGCCCTGTTCCGAATAGTCGTATCTAGCCATGGATCATAGCCCCGGCAATGCTCGCGACAATAAGTGCTATCATCCCCGGCCAGCTTTTTCCCTGCCATGTGAAACCAATGAAAAACCAGCCTGATACCAGTCCCATAATCAAGCCGGCAATTCCCAACACCAGGACATGCACCAATATGTAATAGCGCGTAGCCACCTCCGGTTTCTCACTTACTTGGGTTGCTTGTCCCTGATCACCCACGTAAGGTGATGCCGATTTCCCGCTATTGATGTTGGTCAGCAATTTGGCGAGAGGTGTAACAACCAAACCTGTGAGCAGCCACAGAATCGCTGTACCAACCACAAAGCTCCAGAGATTCATTGTCATTACCTCCTTCCTTCCTTGCCCTGTTGCCTAAATTGTAGAATCGAATTCTTGGAGAGCATTGACAGGAGGGTGAAAAAAGGATGAAAATTGCGTGCATCTCCGACTTTTGATACGGATTTCACGGAGGCCTGAGATGAACGAAAAGAGTGGAGCGTTCTTAAGAGTAGAGAGACTGGCAAAAGGAAAGGTCGAAGGTTATGAACAGTGGGATGAAATACCTTTAAATACGGACGTCGTGGTTATAGGGCGTCCGAGTAAGAAACCAGATGCCATTCCGCCGGATATCAAGATCTTGGGTGACGACTATGTTTCAAGGAATCACGCCGAAATCTACTTTAGTTTCAGCGATGCTAGTTTCATGCTACGCGACAACGGAAGCCTCAATGGTACCTTCCTAAACGGCGAGATGATTGAAAGAAACAGGGCTTGTCCTCTTAAAGACCACGATTTGATTGGCTTCAGCAAAATCTCCGGTGACATGAGAGTGATTCTCAGGTTCCGAACATCATACTCGACTCTGCCACCATGGATCGAGGAGAAGCTATCGAGACCCGCGGAGAAACAGGGGTTTGCCATCAGCATTGCAGCAAGAAGAATCTTTGTCGACGGGAAAGAGATCCCTCTCACCAAGAAAGAATTCATGGTCATTGAGGTCCTCTACAATAATAAGGGGAATGCCTGTAGCATAGACGACATTTCGTGGGAAGTTTGGGGGAAGGAAGGTGCTGGTGATGAACTGATTGCCAAGTACATTAGCCGCCTCCGGGAAAAAATTGAACTTGAGCCATCTAAGCCACGCTATATCGTAACTGTTCCTGGACGTCACGGGTGCTATCGTCTTGAGATGTAGCCTGTTGTCAGCTCGCTGTCAACTTCACTTCAAGATCTTCTGCGTGGTGAATTTGGTAATATACCGATACGAAATGAGTGAATAGAGCAGCCGACAATCTGACAGGGAGGTATGTTTTTTGAAGCTAGCAGTCCAGAGCGCAGGAGCTTCTCATAAGGGGATGGTTCGTTCTCTGAACGAGGATGGCTTGCTAAGTATGGAATTGTCTTCTCTCGAAGGAACAGAGAGTATGTTCTTCGGTCTTTATGCGGTTGCTGATGGAGTGGGTGGATGTGAGGGAGGAGAGATTGCAAGCAGTGTGGCGCTGCGAGTGCTGGCCGCCAGCATAGCTAAGTCTCTTCTCTTGCCGATATTGCGGCCAGACGCGCAAAGCTTGAATAGGGAGTCCGTGTTACAAGTGCTAGCCAAGGGAGTGGAGGCCGCCAATAACGAAGTATATAATCAGGCTCAAGCTAAGGGCAATAACATGGGCACGACCCTGGCGGTGGTGCTGGTAGTCAATGACACAGCCTACATTGCTAATATAGGAGATAGTCGGATTTACCTGCTGGAGGGTGAACAGCTTCGCCAGGTAACAACTGATCATTCTTTCGTAGCCGGCCTGGTAGCGGCCGGGGAAATTACTCGTGATCAAATCTATACCCATCCGCGACGCAACATCATCACCCGCTGCTTGGGAATGCAGCGGGATATGGAAGTGGATATTTTCGTGGAAGAGCTGAAATCAGGAGACTCTCTCTTAATCTGTTCAGATGGGCTATGGGAGATGGTGAGAGACGATAAAATCAACCAGGTGCTGCTACAATCGCGCAGCCCCCAGTGCGCTTGCGAGGGACTGGTTGAACTGGCTAATCAGAATGGTGGCATCGATAATGTATCAGTGATTATATTTAAGAGAGGTGCATAGAGGAGGTGTCCAAATGCATTGTGATCTATGCAACAAGACGATTTCATCAAGCGAAGTAGTTAGCATCCCGTTAAAGGAAATGCAGAAATCCGTCCGTGAAGGTTTTAATCCATTCAAGACACCAGGTATAAATATGTCTTTGGCGACAGGACTCACCGGGATATTCGGAATAAGTAGTGAGTACACATTCCAGGATTGGCGGCAGAGGCTGATGAACGACACAACGGACTGGGGTCTGTGTCCCGCCTGCGCAAAGTCCTTCCGTAGAGCGACTACACAGGTATCTATGCCGCAAGCTCCCCAGGAACAGCTCTCCATTCGTCCGACTCGTGCGCGTTGGGATAGGCCGTATATTAATTGTGCAGAGTGCGGGGCTAAATTCCCTATCGAGGATTCTAAGTGTCCGTCCTGTAATGCCCAAGTTGTTGATATTTGTAATAAGTGTGGCAATCCCCTCACAGACAAAGAAGGTTTAAAAGGAGGATATTGTCCATCTTGCGGTACATATAACCCAAAGCAAGAGAAAGCTGAATTCTCGGCGGTGAAGAAATCGGTTGAGCGTGACTACTCTGATCTTCTCAAATCTGTATTGGAGTCCGGCGGGACATTCATAGACTTCGAAAAACAGGTGGCCTCCGATGCCGACACAGCGGAAAAGCTCTTTTGGCTCGGCGCTGCCTCACTGGTCGCCGCATCCCGGGAAAGAAATCCGGCGTACATCGATGAATCTATCATCTTTTTTTTGAGAGGGCACTGGAAATTGACCCCAAACACGAAAATTCCTATGCCAAGCTCCTCGGAGCTTACATGAGTAAGAAAGACGATCAGAGCGTGATAAAAATAGCTAAGAGGTGGGCGAAGGTAGACCCTGACCTGCCGCCAGAAGCCCGCAAATGGCTGGCTGAACAGGGACCAGACTAGGAAAAACCTTTTAAGGGTTATATATGCAACCAGAAAACCTAAGCCCGGAAGCGAAGCAAATCCTGGCTCTCGCCCGGCAAGAATCGGAGAACTTGAAGCATTTCTACTTGGGTGTGGAGCACATCTTTATTGCTCTAACAAAAGTAGAAAACGGGGTTACTCAGAGCGTTCTTCAGCAATTGAACCTCGATCCCAAGCAGGTTAGAGATGCCATTCGCTGTTTTGTCGGGATGGGCGATGGACACAGGTATTGGGAAGGGACAAGAACTACGCCCCGCTGTGAAGCAGTGCTTAGGCTGGCAATCAATAGAAAGAACGCGCCTATTGAAGAGAAAGACCTCTTACTAGCTATCTTGGAAGAAGGTGAGAGCCTGCCCGTAAGGTTGCTCCAGAAATCAGGGATTGGTATCCCTGAAATGACCCGTATGGCTGAAGAAGAGAAGGTGCTAGTGGCCGCAAAGAAAGTACCGAGTGCTTCGCATACCCTTCTTCTGGATAAATTCGGCCGGGACATTACTCGCTTGGCTAAGGAAGGCAAGCTCGAGCCAGTGATTGGAAGAAGAAACGAGATACTCCAGCTGGTGCGAACTCTGTCGCGAAAGACAAAGAATAATCCTCTGCTCGTCGGCGATGCTGGGGTGGGGAAGACAGCTATCGTAGAAGGGTTAGCCTTGAGAATCGCCGAGGGCAAGCTAACGGTGTCCCTGCGTGACAAACGTATTGTTGAACTCAGCTTGGCTTCCATTGTAGCGGGAACAAAGTACCGAGGGGAATTCGAAGAGCGTGTGGTGAGAATCGTCAACGAGTGTAAAGAGCACCCCGAAGTCATAATCTTCTTGGATGAGATTCATACCCTAGTGGCAGCAGGGGCTGCGGAAGGCGGAATGGATGCCTCAAACATTCTCAAGCCAGCGTTGGCCCGGGGCGAAATTAGATGCATCGGTGCTACTACCATCACTGAGTACCGCAAGCATATTGAGAAGGACCCAGCTCTGGAGCGTCGCTTCCTGCCCATAATGGTTAGTGAGCCCTCTGTCGAAGATACTCTGGAGATTCTCAGCAAACTGAGGGAGAGGTATGAAGAATACCATCAGGTAAAGATAGCAGATTCGGCCGTCCAAGCCGCGGTGTGGCTCTCAGTTAAATATGTCCCTGACCGCCACCTGCCAGACAAGGCGCTGGATGCCCTTGACGAAGCATGTAGTGGGGTGAACATACCCTTCCTCAGTATGTATGGCGAGAAAGAGGCCCAGATTACTGGAACTGGCGAGGTCACTGCCGAAAATGTGGCCGAAGTAATATCCAGGTGGACAGGCATACCTGTGAATCAGCTTACTCTAGAGGAGCGGGAACGCCTGCTCCATATGGCGGATATGATCAAGAAGAGAATTGTAGGGCAGGATGAGGCTGTAGGGAAGGTAGCGGAGACGGTCAAAATGGCTAGGTCCGGACTCAAAGATCCAAGACGTCCTACCGGCGTGTTTCTCTTTCTCGGCCCCACCGGAGTAGGTAAAACAGAGCTAGCTAAGGCAACTGCCGAGTTTCTCTTCGGCTCAGATAATGAGATGATTCGCCTGGATATGTCGGAATTTACTGAGAAACAAAGCGTCTCACTACTGATTGGTGCTCCTCCCGGCTATGTGGGCTACGAAGAAGAGGGGGAGCTGACAGGTAGACTGCGCCGTAAGCCATATTCAGTGGTCCTTCTTGATGAAATCGAGAAGGCTCATCCGGAGATTCTTGACCTCTTCCTTCAGGTTTTTGGTGAAGGCAGGTTGACTGATGCCAAGGGGCATACCGTGGATGCCAAGAACGCTATCTTCATCATGACATCCAACATTGGGACTGAGCTGTACAAGAGAGAGCCTATGGGCTTCAAGGGTCTCGCTGCCAAGGGAGGCCAGGACATAAAAGTGGAGATTCTAGCCCAATTAAAGAAGACTTTTCGGCCCGAGTTTCTGAACCGCCTTGATGAGGTGATACTCTTCCGGCCGCTGGAACCACAAGATCTTTCTGGCATCGCCGATAACCTTCTGGCGAGCCTGCGGAAGAGGCTGGAGGAGAAGGGTATCACCTTTGACGTTGAGAGGGAGGCTTTGGACTTAGTATGTCGGGAGGGATATGATCCAACGAATGGAGCTAGACCACTGGCGAGAGCAATTGAGCGCCTGATAACAAAGCCGCTAAGCGAGAAGATACTTGCTGGAGAGTTTGCGACCGGGGACAAAGGTTCGGTCATGATCAGAAATGGCAAGATTGTGTTTACCAAAATAGAGGAGAACGAAAACACATGAGCGTAGTAATCACCGTCATGAGTGGCGCCGAGGATGGGAAGACGTTTGAATTGAGCAAAACGACGTTCATGCTCGGACGGCACCCACACGATGATGTTTGCTTACCCTATGATAGTAGGGTTTCAAGACACCATGCCCAAATCACTAAGAAGTGCGATTCTTATTTTATCGAGGATGTGGGACCTAATGGAAAAGGGAGTACCAACGGTACCTATGTGGGTGAAAAGAGGATTGGTACGACGACTGCTATCCAATCGGGTGAAATGATACTTCTGGGTAGTGTTTGGATAAGATTTGAAGCCAAAGCTGTTATCCCGACCTAGATATGGTCGGATGAGCGTAAGGTGGTATCTGATGGAGGGAGAGCATTTCTTTCGGCAACGGAGCAAGGGATGAGGGAGTTGTAGCTGAATATAGAAAAGAAGAGGAGGATAATCATAATGGAACAGCTATCCTTCAAATGCAAGAAGTGCGGAATAGTTCATACGCTAGGTAAGGATTCAATCGTCACGATGGCAACGGAGATTACGCGCGGGGCGCCAGCTATAACTGACTTGGGCCTTGCGTCGACTCTTGATGACACTCGCCGGCATCCCGATATGGTTGGCCGATTACCACGGAGCTGGAGTTCTCTTACAGAGGAGGAATTGCGTAAGCATGAAGGCGACATCGCCAGAATCAAGGCCAATCTGGCAACTGGTAGACCTCGTTGGTATCAGTGCTGGGAGTGCAAGACCGTACAGACTTATGCGATTATGTGGTGATCTCCTGCACCTGCTGAGCCAACTGAATTACAGGACGCCAGACCACAACAACAAAGATGGCGAAAATGGGGATAGCAGTACCCTGGCCGGAGTCGACGCGACAGACACAAATCAATGCATTGACCAAGGGTAAGGAGGTATTGCAGGAGGCGATGAATGAACTCGGTGACTGAAAGGGTTGTCTGTACTTCTTCATCGTGGATAAGAAGCGACCGTAAACAGAGATAGGATAATGGCTAGAAAGTACCTTTTGACTCATCTGTACGATACCGAAGAGGAAGCGCAGTCTGCTCGCACATCCTTGATGGGCAAATTCGGCTCTTTGCTGGAAAACACAAGAGTGGTACAGGCGCCCTATGGCTTTATCCTAGAGATAGATACCAAAGAGATTGCCGAGAATCTTTCTGAAGAAATCAAAGCGACAATTGAACCTCGAGGTGCACCCAAGGTTAGTCGAAAGCCGAAAGAACCAGGCCGGTCAACCCGAGCAAAAGTGACAGCAAAGCCGGCGGCGAAACCATCGGAGCCAAAGACAGAACCAGAGCCAGCCAGAAGACCAATTGGCAAAGAACCTAGAGCAAAACCTGCGGAGAAGGAGCCAAGACCGAAACTCGAACCGAAGCCTACAACAAGAGCAGAGCCAGTTAGCCCGGCCCCTGTAACCGAAAAGCCCAAAGTTCCCAAGCGCAAACGGGTCGCGGTAGTGCTGGCTGTGTTCCTCGGACCATGGAGTTGGTTATATACGTACAACAAGGACAAGCACAAGTTCTGGATCAGTCTCATTGTTACGGTGTCTATCTCTGTATCTGTCTCTGTGTCTGCCTTCTCAAACTACGTGTGGGTATTGACTTCGGTTTTGTTCATGTGGCTTATTTCGATATGGCTATGGCCTATCATAAATGCTGCGGCCAGGCCACGAGAGTTCTACCAGGAATATCCGAGTGTAGGGACAACCTGGCTAGGGAGGCCTGCATTTGCTGGCGTTGTGATTGGTAGTATTGTTCTATTCGCCTTATTGCCCATGCTACTTGGAAGTACATCTCAACCCGACACTAGTGCACTAGGGGAAGCAGTGGACAACCCAACGCTTGTGTGGACTACCGGTGGCGATGCAGAATGGTCCAGCCAAACAACCACCTACTACTACGATGGCGTCGCTGCCCGAAGTGGTGACGTCAGCGACGGTGAAGCCACCTGGCTAAGAGCTACGGTCACTGGGCCTGGGACTTTGACCTTCTACTGGAGAGTCTCTTCTGAACGTGACTCTGATTTCTTGGAGTTCCGTATCGATGGGGTAGAACAAACAAGCATCTCAGGCTTTGCTGATTGGGAGCAGAGAACATACTCTGTCACTTCTGGCACCCATACTCTGGAGTGGAGATATGCCAAAGACGGATCTGGGACTAGTATTAGCGACTGCGGCTGGCTCGACGAAGTGGAATTCACTTCAACACCTACCCCAGCGCCAACAACCTCTCTCGGGGAAGCAGTGGATAATACAGCGCTTACCTGGACCACCGACGGCTATGCGGAATGGTTCGGCCAGGCAAACACCT
>Ga0172362_10000435_pt1 | contig 33535 bp, 37 predicted proteins | sample LakKivs1_kivu2a2_FD_114534 | JGI IMG/M metagenome (GOLD analysis project Ga0172362, IMG submission 114534) | Sediment microbial communities from Lake Kivu, Rwanda - Sediment s1_kivu2a2 | ecosystem: Environmental > Aquatic > Freshwater > Lake > Sediment | place: Rwanda: Western Province, Lake... | reverse complement strand
GCTATATTGATAATAATAATTGTAGGAGGAGTTTTGTACTACTATGGTGTCTTCTCCCCGTCAAAACTGGTGGGAGAAAGCAAAGTAGGTTTCGGCAAAGTTCAAGTGGACACATGGGCAGTGAACCCTACAGCAGACAACGTTTCCTTCGTATTTGAAAACAGGGCAGGAAAATCCATAACAATAACCAACATTACCGTAGGCGGCACAACCACCGACACCGCGGTTAATATGGCCGAGGGAAGCAAAAGCAGCTTCATCTCCGTCGATTCCCCGAGCATAGAATCCGGCCAAGCCTACAGATGGGACGTTGTAGTGACGTACTACCTAACAGACTACGGAGCGGGAACAGTGCTCACGAGCAGTGGAACTCTTTCAGGAACAGCTTAAATCCCTCTATTTTTCTTATTTTACTATTTCACTGGTAGATAGAATGCGAAGGGTAAAGACCAAGTTCTTTGGCCCATTCAGGCCTTTCCCTCAGAACCTGCTCTAAAAGAGACCTGGATTTGGAGAATTCCATGAAATCCTCGAGAGGCATTTCACTTAAACGGCCTGTCTGGTGTATCTCCCTTACGCAATATTCTTTACCAGACTTTCCTTTTCCGACCATAACCACGGAATATATGTTCTCTTTCCTAAGCATAAGGGGAAAGTCATTCTCTTTTCTCAATTCCCATGCCTTGCCGCCAAAAAAGAAGTAAGAAACCTCCCCACTTCTGCTGACGACTCTTTCTCCAGCATCCAATATTTCCTTAAAATCATACATTTCTTTCATATTTTTCCCTGTACATCCTGTCCTCTTCAAGCAAGCCTAAAAAAGAAGGAGAAGCGCCGTCATAAATACTTTTTTCAAGAAGTTCAGGCCTTTCAGTCAAGTCAAAATTACACTTATACGTACCAAAATTTGGTTCAAGAAAAGAATAAATCTTTTGCGCCATTTTTTCAGTATCTTCGTTTTTTCTGATTTCTTCTATTCTGTAACTGACTGCCTTGTAAAGAAGAAAATTACTCTTTGCAATTTCCTTAACCTTTTCCGGAGGCGAATTTTTTAACTTGTAGGCAAGCCCCCAGCTGAATACGTCCTTTATGCAGTCCGCGGAACAGTAGCTACTCGTCTTTTCTTTCATAACGTTGCAATAGTTTTCAAGTAATGAATTTTCATCCGTTGATTTTTGAACAATTTCATTCAGATAACTCTTCCTCTGTTCGGCATTCAAAGCCAGGTCGGTTCCTTCAATAAATTTTTCGAATGAATCTGTCATTTTCACACCCTCATAACTTCTTTATTTAAAATCAGTGGAATTGAAAATCTTGGCTGTTCGGTCATTTTATTTGTTATTCTCGGTTTTATGTGGACTTTCTTTTCTTCTTCTATTTCCCTTACCAAAGGATATATTTTGTGTTGGAAGTTTTCTATGTAAGTCGGTGAATAGAAGTCCACATTTACGTCAGACACGTAAAAATCATCATAATACAGAAAATGTGATTTTTTGTTAACAAGAGACCCCTTTAAATAAGCGGTTTCTATCGGAACTTCTGAATCAACCTTTCTTACAAAATCCGCTGCAACGGGTAAAAGAAGGTTCTTGGCGTGATTCTTTCTCTGTTTATCCTGGTTTATTCTTTTTTCTACCTTATTTTTTGTATGTGAATATATTATGTGATTGGGGTTGTTCCTGGGGACGTTAATTCCCGCGGCGTTTCTTTTCCATCTCTCCGGATTCAAATTTTGATAATGAAGGTTGGGCATTCTGTTGAGATATTTTTTAACAGCTCTTGTACCCGTAATTATCTGCGTTATGTCCTCCGCCTCTAGTTTCAATCCATATAAACTAAAATCTCTGTCAAAAAGTTCCGGGTCATAAGCAAACTGCCATTGGCCATCCCTCCCGGGATTATAAGCCTCATTTACCAAAGCTCCAACGGAATGTTTGTATCCCAAATATTCGGAAGCTATCTCAGACACAGTTAATCCTAAATCCCTGAATTCCATTATTTCTCTTAAAGAATTTTCCATTCTCATAAACACACCACATACATTATTGTTACTATATGGTAATGAACAATATATAAAGCTTACTACCCTATTTAAAGAGCTTTATCCTTAAAAAGATTCATGAAAATAAAGGGGTTTGAAATGAAAACAGAAGGGGTTTACGAGCCCCGTGAGGATAGCTTTCTGCTGGCCGAAGCCGTGGAAAAGGAGGCTCGCGGAGAGGTTCTGGACGTTGGAACGGGCTCTGGTTTGCAGGCATTAATAGCTTCCAGAAAAGCGGAGCGCGTAACGGGCGTGGATTTGAACGAAAAGGCTGTTAAAATTGCGGAAATTAATGCAAAAAAGAACAACGTCAAAAACGCTGTTTTCAGGGTAAGTGACCTTTTTGAGAGGGTTTCTGGCCGTTTTGACCTCGTGATTTTCAACCCTCCTTATCTTCCGGAAGAATTGAAAATGAAAGGTTCGGAGCAGTGGGCCGGAGGGAAAACGGGAAGAGAAATCATAGGGAAATTCGCTTCGGAACTCAAAGTCCATATGAAAGAAGACGGTAAGGCATTAATGGTCATTTCCTCTCTTACAGGATTGAAGGAAGTGAAAGAAATTTTTGAAAAATTGGACTTATCGGTCAGGATAGTCAAGGAAAAGAAGATTCCCTGGGAAATTTTATATGTCCTTGAAATACGCTAAAATCTTACTTTCTTCATGGCATCTGAGGCAGCCATTATAATCGGGTAATAAGCTGGCGCTGAAGTAAGCTTGGGATGGGTTGCTATCTGCGTCGTCACGAGCTCGTTCATGGTCATGTTGTTCTCTATCGCCAAGTTTATCGCGTTGACCATTTCTCCTGCGGATTCCCCGCCCGCAACCTGTCCTCCTAGAAGGACTCTGCATCTGGAAAAAACAAGCTTGACTTTTGTTTTATTTGCTCCGGGAAGTTTATCAGGATGCTTGTTCACGCACTCTGCGTTTCCGGTGACAACTTCAAATCCTTCCTCTTTGGCAGTCTTCTCTATCATCCCACTTGAGGCAAGGACGAGGTCTCCAACAATAGTGGAATAACTGGCAATGGTGCCCTTGCTTTCTTTCACGAGCATCAGACTGTACAAACTGCTTCCAGCTACTCTTGCTTCGGAAACAGCTGTGGAAGCCAGCATCACGTCTGTTCTTTTTCTCGTGAAGAAGTCCTTGTCTTCCGTGCAGTCTCCTGCAGCGAAAATGTCAAGGTCGTTGGTTCTCATATATTCGTCAACGAGGATTCCTCCCTTTTCTCCTATCTTGATTCCGGACTTTTCCGCAAGCTCGAAATTGGGCCTTGCGCCTATTCCTATGACAACCAAATCCGCAGGAATTTCCTTTCCGTTGGAGAGTTTTACAGCCCTTACTCTCTCTTCTCCCAGAAATTCCTCGGCCTTCGATTCGGTGAAAATTCTGACGCCTTTCTTCACAAGGATTTCTGTAGCCAAATCCGAGAACTCCTTGTCAAAGGAATGGAAAAGCAGGTAGGGGTTTTTCTCTATTATTGAAACGTTTTTATCCGACCTGGAAAATTCGTCCGCGAATTCTATCCCTATGAAGCCTCCCCCTATTATCACTATGTTTTTTGCCTTGAGAAAATCTTCCCTCAGGTTTTTCAGATGGGCAAACTCTTTTTCTATTGTATATATCCCCATTTTTTCGCATCCCTTTATGGGAGGACAGAAAGGCCTAGAGCCTGTTGCAATTATGAGTTTTTCATAAAGAATTTCCATCCCGTCCTTCGTCTTTACCGTTTTTCTCCCCCTGTCTATTTCCGTCACTTCGTCGCATTTCAAATCAATTTTGTTTTTCTTCAGGGGAGTTTCGTCCGCCCTGTTATATTCAGGTTTTTCAAGGGTTGTGAACATGTAAGGTATTCCGCAGGGAATCACCGGCTCTCTGGTTTTCCTTATTACAAGAATTTTTTTATCGGGGTAGTTGTACCTCGCGGTTACTGCGCTTATCACCCCGGCAGGTCCGCCCCCTATGACAACAATATCGTATTTCATGGAAACCTTTTAATAATAGAGAAGAATCATTTATAAAATTTCTGATTCAATTATTATCATGCCCACAAACCTTCCTGCCGAATGGAACAAGTATTATGAGGAATACAGGAGCGCAAAGACCCCGAAGGAAAAGATAAAAGCCTTGGAGGAAGTCATCGCCCACACTCCGAAAAACAAGGCAACCGAAAAAATTCTGGGCAAGTTCAAGAGGAAGCTTGCCGAGTTGAGGAAGGAAGCGGAAAAGAAGAGACAGAAAGGCGGAGGGAAATCCGTTTCCATCGCAAAGGAGGGGGACGTGCAGGTTTCCATAATAGGACTGGCAAACTCAGGAAAGTCCACTTTCCTGAAAAGAATCACCAATTCAGAGCCTAAGATAGCCGACTACCCTTACACAACGACAGAACCAGAGGTAGGGATGTTCGAATTCGAGGACGTGAAAATACAGATGATTGAGATACCTTCGACCTTCACGAAAGAAGTTCTCTCAATAGCGAAGAGTTCTGACCTTGTCCTGCTTTTCGTAGGGGAAATCCTTGATAAGGAGGCTCAAATCAGGGAACTGGAAAGAATAGGGAAAGAGGAAAGAATTGAAAAATACGTTTTTGTTGAATCCCGCATTTCAAGGGAGGATCTGTTCAGGAAAATTTGGGGAAAACTGGATTTGATAAGGATTTACACGAGAGAACCTGGCAAATCCACAAAAGAGCCCATGGTAGTTAAAAAAGGTTTCACTGTGGAAGACATAGCAAAAAGGGTGCACAAGGATTTTCTCCGTTATTTCAGGTATGCGAAGATAAGGGGCCCGTCCGCGGACTTTGACGGTCAGAGAGTCGGGCTGGAACACGAACTGAATGACAGGGATATTGTGGAGATATACCTTAAAAAATGAAATTTTCACTTAACTCTCTTCAAATGCGCGTAAAATACCATTCCTAGTAATAAAGCTGTCATCAAAATTATTTGGAATTCTACGTTGAACCAAAAGGATTCTTTGAAATCACTCCGAGAAATGCTTCTTATTGCTTTAACCCATATTATCTCTTCGGAACCTGAAAAGGGTTCTGTTGAAAACAACAAAACCATTTCGATGATGGAGAAAAACAAGAAAAAAATCAGCAGGTTAGTCAGTGTGCTTCTGTCAATATAGTCCATGAATTAATTTTGAATTCTATATTTAAAACAATAAAATCATAGTTAAAACGACTAAAACGCCCAGAAGAATTGAAGATGAAATTATGTAAGGATTTTTCCTTATCTGGGCTGAAGGAATCAGCTCTTCTACGGAAATGTACATCATAAAACCTGAAGTAAGAGCCAAGGAAACTCCCAACAAATGCAAAGAAGTGTCCTTGAATACAAAATAGCCCAAAATAAATCCGAACAACTCAAACAACACGGTTGTTATCAAAATCAAAGCCGATTTTAACCTTTTTCTTGTGATGCAAAAAACGGGTATGATTGCCGCTATGTTTTCGGGAATGTTGTGTATTGTGATGCCAAGAGCGACCAATATCCCCAAGGAAGGGTTTGATAGGAAACCAAGACCTATTGCAAATCCTTCGGGAAGGTTGTGCAGGGCCGTGCCTATAACCAGAAAAGATGCGCATCTTTTCATGTTCGGGCTTTCTCCTTTGTTCAGTTCGGGATTTATGTGGGGCAATGTCTTGTCAATGAGCATCATTATCAGCAAACCTGCAAGAAACCCGAATAAAGCAAGATAATAACTTGTAATTTTGACGGCTTCCGGCATCAGTTCGAAAACAGAAATTGATATCATCATCGAGCCGGCAAAGGCCAGTGAGAATCTTAATTGCAATTCACTTGGTTTTTTAATAATTCCTATCAGCGAACCCGGTATCTGCCCGATAAATATCAAGAATATTATCCAGATAATCTCGTTCATATGACATCAAACCTGCATTCATTTGCCTTCTTCAATAACTACTATATTTGTTCTATTTAGTTCAAATCCTAAGTTATAATTCAATTCTTGGTGCCTAGGGCGTATCCAGTTTCCTACATTTTTGGATATGAAGAATTACATGAAGAAATTACAAACAAAGAAATGGGTACGCAGTCTGGAAAATTTTTCTGGAGAATCAAATCTGAAATACTTGAAATTTGCTTAGGATAAATGGATTTGAATTTTTTGTTATGACTTAAAAAATCATAAAGCAATTTGCCCCTTTGCTTGTATACGGACCAAATGTTTCCATTTGTTTCCGATTTTAATCTTTTCTCATATTTTTCGAATTCTTCTTTAAATAACCCCAACGGCTGACAATACATTCCCATTTGTATTTCATCGAATGATTTTGATTTAACACCACATAACGGGTCGTAAAGAGTTATGCTATCCTTGTTCAAATCCAATAAAACATTCACATGTCTTTTTTCATCGGATTTCTCAAGATAAATCACTCCATTTAACCCGAGCTTTGAGGATATTTTATTTACATCGTCAAGAGAAAAAGGACTATTTGTATCATGTCCAAAAATATTTCTCGCTACTCTGATAAAATTTTCCAATTCGGACTCATTTATTTTCATAATTACTTATTATTAGCAAAATTTTATAAACGTTTCTGTTAATCTTTGTCTAATTCCTCAAATTTGCCAGTTTTCTTGTTCTTTATGACGTTATCCCAATCAAAATGTTTTCCGTTCATGGTAATATAAACGCCCGGAGGCAAAACCTGTACAAATGCCAATGCGCAACCTAAATTGAATAATCCATCGGAACAGCCGAATTTAAATGGTATCATTGCTCCAGTCAATACGATTGTTTTATTTTTTATTTTCTTTGCTAAAGTTTTAGCTGTTTCCACCATTGTATCAGTCCCATGAGTAATAACAATTTTATCCTCTTCCGCTTTTTTGCAATTTTCTAAAATATTTTTTCTGTCAGAATCAGTCATATTCAAGCTATCAATCATCATCAGGGTTGTTATTTTAAGTTCAAGTTCACATCTTCCCAAATTTAATATCTCGGATAAATGTGTGTCCTTAAAAAAGAGTTGACCTGTCAATTCATCATATTCTTTATCAAAAGTTCCGCCGGTTACAAATATCCTTATCATATTGATTATAATATTGCTATGTTTATAAATTATAAAAATTACATCAAAATTCTTGGTGCCTGGAGTGGGTTTTTCTTTCCGTTTGGGAAATCTAAAGGATTTCCAATTTTTAGGAAATGCAAAAACCTTTTTTTCTAAAAAGGGATTTGCTATCGAACCCACGACCTCTAGATTATGAGTCTAGCGCTCTTCAGCGAGCCAAAGAGTTTTCTCTTTCCCAAGGGTTTCTCTTTTACAAAAGATAAAGGCTTACCACTGAGCTACCCAGGCTTTGTTACTTTTTGTTGTATATCGTTTTCTTTAGGAAATACAAAAACCTTTCTTTTGAAAAAGAAAGGGATTTGTTGGTGGACCCGGGGAGATTTGAACTCCCGACCTTTCCGCGATTCATCAAAAGATAAAATCTCTACGTTATCAGCGTAGCGCTCTAATTGCTCAGACCTCCTTCTTATTTTCAGTCGAAAAGCGTTTTCTTTTCCACGAGTGCTTTTCTTTTCTGAAAAGAAAAGGCCTCCAAGCTGAGCTACGAGTCCATCGTAATTAATTTTCAAGTGATATGTATAAAAAGTTTTATTCTTTAAAGCTTGAATCTTCATTGTAATTTATACGTGTGCTCTGTCTGTGTGGTGAAACTCCCGTTTGTTATCTCCACACCCGTATTGGCTGTTATATCAAATACTTGGGTTATGCCTCCTTCTAACTCATAGGAGAACGCGCTATAGGCAAAAAGTATCTGGGTGTTGCTCTCTTTATCATACCATAAGACGCCTTTATCGTCAGGAAGCAGGTGACGCTTGTCCATGTAGGTTGATGCGGTGTTATAATCCTTGTTTGCCTTGGAGACATCCTCTTTTTCCGCCTCGCTCAATTTGTCATAAGCTAGCATCGGCACTCCTTTGTTGGCCAAAAACTTGTAATAGTTAACCTGCAGCGGCGAGAAGTCGTCGGCATGGAAAAGTATGAAAGATGTTTTGTAGGCTAGGTATTCCCTTCCTCCAAAGGCTGTGTTTATATCCCTCTTAGCACCAGATGCGTCTGAAATAGTGACCGCGGAAGAACCGACAGCTGTCATCCCGAACGGACCAAGGGACTCTGTATAAGGTACGTATCCTATACGCTGCGTTGCAGATAAGAACTGCATTTGCTGGTTAATACCTGATTCGATGGATTCACCAGAGTAATCTATCCTTAGGGCAGCTCCGAAAGAGTCATGCCATAAACCGTCAAACCCGAATTCGTCTTTTACAGCAGCGAGTCTTTCCAGCGCATAACCGAGATAGCCGCTCCTGTAGCTCATCAAGTATACGTCGTGTGAAGCGGCATCGGGGAAGGTGCCGTCAACGTTTTGAATCATCCAATCGTTGATTTCATATAGCGAAGAATTCTTGGAGAAACAGGTCGACAACCAGACCGCGAATTTCATGCCCAGTTCGTGTGTTTTGTCGGCGAGATACTTCAGCTCTCCGATGTCGTCGGGATGAAAATCAATGCTGTGTGTAGCAAGGCGGTTTCCGTTGTAAGGAGCTCCTATCCGGCCATTGCTCAGCCAAAGATATATAATCAGTGTCTGTTTGAAGTTGTGGTCTGCGAACTCCGGAAAATAATTGTCGGCTGCATCCCTGAAAAGCGGGGCCTCTCCTGGCTTTATCGCGTCCTGGATAGCATAACTGGCCAATACGGTAGGAACGGGCACTACCTCTTCCAGGCCATAAAACTTTCGGTAGTTTTCACTAACCTTATCAAATAGATATGTGTATTCGTCCAATCCTCCTTTGCTTGTGTAGAGTATCACACGGAAGGGAGTCTCCGCCTGTTTGGTTTCTCCAAACGAGAACTTGTCGTAAAACCAGAGTTGGTCCGAGCCGCTATCCTTTTGCAGGGTATTCTCTAATTCCCCCGGAGGCCAGATGAAAGAAGCCAACGCACCGGAACCGTCGTACTGATAGTCAGGGGGCTGGGACTGAGAGAGGAGAGCAGGTGCTCTTATTCTAAATCCTTCTGATTGTGTGCAATCGCGCTCCCAAGCAGTTTTCTCCCGGCGAATGAGGAGAGTTTTTCCGCTGATGTCCTCGTTTAATTCCCACGAACAGTTAAACCCCATTTTCGAAATATCCACCGGACTGTCGATAGAGAATCTATACCCTAAACCTGTGTACTGGTTTCCCTCAACCTCCATCTCCCATGGAGCGAATACCCAATCTAGATTCACATCCCCATCTACCGTGATTAACTTGCTGTGCACGATTACAGTTTCGCCTTTGGTTTCGTAATCAACAAATAGACATTTTTCATATTCTATTTCGACAAACTTGCCGTTCTCAATTTTCTCTATTGTAGGTGTTCCTGTTATCGATGGCTTGCGTAAAGGAATTTCATTGACTTTGACTTCTCCGATGCCAAGTAATTCATCGTCCTCCAAGTTTAATTCCAAGCTCAGGCCATTGTTCCAACTAAACTGGATATGGTTAGAGGTTGTTGTTACCTCTGGAGATGTTCCACCTTCCCCGCTAGGGAAAATCAAATCAACGGAGTTTACAACCGAGGGCTCCACTATGAGGGTTTCTGTTCTCGTTTGTCCCTCACTGTCGCGTGCCTCCACTGCCACTTCACCAGCAGACACACCGAGTGCGAGATATGTTGTGCCGTAAATCTCCGCTGGTTTTCCGTTGACTAAAACAGAAGCATCATAAACCGGTTTCAAGTTATCGTATAAAAATCTGCCGGACACGATACCCGTTTCTTCTGAAGCAATATAGCCGGTTGTAGAGGTGGTGGAAGTAGAGCTGGTTGCCTTTGTTAATGGTTCTTTCTTCTCAGATTCTCCTCCTATGCATCCGCCAATAAACAAAATTGAAATAAGAAACAAAGCTATTAATAATTTTTTCATAATAATCTAATTTTGTCATAATCCTTTAAAAAACTTCACGAAGCAACTTTCATGAAATATTCTTTTCTGTCGTTTATATCCAAATAAGTTTCCAGTGCATAATTAAGTGGCGGTACTGATGGCGCATATTTTTGCCAAAATTCCACCTTTGCGTCCCAGTAGGTCATACCCAGAGTTTCCGAGTAAACATTTAAATCCAAAACCTCATTGGGAGGGTATATCTTGTATTCTGAACAATTGGTTTCCCTTCTTGGACCCTGGTCCATATTGACAAAAAATAACAATTGTGGTTTGTAGGAGAGTTCGTCCTGCAAATCAATCAGTATGTCTGCCATCAGTCCGTGCTCGCACATATCACAAAAACCGTTGGGCGTAAACGTGTAAAGTATGTCCGGCCTTTTCTCTTCTATCAACAGCCGGAATTTCTCCTTTATCGTGCCGTAGCTCCACTCCCAACGCACCATGCATCGTGTTTGTCTTGGGAACTCTTCCCCTCTTTGCATCTCCAGGTTTATGTATCCGCCGTTCTTAAGATATTTGTCTGTCATCCAAGTTATTGCTTGTAGTCTGGCTTCCTGTGCCTGCTCGGGCGCTTCATCAACTGATATCAGATGCACAATCCATATGGGGTTACCCTTGTCTCCGGCCATAGCAATAATTCCCGGTGAGTACACCTCGTCATCCGGGTGGGGCCAAAATCCCATGATTGATTTGCCGTCGTCAATGTCTTTCTGCAATCCGGATGCGTTTTCCAAAGATTTAACAGTTGTAGTTGTTAATTTGGGACACAATGACGGATTTTTCACTCTTGAACCATCCGGACAAACGTACTTAGTTACGTTATCGGTTTTTCCAACGCAGCCGGAAGCCAGTATAATGCAAATCAAAATCAAAAGAATCAGTGTTTTCTTTTCCATATTTTACTATTTCTTTTCAGTCTTTAAAAAACTGTTTTACAATCCCTATTGAAATTTAGAATTGTAGTATGGTGGACTGGTCGGGATTTTCCTTTCGTATTTGTTCCGTCTGGGAAATGCGAAGCATTTCCAAGTTTTGGGAAATACAAAGCCTTTTTCTGAAAAAGGATTTGTTTTTGAACCCGAGGCCTCTGCCGTTCTTTTGTGCAACCAAGAATTTAATTCCCAGCTGACATTGCGAGGGCAGCGCTCTAAAACGAAAGACGCACACACGGTGTGCGTCGGTCTCCGCTGAGCTACCAGCCCGTTTTGATTTTTGGCAAATTTCTTTTCTCTTTCCGGGAAAGCGAAGCTTTCCAAGTTTTTGGGGATAAAGGACCTTTTTATGAAAAAGGGTCTTTTGGTGGGCCCGTCGAGATTTGAATACCCGAAGCCAAGAGTAGTTTCTCTTTCCCTAAAGGATTTCTCTTTTCTAAAGAGAAAGGCTTTCTCGAGTCGGCAGCACCCCAAGCTGCAATGCTAAACCATTGTAGAGGCCTTTGCACTTCCGTGCGAAGCACGACAAAACCGTTTCTTCTTTCCACAAGTGCTTTCTTCTTTTTGAAAGAAGAAAGGCCTTAGCTACACCACGGGCCCGTTCTTCACCTTTATTTTACAATTCCTAAGCTTAATAAAATTATTTAAAGCGGATAAAAAGCTTTTTAAATAGGCCGAAACATTTTTAAATAGCTTATACAAAATCTAACAAGGTGAAATAATGGCATTAGCCTCTTTAGCAACAATAGCAGGAAAAATTTGGTATCCGTTTCTGGATTTCATACCAAATCTGATTGGGGCAATAATCCTACTAATAATAGGCTTTATAGTAGGAAAAGTAATGGGACTAGTGATAAGAGAAATCTTGATAAGAACTGGAGTTGACAAATACCTTAAAAAGGAAGAACACATGAAATTCAGAGCAAGCTCGGTTTTTGACGTGATAACAAGATGGGCAATATACCTAGTATTCATAGCGGCTGCAGTGAATTTGCTGCAAATAGAAGTTTTATCAACCGTGATGCTAAACATAGCATACTTTATACCGAGGATAATAGGAGCAATAATAGTGATACTAGTTTCTTACGGAATCGCGCTTTACGTCAAAGACGAAATACTGGCAGGAAAAACAATATACTCTGATGTTTTAGGAAAAGTGATTTTCTTCTTAGTCATTTATATAGGAATCGCAATAGGACTTCCGATAATTCAGATTGAAACAAGTCTGATAGGAAATCTTCTATTAGTAATGGTCGGCGCAGTCGGAGTAGGAATGGCAATAGCACTAGGACTCGGACTCAAAGACATGGTAAGAGAAATGGCTAAGGATTACGCCCAGGAATTCAAGAAAAAGAGAAAGAGAAAATAAGCCCCTTCTTTTTTCTTTTTGTTTTTATTTACTTATGTTTTTGTTAAAGTTTAAACTTATAAATCCTTCTCCTTAAAATGATATTTATGCTGTCTAGTTACAATCCCAAGGAAATTGAGGAAAAATGGCAAAAATGGTGGATGAAAAAGGAGCTGTATAGGTTTGACGAAAAATCAAAAAACCCCGTATTCAGCATAGACACTCCGCCTCCGACCGTTTCCGGCAAACTCCATCTGGGCCATGCCATGAGCTATACCCATTTTGAAATAATTGCAAGATTCAAGAGGATGACAGGATTCAATGTGTTTTTCCCGATAGGATTTGACGACAACGGCCAGCCAACGGAAAGGCTTGTGGAAAAAAAGCATAACATAAAACCCAATGAAGTGTCAAGGGAAGAATTCAACGAACTGGTCAAAAGGGAGATAAAACCTGTTGAAGAGATGTACAAAAATTATTTTATAAGGCTCGGACACTCGCATGACTGGTCTAATTTTTACCAGACAATAAGCCCCTATTGCGCAAAAACCGCGCAGTTTTCATTCTTGGATTTGCATAAGAAAAAGCTTATTTACAGGGCTGAAGAGCCGACAATATGGTGTACCCACTGCCAGACCGCCCTTTCGCAGGCTGACGTGGAGGACAAACCAAGGAAGACCAAACTCAATTACGTTTACTTCGAGCTGGAAAACGGGGAAAAAATAGAAATAGCAACAACCAGACCGGAATTTCTTCCCTCTTGCGTGGGCGTTTTTGTTCATCCCGAAGACAAGAGATACAAAGGACTCGTAGGCAAGAAGGTGATAGTTCCCTTGTTCGGACAGAAAGTTCCAATAATGGCTGATGAAAAGGTGGATATGGAATTCGGCTCCGGAATAGTTATGATTTGCACTTTCGGAGACAAGACGGACATAGAATGGTGGAAAGAACACAAACTTCCCCTGAAAATCTGCATAAACCCTGACGGAACCATGAGCGAAATTTCGGGAAAATATAAAGGGATGAAAATGGATGAAGCGAAACAGAAGGTTATAGAAGATATGAGAAACGAGGGGATTCTTTTCAAGCAGGAGGACTTAAGCCAGAGCGTGGGCTGCTGCTGGAGATGCAACAACCCCACGGAATTCATGGTCACAAAGCAATGGTTTGTCAAAATAATGGAAAACAAGGAAAAGTTCATAGAACAAGGAAAGAAAATTAAATGGCATCCCGATTTCTATTTTAAAAGATACGAGGACTGGGTAAAAAATTTGAGCTGGGACTGGTGCGTATCCAGGCAGAGACCTTTCGGAATACCCATTCCTGTATGGTACTGCAAGAAATGTGGTGAAACAATTCTGTCTAGGGAAAAGGACTTGCCGGTGGATCCAAAAAAAGAAAACCCCAAGAAAAAATGCGTGTGCGGTTCTGAAGAATTCGAACCTGAGAAGGATGTTTTTGACACTTGGTTCACTTCAAGCCTCACACCCGAACTGGCTTTGGGTTGGGTAAATGGAAATAAAAAATTTGAGAAAAATTTTCCCGAAGATTTGAGACCTTCGGCGCATGACATAATAAGAAACTGGGCTTTTTACACAATCGTTAAAGCCTTTTATCACTTCAAAAAAATTCCTTGGAGAAATATAATGATAAGCGGCCACGCGCTTGACCCGAAGGGAAGGCCCATGCATAAATCTTGGGGAAATGTCATTGAACCCATGGAAATGGCTGAAAAATACAGCACAGACGCCCTGAGGTACTGGAGCGTGAGCGTAAGGATAGGCGACGACGCACCTTTCCAGGAAAAGGAAATGACCAGAGGAACAAAACTCCTTGTGAAACTGTGGAACAGCGCGAAGTTCGTATCTTTGCACTTTGAAGATACAAAGAAACCAAAGGACTTGGAAGTGGAAGATAAATGGATTTTGTCCAGACTGTATGAGACTGTAAAAAATTACAGGGATTATATGGAAAATTACAGGATAGCGGAAGCAAGGAAGGAGATAGAAATGTTCTTCCTTCATGATTTTTGCGATTTCTATCTGGAAATGATAAAACACAGGCTTTATGGGAAAGATGAAAAAAGCAAAAAGGCGGCCAAATGGACTTTGTATAGAACTTTCTTGGACGTGCTGAAACTCTGGGCACCGATTATTCCCCACATCACGGAGGAAATTTACCAGGAGCTTTTCCAAAAAATTGAAGGGAGTAAATCCATCCACGTATCAAATTTTCCTGAGAACGGAAAAATAGACAAAAAGGCTCTGGAAATAGGAAGGCTTGCGCAGGATATGATTTCTCTGATAAGGCAGTATAAAACTCAGAGAGATTTAGCCATGAACACGGAACTGGGAAAGGTGATTATAGAATGTTCAAAGGAGCAGAAGGAAAAAATAAGGGAAGCCGAAAAAGTGATAAAGGGGACCATGAAAATCAAGAATGTGGAATACGGAAAGGTTGAAAGTGGACTGGAACTGGGTTCCTTGAAGATAGGGGTCGGATGATGCTGGAAGCTTATGTAAATATTCTGGAATTAATGGCAACTGTATTTGGCTCAATCATGTCGCTGGCCTATTTTCCGCAAGCTTTCAAGATTTACAAAAGGAAGAGTTCGGCTGACGTTTCAATAGTTACTTATTTGATATTTTTTCCGGGAATCGTGATTTGGCTGCTTTATGGAATAGGCTTGAACAACTTTGCCCTTATAATTTCAAATGCAATTGCTTTCGTTGGAGCATTGACCGTTATAGCTGCTTATTTCATTTACAGGAAGGCCTGACCTTTTTTATTTATATGAAGTTAATAAACTAGTGATTGATATGAAAGAAGTGCACTACAAGCTGAAGAAGCTGATGGAAGAACTGAAAGAGAAGAAAGGTAGGCACACCGAACTGATTAGCCTTTATGTTCCTGCTGGATTCAACCTCAACGAAATCGGTAACCTGATAGCAAACGAAATATCACTTACGCAGAACGTGAAAAGCAAGACTGTGAGGAAGAACGTCATTTCCGCCCTCACTAAAATACAACAACATCTCAAGATTTACAAGAAAACTCCGGATAACGGACTGGCTATATTCTGCGGAAACATTTCCGAGAAGGAAGGTTTGACTGACATCCGCTTGTGGTCGCTGGAGCCGCCCGAGCCCATCAAGGTCAAGTTATACTGGTGCGACCAGAAGTTTGAACTGGAACCTCTGGAAGACATGATGAAGGAGAAGGAAATTTACGGTCTGCTCGTTCTGGACAGAAGCGAGGCTAACTTCGCGATTTTGAGAGGGAAGAAGATAAAAATCGTGCAAAACATGGACTCCATAGTTCCGGGAAAGACTAGAGCTGGTGGACAAAGCGCGGCCCGTTACGGAAGAGTAAGGGAAGGCATGCTCAACGATTTTCTGAAGGAAATAGGAGAGAATTACAGGAAAATATTTTTGGACGAAGAAATAAGAGGGGTCATAGTAGGCGGACCCGGCCCGATAAAAGAGAAATTTGTCAATGAAGGATACCTAGACGAAGAATTGAAGAAAAAAATATTGGGAATCAAGGATACGGGATATACGGGGGAAGCCGGCCTCAACGAACTGTTGAACCGCTCGGAAGACCTTCTGGAGGAAGCCAAGATATCCAAGGAAAAGCAGATAGTAAAAAGATTTTTCGAGGAACTGCAGTCGAACTCCCCGAAAGCAACCTACGGAATAGAAGAGGTAAAGAGAGCAATAGAGATAGGGGCCGTGGAGACTGTGATTATTTCGGAAGACCTTGAATGGGAAGAGGTGGAATACATGTGCAACTGCGGTTTTGGTGAAAAAAAATTCGTGAAAATAAGCGAAAAAAATAACCAGAAATGCAAGAAGTGCGGGAATACTGTTAAAATTGTTGGCGAAATGGATGTTGTAGAGGCTTTCGAGGAACTGGCCAAGAAAACGGGAGCGGAAATTGAAATAATTTCTCGTGACAGCCAAGAAGGTGAGCAGTTTTACTTGATGGGAGGAATAGGAGCCCTGCTACGTTTTCCCTTATCCTAAATCTTCCACGAAATCAGCCACGTTCTTCAGAGCTATGGAGAAACCCGGATTAATTCCTATCACAACGACTTTTTTTCCGTGCTCTTTGGCTTTCAAAACCACGGGCATGAAGTCCGAATCCCTTGTCGCTATTGCTATTACGTCCACGTTAGGATTGAAAACGCCTTCCATTATTGTCGCGCCCATTGTCGCGTCTATATCGCTCTTCTGCTCGTTTTTTTCCCCGCCTACTTCTATTATAGGTTCGAAACCCTGGCTGGCCACGGCCTCTATCAGTTTCTCGGAAGCAAACTGATTCAGGAAAACTTTGGCTATCATGATTCTTCCGTATTTCATCACTTTTTTTCTCATCTTGTCCAGGTCTATGTTGAATTCGCTCCTTAGAAGGTTTGGTCCGTCCACGTAAAGGGCCAGGTTTTTTTCGCTTTTTTCAAACTCCTTATTTTTTTTAAACAAGATAAACACCTGAGAATATATGAAGGGAAAGGTTTATAACGTTATTGGTAAATTAAAGAAATCCACTGCATTGCGGCCGCACGCTTTCCAGACTTCCTCGTAACTCAGCTTCTTTATTTCCGCTATCTTTTGCGCAACTTTTTTTATCGTGAGGGGCGTGTTCCTTCCCCCATCGGGAGCAATCCAGGGAGCGTCCGTCTCAAGCATTATCCTGTCTAGGGGCATATCCCTCACGATTTTCTTGTGGTCCTTGCTTTTCAGGACTATCGCATTAACGGAAATAAACCACTGGTTTGAAATAACGCGCTCCAGAAGTTCGCGACCTCCGAACATGTGCAAGTTTACTCTTTCCGCATTTTCTTGTTCCAGAATTTCAATGCACTCCTCGTAGGATTCCCTGGAATGGATAACGAGAGGTTTGTCCAGTTCCTTGGACAGTTTTATAAATTCTCTGAAGAGTTCCTTCTGTTTTTCCCTCCATTCCTGTTCCTTTGTCCAGTAATAGTCCAGTCCCGTTTCCCCGATTCCAACAATTTTATCTCTGTTTTTTCTCAGGAGACTAAAAAAATGATTTTTCTCCTCTTTCTTTATTTCCTTTATGCAAATGGGGTGGATAGAACATGTGCAGAAAACGAAATTCTTGTTTTTTTCCACCAATTCCATTGTCAAGTCAAATTTTTTGGGATGGGCGCAAGAAGTTATCAAAGCCTTTAGCTCCTTCCTGCATTCCTGTAGGACAGAATCCCTGTCTTCGTAGACGTCCTGTTCCAGATGGCAGTGAACATCAATCATCCAGTTCTACCACATCCCCTACTGTAAGCTCGCTGTCTTCTTTCTTGGTTTTGGAATAAGATTTTTCTTCGTAGTCAAGAATAAGTTTTATACCAAGAAAAACTTCAAGCTTCCTGGCCAGCTCAAAACTGGGCGACAAATGGCCCGTTTCAAGATTTGATATCACGCTCTCCCTTTCATTTATCTTTTTTGCCAGTTCTTCCGTTTTCAGGTTCATCTTTTCCCTAGCATTTTTTATCAGATGGGGATAATTTGGGTTTATATGCTTAGAAGAATCCGGGATTTCGTCGGGAATTTTCTCCGTTTTGGTTATTTTGACAGGTTCCACAACAGCCTCTCCGTATTTCGCGCACTCTTCGCAGACGCTCAGAAGAACTCCGTCTATTTCGGCTTTTTTCGTGGCATTCGAACCGCAAATTTCGCATTCTGTCATAAAGACACTTGAAAACAAATACAATATAATACTTGTAAAGACAGGAATTTAAATATTATAGTCCACAACTATTGTTGGGTTGATATGACCGGTGAATTATTTATACGAGTATGAGGCTGAAAAAGAGCGGCTCAGCCCTGTTTCTAAAGGTTTAAATAAAATACGGATAAAATCTGAAGAGCTAAGGTGTCTTTATGTATAATCCTCAGAAAGTTGAAAAGGAAATTCTCCTATTTTGGAAGAAAAACAGAATATTTGAAAAGCTTGCGGAAAAAAACAGGAAAAGCAAGAAAAATTTCAGGTTTATTGACGGCCCCATCACCGCAAACAATCCCATGGGAGTCCATCATGCCTATGCCAGAACGTTAAAAGACCTTTACCAGCGTTATCGCGCGTTGCAGGGATTTAATCAGAGATACCAGAACGGCTTCGACTGCCACGGCCTCCCTGTGGAGGTCGAAGTGGAAAAGGAGCTTGGACTGAAAACGAAAAAGGACATAGAGGAATACGGAATAGAAAAGTTCATTGAAAAATGTAGGGAAAGAGTGGAAAAAATGTCTGCCGTGCAGACGAAGCAGTCCATTCGCCTCGGACAGTGGATGGACTGGAACAATTCATACTACACCATGAGCGACTCAAATATCGAACATATATGGAATTTCCTGAAGAAGTGCCATGAAAACGGATGGATAACCAAGGGGCAAAGAGTCTTGCCATGGTGCATAAGGTGCGGCACTTCCCTCTCTCAGCACGAGATAGGGGAAGGTTACAAGGAACTTACACATGACGCAGTTTTCCTCAAATTTCCGATAAGGGACAGGGAAAATGAGTTCATTCTCGTGTGGACAACCACTCCATGGACTTTGACCTCGAATGTGGCCGCTGCTGTCAATCCGGAAGTTACTTATGTCAAGGCAAAAAAGGATGGGGAAACGTTCTATCTATCAAAGGCCACGTCCGAAGTTTTGGGTGAACATGATATTCTCAAAGAAATGAAGGGAAAGGAACTGGTGGGATTGGAATACAGGGGGCCTTACGACGAGCTGGACGCACAAAGGGGAGTGATCCATAAAGTAGTGCCTTGGAATGACGTGGGGGAGGGGGACGGGACAGGAATAGTGCATATAGCTCCAGGCTGCGGTGCGGAGGATTTTGAATTGGGAAAAGAACTAGGGCTGAAAGTGATAGCTCCTCTTGACGAATATGGCTATTACATAGAAGGATTTGGCTGGCTCACGGGAAAAAATGTCTGTGAAGTTCTTGAACCCATTCTGGAAGATTTGGATAAAAAAGGTATCCTTTACAAAAGAAGTAAAATAACCCACCGCTATCCCACGTGCTGGAGATGCAAGGAGGAGCTAATATTCAGAATGACTGATTCATGGTTCATAAAGGCAGATGGGATAAGAGCGAGAATGATAAGAGAATCTTCTAAAGTGGTTTGGTCACCCGAATTCGGCGGAAAGCTGATGAACGACTGGCTGGGAAACATGGGTGATTGGAACATATCCCGAAAACGCTACTGGGGACTGCCGTTGCCTTTCTGGGAATGCAAATGCGGAAAGTTCGTGGTTATAGGGAGTGTGGAAGAACTGAAAAAAAAGGCGATTTCCGGGACGAAAGGACTGAAGGATTTGCACAGGCCGCAAATAGACGAAGTTTTTCTGAAATGCCCCGAATGCGGGCAGGAAATGAAAAGGATACTGGAGGTTGGCGACTGCTGGTTGGACGCAGGAATAGTGCCTTTCTCCACTCTGAAATACATGACAGACAGGAAATACTGGAAAGAATGGTTCCCTGCCGAATTCATATCAGAAATGAGGGAACAGGTAAGATTGTGGTTTTATTCCCTTCTTTTCATGGGCGTAACCCTAGAAGATAGGACACCTTATGAAAAAGTTTTGCTTTTTGAAAAGGTTTATGACGAAAAGGGGCAGGAAATGCACAAAAGCGGTAAGAACGTCATCTGGTTTGACGAGGCAATCGAAAAGATGGGAGCCGACGTGATGAGATGGATGTATGTAAAAACGAACTTAACACAAAACGTCCTGTTCGGATACGGCCCTGCTAAGGAGATAACGAAGAATTTGGATTACCTTATAAACATTTCAAACTATGTGAAACTTTTCCTGAAGAAGCCCACGAAAGAACTAAAAAAACTGGAAAAGGAAGACCTTTGGCTCATCTCAAGACTGGAAACTGTAAAAAAATCCGTCAAGGGGCAGATGGAAGAGCTTAAACCATTCGTTGCCGCAAGGATTCTTGAGGACTTTTTCATAAACGATTTTTCGAGGACATATATTAAAATTGTGAGAAACAGGGCAAAGGTAGATGAGAAAATAGCATCTCTGATGTATTACACTCTTCTGGACACTCTGAAGCTTATGGCCCCGTTCACGCCGTTTGTTACCGAGCAGCTCTACCAAGAACTTTTCAGGAAATACGAAAAGGCTGAAAGCATACATCTCCTTGAATGGCCGATGGCAGATGAAAATAAGATAGATGAAGAGCTGGAAAGGGAATTTGCCATAATACAGAAAATGGAGGAAGCCGCCAATTCAATAAGGCAGGAAAAAAACGTGGGATTGAGATATCCTGTGAATAAAATTACCATATCCGGTTCAGACGAAGTCAGAAAAGCCGCCGAGAATCTGGAGAACGTCTTGAAAAAGATGACAAACGTTAAGAACGTGGAATTCGGAAAGCTTTCGCTGAACTATAATGTTAAACTAAACTATTCCAAAATGGGGCCTAAGTACGGAAAGAGCGTAAAGAATATAGAGAAGGCTCTGAAAAAGGAGAACAAGGCCAGACTCGTGAAAGAGGTCCGGGAGAAAGGTTATGCCAAAGTTTCGGGTTTCAGGCTTGAGGAGGAAGATTTAGTGATAGAAATTTCTTCGGGGGAGGGGAAGGAATTCAAGATGGATAGTATAAGCGGCATCGTGGTTCTGGACATGGAAGAAACCGAAGAAATATTTGAAGAAAGCCTGATAAGGGAATTGATAAGGAACGTGCAGCAGACGAGAAAGGAAATGAAACTTGTCGTGGAACAAAGAATTCGTTTAAAGATAGAATCGGACAAAGTGACGGAAAAAATCGTGAAGAAATGGGAGAAAGAAATTAAGAAGGAAGTGGGCGCGAAAAAAATATATTTCGGAAAGGTCAAAGGCAAGGTTTCTAAATACAAGGACAAAGAAATAAAATTTGAGGTTAAAGTGGTTAAATGAAACAAAAACTTGAGGATTTGATAAGGATTGTAGAAAAAATAAAGAATGAAGAATTGAGAAAGAAGACTTTAGAGATGATAAAGAATCCGAAGCTTTCCAACAATTGGAATTATAAGGCTTCGGATTTTGAAAAAATTCCAGCTTGGATAGGAAGCCACCATTATTATGAGGGCGGTCTGCTGGAACACACCATCTCGGTGACGGAACTCTCGTTGAAGGTCGCGGAATACTTGGAAAAGAGATACAAGAAAGGGATAAAATTTGACTTCCTTATAGCTGGAGCTGCGCTCCATGATATAATAAAGCTTTTTGAGATAAAAGAAAAGGATGAAAAATGGGCTTTCTCCGAATTTATTATAGACCACGTCAGGATAGGCGGAGCCGAGCTTTACGCAAGAGGTTTTCCTGAGGAAGTGGTGCACATAGTAATGGCACACGCGGGAGGGGATACGCCACGAACCCTGGAAGCTAGGATAGTGGACATGATGGACAATCTGGACACGACTTTCGAGGGTTTTGGAGCCGAGGCCCAGCAGCTTATCTATTTGTTAGGAGATAGTCTTCAATGAAAGAAAAGGAAAAAAAGGCCAAAAAATTCCTTTTGTCTCTAAAGGAAACGTCACTTATTTATCACGGAGACTCTGATGGTTTGTGCTCGGCCGTCCTTGTTTCCAAGTTTCTCAAGGAAAAAGTTAAAATGGCATCTCCCAACGATTCTTACGGAATACAGATAACGGAGAATTTGCTGGAAGACATAAACAATTTCCCCTGCGGGGTTTTTGTTGACTTGGCCGTTGACCAGTGGGATTTCGAAAAAATAAAGCCGAAAGTTTTGGTGATAGACCACCACACTCCCCAAAGGGATTTGAACAGAATAAAAAAATTCATTCATATAAATCCCAGATTGGAGAACAAGAAAGTTTATTTTCCCGCTTCTTATCTGGTCTTCAAGCTTCTTTGCGAACTGGATAAAAACATGAAAAAATACTCCTGGATTGCTGCCGTGGGGGTAATAGGGGACAAGGGAGACTTGAAAAAAATAAAATTCAAAGAAAAATACGAAGACCTTAAATTTCTTTCGGACGTAATCGAAGCGTGCAAAGGAATTGACGGCTATAGGGGAATTGTCAAGGCTTACGAGGTTTTTTCCCAAGCCGAAAGGCCTGAAGAGATAATGAACAGCAAACTCGTGAGGACTTACCATAAGTTTCAGGAGGAAATTGACAAAACCATTCTTGATTTCCGTTATCATGCAGAATATTTCGAAAAAACTAAATCCTACCTCTACAAGGTCTACAACAAATATAATATAACCTCTTCTGTTTCCACGATACTTTCGGAAGAAAAGCCAGACACGGCATTTTTTATCTACAAGAAAAACAAGACCCTTAGCATGAGCGCCCGATGCCAGACGGGAAGGATAAACCTTGCGGAGCTTTTCCAAAAAATATGCGAAGGAATAGGAACTGGCGGGGGCCACCCACAGGCGGCCGCAGCAAATATTCCCAAGGAAAACGAGGACAAATTCCTGGAAAGATTGAGGAACTATCTGGAAGGAATCTGAAGTATTTATCTTTTCTGATGAAAATAATAATTGATTTAGATGTTTGGGGATAGGCAATTGAATATTGATTACTGTTTTAAAATGGGTTTCTTTTTTGAAAATTTTGAGAAAGAAATTAAATACAAGAAAAAAAAGGCAAATGCTCGAAGAAAATTAAATACAAGCTGAAAGAAGGTATGAAAATTTATGAAGAAGTTGCGAAAAATGAGAAATATAGTTTCACGCATAATGATATAGAAAAGTACTCTTTTGTCTTGGATTGTATTGATGCTCTCATGAAAAGTGACATGCAAACCTATAAAAAACAAGTGGAAAGGGTTGAAAATATTCCAAAAATATTGGAAAAAGGGAAATTAAAAGAGGATGACTGGAAAGAGTTGAAAGAATTTGGAATAGAAATGAACCGATATTATTTTGAAAAATTATATACCGCCAAATCGCCTTTAACGTTTGCTTGCTAGAATAAACGCATGGTCCTTCTCATACGGGTCTAATATCACCCAATCCACAACGTAGAAACCGGCTTCCTTTATTTTCTGGAGTTCCTCCTTGTATATCTGGTCTGGTTTTTTTGTTATGTCAACGCTCCTCGACTTTATGGCAATCATTAGATATCCGGAAGGTTTCAGAAATTTTTGGCAATTTCTAAGCGCCACTTCGGTGGCATCAGGCTGCGCTATATCACAGTAAACCAAGTCAACCCTTTCCACCAAACCTTCATAATCTTGCGGTTTTCTCGCGTCTTCCAGCATCGGTATAAGGTTTTTTCTCTGGCTGCATAGCTTCAGAAACTCTCTCATCATTCTTTCCGAAAATTCCACGGCAAAAATAGTTCCCTCCTCCTCGATTATATCGCTGATATGGGAACAGGTCGTTCCTGTGGCGGCCCCGAGATAAAGTATTTTCATTCCTTTTTCAATTGGAACTTCCTTCAATCCTTTCTTTATGGCGGCAGCGAGCTTCGACCTGGACGGAATCCACTCCCTGTATTCCTTATTTCCTGTTTTTGTCAGGGGTTCGCCGTAAACCCTCTGCCCAGGCCTGAGATTTAGGGTAAAAATTCTGCCTTTGTCAGAAAATATTCCGTGAAAAATTTCTTTCATAGAAACCCGCTATTTCCTTACTTTTTTCAGCTTGGATATATAGCCTGCTATCTGGTTTCTTAATTTCTTTGAATCTATGACCTTGTTCAAAAATTCCTTATTCTTTTCAAAATTATTCGAAAGCTCCTTCGGGTATTTCTCCACCAGCTCTCTTGACATGTGCTTTATGAAAGCAGTTCTTATGTTTCCCATTACATCACCTTTTTAACACTCTGATTTTAGTTATTTATATCTAACTCCTATTAATAAAAGTATGATTTTTATATCCTACTGCATAGCCGGAGTTTTCGCCCTGGACCAGAAAAAGAACATTGTAGCTAAATCGCTTTTCCCAAAGGAGCCGGAAGAAATAATCGGGAAGATAGAAAAACTGGAAAGGGGAATTGCCACGGAAGAACTGGAGGAAATTCTGAAAAAAATCGGAGACAGGGATATCGTAACGAACATCAACTTCAAAAAGGAAGGTTTCCATGTGGAATTCAGGGAAAAACTGTCTGCTTCTGAATATCTGAGAGACAATATTAGGGAAATAGCTTTGAAAACAGGTTTTGTCGAGGATTCAGGTGAAATCAACAAAATCCTTTCTGAAATACAGATAATTAAAACCAAGAAAAAAATCAAATCTGAAAGCAAGAAGGACAGGGTAGCGATGCAGGCTGTTTCCTCCTTGGAAGACCTTGTGGAAATATCAAACTGCCTTTCCGAAAGGCTTCATGAGTGGTACGGATTTTATTACCCGGAACTGGAACAAAAGGTCAAGGACAACAGGAAATATGCGGAAATGCTGGCCGAAAACCCAAGAAGAGAGGAGATAAAGGGATTTTCAGGAACAATAGGGACGGAGCTAGATGAAAAGGACTTGGAAATCTTAAAACTTTTATCGGAAAAGACAAAGGAAATGTTTGAACTGAACGACTTAATGGAGAAGTACTTGGAGAAGGTTATGCCTGAGATATCTCCCAACGTTACTTCAGTAGCAGGCCCGACTCTGGCGGCAAGGCTTATGGTTCTTGCGGGAGGAATGAAAAACCTTTCAAAGCTCCCCTCGTCCACCATACAACTGTTGGGAGCGGAAAAGGCACTATTCAGGTTCATGAAATCCAAGAAGAAAACTCTTCCGCCCAAATACGGAATATTATTTTTGCATCCTGAGGTCACAAACGCTCCTGAGGAACTGAAAGGAAAGGTGGCTCGGGCCATCGCCAGCGAGATTTCGATGGCAGCGAAGACCGATTTCTACACGAGAGAGGATAAATCGGAACATTACAAGGAGCAACTGAAAAAAAGGCTGAAAGAAATTCTAAAGAAATGAATTATTTTACTATTGTTCCCAGAACTTTTTTTCCGAGCAATGCCATCTTAAGTACATTTGGCTTGTCAACGTTTATGATTTCCGATTCTATGCCCAAATCTGTCAACTCAAGCAATCTTTCGACTTTGTGCAGCATGCCACCTGTTACGTCTATGCCATCGGAACTTGTCAGATATTTTTTAATTTCAGGAAAATTTTCTTTAGTAATTACTGGTATGAATTTTCCTTCTTTGTTCCTGTTAGGGTCAGAAGTGAAAACTCCATCCACCTTACCTCCTATCAGAAGTCTGCTTGATTTGAAATTCCTTGCCAGATAATTCATAATTTCTTCCGTGGATATGATACAACAGCCCATCTCCGTATCCAAAGCCACGTCGCCGTAAACTACAGGCAACAAATCGTATTCCAAAACCTTTTTTATCGGGTCAAAATACCATTCGGAAATTCTTCCTTTTTTTGTTATACAAGAAGAAGACGGTTGAATTGATATGGCATTTTCTCCTGCCTTTATCAGTTCATCGACCATTATCCTGTTCAGCTTTGAGGCATCGTTTTGGACCATGCAAATTCCCCTGTAGCTTTCCTCGTTTATTATGCCCTTGTGCGTCTCGTATTTCTTGGCAGAAGTATGGGGGAAAGATCCTCCACCGTGGCCTATTATCAGTTTAATTCCTTTCTCTTGTCTGGCTTCATGAATCTCTTTGGCCAGCCTTCTTATCACATCCAACCTAGGTGTAAAAGGCTTGCTCTTGTCCGTTATCACACTTCCGCCTAGTTTTAGAATCAACATATAATCACAAAGATTGCAACGCTTTCTTTAATTTCTGCCTATAGAATTCCAATAGTTTTTTACCCTTTTCAACTGTTGCCATTGTCGGTTTCCCGTTTATACCGGATTTGCTTATCCCCAACTCGTTATAATTTTCTGGCCATTTTTCATCAATCGCTTTTTTCATTTTAACACATTCAGAATCGAGATAAAGCATTAAAGATGTTTCTCCCTCTCCTGCGTGACCTACCGATTCGGTTATACCTGCTTCATGAGCCTCTTTATCAATTGAACTTGCCCCCAGATACTTTATTTTATCTTCAAATTCTTCTTTCATTTTATCTAAAATTCTTCTTTGCGTACTACCATCATGACCTAGAAAGAAGAAAACTTTTTTCGGTTTAAGTTTCATGAAATCAGAAATTATGGCTCTTAACCACGGTTCGTATTCTGCAGGATTTGGTCCGACAGTTCCCGGCATTTGCTTTGTTGCCTTCAAGCCGGTATAATTCATTACAGGCGCGACTACAACGCCTTTGGAATCATAGAATATTTCGCAAATCTTTTCGGCAACCAAAGCATCTGTTTTCAGAGGCAGATGATAGCCGTGCTCTTCCGTTGAGCCATGCGGAACCAAGATAATTTTGTTTTTGCACTTTACGATTGCCTCGTCCCAGCTCATCTCATCCAGCTTCATTTAACTCACAATAATCTTAGAATAATATTCTTTAAAAACCTGTGGTGCGGACGCACTATTAGGCTTTCAAATCTGAAGGCCTTGATATTCAAAGTCTAATGAACTTTATCTAACCTTCAATTTTACAAATTATTTTTCAAGGTCTTGAGACTTTGTCTCAAGTATTTGCGATTTTTCAATCGCAAAATTAAATAAAGTTGGTGCGGAGGAGGAGATTCTCGTTCCCTTTCTGGCGAAACGAAGTTTCGCAAGTTTTTGGGGTCTTGGAACATAACGTGTTCCAAGTTTTGGAACTTCTGTTCCAAAACTAAAGGACCTTTTTCTGAAAAAGGGTCTTTTTCGAACTCCCGAACACACTAAGTGACTGGATTTCTCATAAACATGAAATCCGTGCTTATTTTTTTCTCTCATAACCCGTTTGGGTTCGAAACTCAAGACGTTTTTTGCTAAAGCTTTTTTCTAAAAAGCTTTCTTGAGTCCAGCGCCTATAGCCATCTTAGTTTTGACCATTACCAAAGCCTTCCTTTTTTTCACAGTTTGCCTCAAAGTTTCTTTCCCTAGAGGCTTTTCTTTTTGAAAGAAAAGGCTCTCTTGGCTACCTCCGCATAGCTAATAGTAGTGGCAATAGAAATAAATAAATTTAACGAATTATTCTATTTGGGAAAGCTCCCTCTTGAGATGTCTCAACTCTTCTCCCAAGTCAAGAATCTGCTCCTCTATTCCTTCTTCTTCACCCTTCTTTTTTGGCTCTGTTATATCAGGCCTCTCTGGTCTGACAAAGATTTCATCCATTGAAATGAGTATGTCTGTTATCTGTGATACATTATTTTTTATCCTTGTGAATATGTCCGTTTTCAGCTCATCCACCTCGGCGTGGAAAGACATGAGCCTTGTAAGGGTTTGCAGGGATTTCTTCAGTTCCTGTAGTTTTTCCAGAACGTCCTCATACTTTTCTATTTTTATGAACAACGGAGCTGAAGGTTCCGGTGCTTCTATTTTTTCAGGCAAAGAAAACCTAGGAGCTGGTGGCGGAGTCGGTGGAGTTTCTGGTTGAATCGTTGGCTCTTCAGGTTCTTCAATAGGCTCTATATCTTCTGTAGGAAGCGGTGGCGGCAAAGGTTGTCTGCCCTCTACCATGCTCTTTATCCCTTCAAGCTCTCTTTTCCTTCTTTCATTATTTTTCTTCCAGAAAGCCATAAATAACCACAATAATATTTTATGATGGGCTATATAAAAGTTTTGTCTTATAAATTTGGGTTTTTGTAGTGCACATTACTCGATTCGAATTCTATGCCAATGGGACAGTGATCAGACCCCGTAACATCAGATAGTATGAAAGCTTCTTTTACATTTTTAGCCAAGTCGTTGGATACGAAGATGTAATCAATCCTCCAACCAATATTTCGCTTGCGAGCATTTTTCAAGTAAGGCCACCAAGTATATTTTCCAGCTTCCTGATGGAGATGCCTGAAAGTATCGATAAATCCTAGGTTAATTATACCATCAATCTGTTTTCTTTCTTCTAATGTAAACATCGTATTGTTCTTGTTGTCCTTCGGTCTTGCTAAATCTATTTCTTCATGCGCAATATTGAAATCGCCGCACAAAACTATATTCTTACCAAGTTTTTCAAGCTGTGCAAAAAAGGAAGAATACATCTCTAATTTTAATGGAAGTTTTGATTTGTCCCTCCTGCCATGCGGAAAATAAAGGTTAAGTAAAGTGAATTGGGGGAACCTTAAAATTAAAATGCGCCCTTCTGTATCAAATTTTTTCGTCCCAAAGCCGTAACGCACTTCAACTGGCTTTTGCTTTGAGAGAATGGCTACACCGCCATATCCCTTCCGCTCCGAAGAATTCCAGTAAGAAAAATAGCCTTCAGTTTCTTTAAGTTCAACCGGTACGTCTCCCACACAAGCCTTTATCTCTTGTAGGCATAAGATATCATTTCCATCTCTTTGTAACCAATTCAGGAATCCTTTTTTATAAATTGAGCGTATGCCATTAACATTCCAGGATATTATACGCATTATTCCACCACTAATAAAATTGTTAAATTTGGTGCGCCCGGCGGGATTTTCACGGGTTTCAAATTGGGAAAACTCGCAGAGTTTTCCAAGTTCTTGGAACATAACATGTTCCAAGTTTTGCGATATAATCGCAAAATCTTTCCCTGAAGGCTTTCTTTTGAAGAAAGGCTTCATCGAACCCGCACCGCAGGCTGTTTCCGTTTTTGCTAAAGCTTTTTTTCAAAAAGCTTTCTTGGGAAGCCCGAGTCATGCCACTAGACCACAGGCGCATCAAAGGGGTTCTAATTTCTTGTAATCACCTTCGTCTGTCACTTCCACTTCTATTTCCTCCTTTTCTATATACCGTCCCCTTTCCTCTTCTATTTTCATCTGTCTCCTGAAGATTATTAACTTTATGCCCAAATCTTCCAGCTCTTTTTTGGAATTTTCAGAAAGAGAATCGAAATCGTAAACAAGCACGCAGTCGAATTTGCCTTTATTTATTACGTCAAGAGAATTCTCGTGCCTTTCCACAATTCTTTCATCAGCCTCCTCAAGGAGTTTTTCCTCTTCCGAGTATTCGCCGGAGAAATCCCAATTGCATTTTGCGTAATCTATCATTTTTTTCTTCTGTTCATCCGTAAGGTCTTTAGTAAATACTGCTACGTTCATCCTATCAACCAAAGATTCCTCCGAATCCTTCGAGAGCAGAATCTTCCATTTCCTTCATCTTTGCGACTACCTTATCCTTTTCTTTACCTTTCAGTTCCTGAGCTATGTTCCTAAGCATTTCTTGGGCAGCCTTGCAGGCCTCCTCGGAGCCGTCTATCAAGAGATAGTTTCCCTCCTTTTCCAAGCCCAGTGACTTGTTGTCCCTTATGGTTATACTTTGCCTTTCCAAGGATTTCTCTCCAACCCCAACCAAATTTCTAACGGTCTCTACGTTTTCTTCTTTTACAGAATAAAGAAGGTATTTTCCTTTCATTTTTTCTTGGTTATGTTCTGCAATCTTGTTTATTATTTCTTCATTCTTTTCAATTAAATCGGCATAATCACTTAAAAGTTCCTCGGCAATTTTCACGGTAGCTCCGGAAAAAGCATCCATAGCTAGATAAGCCCCTTCCTCATCAAATCCGAGGGTCTTTTTACTAAGTAAAGACTTAAGCTTTTTGCTTAGTGAATTTGACCCTATTCCAATCAAATCCTTCACTTTGTTCAAATTCTCATTTTTCACGAAAAATACAACTTGCATTTTTTCACCTCTTTAGGTGAAATTTGAAAATTTCTGATTTTCATTTTTTCACCTCACCGGTTTCGCACATTATCTTTAAAGATTTAGGACTAAGATTTATAAAGCTTTTTGATAGGTGAAAGTTTAAAAACGTGAAAATTATGGAGCCCCAGGCCGGGTTTTCAATCCTTCTAAAAATTCTGGGAAAAGCGAAGCTTTTCCAAGTTTTGGGAATCTTGAGACTTTGTCTCAAGTATTTGGAACTTCAGTTCCAAAAATGCAAAAACCTTTTTTGAAAAGGGATTTGCTTTTGAACCGGCGACCTGCTGCTGTCTCGAACCTTGGTGATTTAACCAAGCCGATTTCCGCCAGCGCTTTTCGCTGAGAAAAGGGCTGTACGAGGCAGCCGCTCTACCAGGCTGAGCTACTGAGGCAATTCAATTGGCTATTTTTTCATATTGATTGATTTGTGAAGACTTATACTACGTATAAGTCAGTCTCTGTGTCAATTATATTAATTAAGAAGGTTTAAATATAATTTGTGGTTCTATGCCAAGAAAGAGTGAAAAGGGTTTGAAACCGAAAGAACTGAAGGAAACCATGATTTATCAGAAGGGTAAAAACAAAAAAGTCAAATGCGGGATATGCGGTCAGAGCTGCGAACTGAACGAAGGTCAAAAAGGCTTTTGTGGAACAAGGGAGAACATAAACGGCAGATTATATTCGCTTGTTTACGGGAAAGCGATAGACGTGGCCGTGGACCCCATAGAGAAAAAGCCTTTCTTCCATTTCGCGCCGGGAAGCAGGGCGCTTTCCGTGGCTACCTTAGGTTGCAATCTGGGCTGCTTGTTTTGCCAGAACTGGCAGATTTCTCAGGAATTTGACAGGATTGAGGGAGAACCTTATTCTCCGAAGGACTTGGTGAAAAAGGCGAAGGAATGGAAATGCCAGGGCATCGCTTACACGTACACTGAACCAGCCGTATTCTATGAATACGTATACGAAACGGCCAAGGAAGCTGAGACGAAATTTTATAACGTTCTGGTTACCAACGGATATTTCACTCCTGAATCCATTAAAAGGATTTCAAACTTCATAGACGCAGCAAACGTGGATTTGAAGGGGGATTATATTTTCTACAAGAAGTATTGTTTTGGGAAGAAAGGCGACGAACCGGTAAAGGAGACTTTGAAGGCTTTGCAGAAAAATAAAATATGGATAGAAATAACCAACCTGCTGATACCAAACTTGAACGACAAAGAAGCTGACGTAAGGATTATGTGCAAGTGGATTATTGAAAACCTGGGAGACGAGGTTCCGCTTCATTTCTCTAGATTTTACCCGACTTACAAGATGAAGAACGTGCCGCCCACTCCCGTAGAAACCCTGGAAAAGGCAAGGGAAATAGCAAGGGAGGAAGGCCTGAAATACGTGTACATAGGTAACGTGCCGGGCCACAGGTATGAAAATACTTTTTGTCAGGAGTGCGGCAACATTTTAATAAAAAGATTTGGCTTTTCCGTTCAGGAATTTAACCTTGATAAAAATCTCAGATGTGTCAAATGCGGGAAAAAATTGCCCATGGCGGGAGAAAAATGGATTGACAAGAGACTTTTCAAGGAATAAATTCTTTATGAATAATAAAATAATATAGGATATTTATGAAAAAAATGTTGATCTTTGTAATTGCACTGATTTTAACGGCTCCTCTAGCCGCAGCTACTTCACTGGATTATTATGAAACTGTTGTGAATCTGGACTCAAAAAGTTCCCAATTCACGTTTATTTTACTTTTTGAAGAGGCACCCACAGGAATTTTTGAATATCCTCTATCGTTCCCTATAAAGGATTTTGAAACAACAGCCAACTTCAAGAACTATACCTGTGAGCCCGCCAGTAAGCCGTGGGGCACGCTCATAAGCTGTGACTTTTCAAAAGTAACGGAAGGTGGAAGGGCACTAAACATCAAATTCACCACACCTGAAACCATCAAGATTATAGAAGACAAGATATTATTCGCCACGAGCATAAAAACGCCCCAAGAAGTAAAAAAGATGGTTGTTAAAACCGTTTTGGAGAAAGGCTACATACTGGTAGAAGAGCCGGAAGAGACCACTACTCTGGTCCCTTTTTCGCCAAAGGATGGAACGGAAGGGTCTGATGGAAGAAGGATATTCGTGGAGTGGATAAGAGAAAATGTGGGTAGCGGAGAAGGAATTGACGTTTCCGTGACATACGAAAAGATAGAACCCCCTACAACAGGGAACCAGAACATGATATTCCTTTTTATAGGAATTCTTATTTTGATAATAACCGTACTGATAGGAACGAGAAAGGGGAAAGAGAAAAAAGAAATCGGTATGGAGATACTGAAGGAAGATGAGAAACGCGTTATGGAAATACTGAAGGAAAATAAGGGTATGTGCAAGCAGAGAGTCATAGTCGGAGAAACTGACTTCAGCAAAGCAAAGGTTAGTAGACTTCTAAAAGACTTGGAAGAAAGGGGATTGATAACGACCGAAAAGGAAGGAAGGAACAAAAAGGTTTATATCAAACAGAAGGAGGATTAATCAGGTTTTCCAAGGTTTCCTTGTCAACAAAGCCATCGTACAATTTTCCGTCAATTATTATTGAAGGCATTTCCCTTACGCCGTAAGACTTCATTATCATATCTATGGAATTCAGTTCCAAATCAACGTCAAGAGCAAATATCATCAGGTCGCTCTTGTGCTTGTTTTTCATGTAATCAAGAACTATACCCTGATTCCTGCAGAGATTGCAATCCTTGTTGGAATAGAAGTAAATCAGAGTGGTCACGTTCAGGTCGCAGTTTGATTTCAATTTCTCCAGATAAAGCCAGTATCTTATCAGGTTAACTGTATAGTCTATTTTCGTATCTTCGTAATTCTTTTCTTCAAATTTCTTTGTTTCCTCGTAAAAAGTCACCTTTCCTGCCAGCTCGTTTATATCAGGTATCATTTTTTCGACTTCATAGTTCATAACGTCGCAAGTCTTGTTGGGAAGATAATCCGTAAGCAGTAAGTTCAGTTCCTGTTCTGTTCTTTTCTTGTCCAGTTCCGAGACCATGTTCTGAAGTTCACTTACCTTTACTCTGTTAATGTATATCCCAAAAAATATGCCGCTTGTAAAGACTATTATCGTGATTACTAAAGTCAACAAATAAAACCCCCAGGAAATCCTTTTATCTACCATTTTCTTTTGGCCCCGCGTATTTCGTAAAAGACGGAAAATATCCAGAATATGGAGAACAAAAACGGATAAATGAACATGTAGCTGATATAAAACAGGTATCTTTTCTTAAACTCTATTTTTTCTCTGGAAGAGCTTAGGCTGACCAGTATGGTTGCGATTGACAAAATAACGAAGGTTAGCATGAAGAACGAATAGAAATCTATGTACATTACATCAAACCCCAGGGAGAGGTTTATTGGAGGAATTCCTACCAAAGAAAATACGTTAAGGATTGTCATAAAATTGGATACCAGAGTGTAAAGCGGAATGAAAAATAAGACAAAAAGCACGAATATCCAAACGAAGTTTATTGGTATTAGAAAAACTCCAAGATTTCCGTATTTCGGATTACCGACCAAATTGAAATATTTTTT
>Ga0172362_10000433_pt1 | contig 33555 bp, 17 predicted proteins | sample LakKivs1_kivu2a2_FD_114534 | JGI IMG/M metagenome (GOLD analysis project Ga0172362, IMG submission 114534) | Sediment microbial communities from Lake Kivu, Rwanda - Sediment s1_kivu2a2 | ecosystem: Environmental > Aquatic > Freshwater > Lake > Sediment | place: Rwanda: Western Province, Lake... | reverse complement strand
CCATGGCGTATTTCCTGGATGGTGTTAAAGCGGTGAATACGCATGTATTGGAACATTGCGGATACACCGGGGAGACCGCTTTGTCACAGTATATCAACGGCGGATCCCCCCCCGACGACGACTCATCTGAAGTTATCAGCTATGGATGGTACGAGATGTCTACGGCAGCCGGATTTACTATTGACCCGCGTCTGGTTGAGACGCCGCCGTCCAACTATGACCGACGCAGCATACCGGTCTAATCGAACAATCGAACCTTTGTATATTTGGAGTAGATAAATGTCAACAGGGCTATCGCCATTTATGGGTTATGTAGGCTTTGTTCGAGTCAAAGCCGGTACGGCCACTCCCTTCGTGGTCCGCGTGACAAGTGCAGACCTCAATCTAACTCAGGAAATTACCACTCCCGATGTTATCGATTCACGATGGGACCGGACAGTTTATCAGATGGGGCCGCGATACGTGGAGGGAACCCTAGCTTTTCCTGGGGTCTACTCTGTAGGATCGTCAGGCACTTCCGCGTTGGATTCTGCGAATTTGATGAAACTTCTTTACACCCGAGCTATCAAAAGAAAGGGAATCTACAAGTTCGTTCTGCCCTGTTTTGATGCCGACGTAAAATACACATATGGTGACGTATTCACCTACAAATATTGCATTGAAAATACCTGGAAATTTTCCGTCACCCAACAAGAGCCTGTTTCGATGGAAGTTGGCCTTATGGGGTTGGACCGTATTGTTCCCGATACTCCTGCATCCAAGTGGACAGTTCTCAAAGCGCAACAGTCCCCGTATTGGTACAATACGCACGGTGGCTATGTTGGTGGGAATTATTCGGATACTAATGCAAAAGACGCGGATAACGGCGATACTCCGGTTACACGAATCATCACCTGGAATGATGCTCGTGTCGGTGTTTATATTGAGGGTGGATTAACTCTGACTACCGAGGACACTCCGAGCCGTATCCGGCATTTCGAATGCTCCATCAATAACAACTGTGACAGATATTACACCCTTGGACCCAGCTCATACACCACTCTTTCCCCGTTGTCCCCAAAATTCGTTTATCCGAAGAAACGTGACGTTTCGGGAAGTTTGGAAATCTTGGGTCGGCACAACGACCTTGCAGACCGTGCTTACAGTAATGATTCCCGATGCACGGAACGCAGCTATATCGAATTTGGCTACACCATTTCCAACGCATCCTCCGGTGGAGGCAACTTCATCGTTCACCTACCAAACATTGTATTTCGAATCGAAGAGATGACATTGACGAACGATGTTTTTGTAACGACGGTTAATTACATGTCGTTGCCTGTTGCCGGAGCAAATATGAGTGGTGAGAATGAGCTGGGTCTCATGCCTTATCTGGATCCGTTGGACCAGTTCAGTTTTACTGATGATGTTTTGAACTATGACGTGATATCCTAAAGACTGTTTCATCAGAAGCAACTTCTGGTGATTCTACTCATTTCGATTCTTTTCTGCCGATATTCACTGTTCTATTTGAAGGATTTTTCTCGATAATATATTATGGACCGATTCCAGAAAAGAAAACAAACCAAAGAACGTCGCCGGCATCAAATATGCAAGGTATTTGAGGTTAAGATCGATAAATCAAAACTATCCCAAGAAACGGTGGATCATCTCCGGAAATGGTTCACTGAAGCGAAGTATTTCTACAACTATTGTGCTCAACAAGACAATATAAACAAAGCCGATACAACTATAAAGTGCGTGCCAGTAAGAGTCCTAGGCAATTTCGAGAATAGGACACTTAGTGTTTTAACCGGTGCTCAAAAGCAAGGGATTAAAACCAGTATTTTCTCAAGTATCATGGGATTGCATACTCTGAAGAAAAATGGTTACAAAGTTGGCAGAATACGATTTAAATCTTTCGTCAATTCCATTAATCTCCAACAATACAACAAAACACATTTTATTGATTTCGCGAATTCAAGAATACGGCTTCAGGGCATTGCACAGAAAATGCGAGTTTCGGGTCTTGGTCAGATTTCTCCGGACGACGAAATTGCAAATGCTCATCTTGTTAGAAAGTGTGGTGAATATTATCTCCATATTACGACGTATAGGCAGAAAATAAAATCTGAAATTCCGGACGTGTCGGTTGGAATAGATTTTGGATGTCAAACTCAGCTTACGCTTTCCAATGGAATTAAAATTGAATATGAAGTTCCAATCCCCAAAAAATTGAGAAGACTGGATAGAAAGATACAGAAAAGCAACAGACCTAAATCTAAGAAGAAACAGCAAGATCGATGGAAACGGGAGAAGGTCTACCAACATCTCAGAAACCGAAAGAAAGATAACCAAAATAAGATTGTTTCCGCTATTACTAAGAATGTTAAACGTGTGTGCTTTCAAGATGAAAACATTCACGCTTGGCATTCTGGTAATCATGGAAAAAAGATACAGAATACAGGTATTGGTGGGATTATCAGAGATTTGAAACTCAAATCTCATACACCAATTGAGGTTGATAAGTTTTTCCCTTCTACTCAGTTATGTCCCGTGTGTGAGCATAGACAAAAGCTGACATTAGATCAACGAATCTACAAGTGTGAAATTTGTGGGTACGAGAAAGATCGAGATTGGAAGTCAGCTATTTGTATTGAAGAGGAAGGATTGAAAAATTCAAAAGTACCTGTGGGCTACAGGGAAGTTAAGGCTGAGGAGACAAAAGCCTCTGCTCAAAGGATTTTTAACTCTTTAAAAGGAGTTAATGGTTTGAGAGCAAGTTTTGTCGATGATTCAGGTAAGCCCCATAATCATTTTGGGGCAAGTCACTCACTGTGAAAATCGCATAAGGAGGAAGCTATGCTGATAGTGAACGATTCGAACAGTCTCATCCACGTTGCGCTTTATTACCAAATTAAGAAAAGTAAGCGCGGAGGCAAAAGCGTCGTCATCATTCCTGACGAGCAAGCACAAAAGATGCTAGAGGACGTTGACAAGAAGCAAGAGGTTCATGTCTTAAACACGCGATGGAAGCAGATTGCATGGGGAGAACAAAACGAAATTCTCGACCGAGCTTCCGTGCCCGTACCTATGGGCGAAGATGGCGTGGACAAGGTGCTGAACCCGTATATCTACCGAGACATGCGGATAAAGCTGGCCCTTCGGGAATGGGATTTGGTAAGTGACGATGGACGACCAGTGCCTTTGACTCCGGATGCCATTAACCATTTACCGACACAAGTCGTTCTTGAGCTGTATAAGCGGTATGAGGAATCGACGCGGTACTCTGAGGATGAACTAAAAAAATAACGCTTGCGATGTCGGACCTCGCCATGGGCCGGGCTTTGCACGAGCCGATACCGCAGATAATAAGAATTTGGTTGCTTATGAAAGAATTTCCCGGACTGACCCCAGAGTCTATTTGGAAAATGCCCTATATGTTAGCTGAACAACTCTCCCATATGTCCTCGATTTTTAATCAAGTTCAGTCCCATCAGGCAAAAAGGAAAAAATCTTAGTTTAAGGAGATAAAAAGTGGTTAATCTGTTTGTAAGTGAAAATGATGTCATCGAAATAGTCATCTACGTAGGTGAAGACAAAAAAGGACGCATTTTCGTAGACACGGAAGAGGACGGTGTGAAGCAAATACTCGGGGAGGATCAGGTCCAAACTGTTGAGAAATTTACCTTCACATTCAAGAAACCAAGCTTTGAAGATGCGGTCAACCTGGTCAAAGACATTTTTTATTCTGACGGGGCTCGCATCAACTTCAACCCGTTGGAAGCGCGGCTCATGAAGATTTCCAAGTTGCTCAAGACTTGGGATTTGAAAGACAGGGAAGGGAAAAACATCCCTGCGACCGAGCAATCAATCAAAAAGCTCAGTCCCGTTATCGCGAACGCGGTTGGTGTGATTTTGGACTCTGAGACCGGTATCGCCGGTATGGTCTAAAATACATAGAGGAAACAGCGGCATTTTTCGGATAAATTAAATGTGCCACTATTTCCCTATTTAATTATGTGAGTGTGCTATGGCTTCGGGTCAAGAAATCAACAGGAAGATACGTCTCCAACTTGATGTTCAGAACTGGGAGAAATCCCAGAAGGCAATCGACAGTATCTCCAAAGAAATTCAGGATCTCATTAAAGACCAGGCCCGCCTTATCTCCCAATACGGCAGTATGGATAACGCCATCGCATCCATCACGTCTGAATTCGTCAGACAGTCGAAAGCGGCTCGCGATCTTAAGCAGGATTTTATGGGGGTTGGGGCTGCCCTGGATAGTACATCCAGACAAGTAGCCAGTGCCCTCAAAAAACTCGTTATTCCCACATCGGTTTTTGATGCAGTAGAAACCACTAACAGATTCAACAAAACTCTCGTCGAATTGGCTGCAAGGACTGGTCGATTCGGTGTCGGAATAGGCAAGCTCACGGATGAGATGAAGAACTTGGCGAATGCCAACTCCATTCTACGGGAAGACACGGCGAAACTTTTCAAACTCTATTCCACCGGATTTGTTCTTCCGTCTTTGACTGGCTTCGGGAACATACTGAAGAACATCAAGGAAGTAACCGGTGCGAATGTTGAGGCGATGAATGAATACATGTCTGCTTTGTCGTCTATCTCCCAGAAGTTCCCGTCTATGCAGGCGGCTTTTGAGAATATGTCGAAGGCGGATAAAGAACGAACGCAAGCCCAGATAAATATGCTTCTTTGGACCAAAAAGATTTCTCTCGAAGAATACCGCAGAGCCAATGAATATCTTACCCAGCAAGACGAGATGACGGCAGCAGACAAAGCGGAGTCGAAGGCGAAACAGCAACAGGTGGACGCCATCCAAAAGATGCGCCAACAAGTCGAGCGCGTTGCTCTCAAGGTCGGCGGGATGCTGATGCCAGTCCTCGACCAGGTCGCAAAGATTGTTGATGTCATTGGCAAACACATCGACACTTTGCCCGAAGGCTGGGGAAAATGGAGCTTGGGTATCATGGCGGTTTTGCCAGCCGTCAAAATGATTGGGACTATGCTTTCCGCCCTCAAGGGCGGGGGCGGAATGCTCGCAGGTATCGCGAAAGCATCTACAGGAAAGGCAGGCGGAGCGGGGCTTTTCGGCGGGCTCTCAAAAGAGATATGCGGATGTATTAACGCGGGCAACGCTGCTCAGAGCTTAACGGACGCAGGCGGGGTAGGATGGAATGGCCCGGATGCGAGGCGAAGGGCGCGAAGGCGTGGGGGGGAGATGCGTCGTGTCCGCATGGATGCTAGAAGGTGGGTACGTGGTAAGAAACTCGGAGTGCGGCGATTCGGCAGAGGAATAGCTGGACTGCCTGGCAGGGCTATGGGGTACGCAAGGGGAGTTAGTCTCGGTAGCATCAAGGGTGGATTAGATCGTGCCGGTGCTGGAGTATTACGTGGAGGATGGAAGGGGATAGGTGGTGCTGGACGTGTAATAGGCGGGATTGGCAAAGCAATCGGTCGTGGGAGCCCCGCAGCAATTATCACTGGTATTGTGGGAGAACTCGGGCTTGGTGCTTTACAAGGGCATCTACAGAGTAAAGGCAATACTCGCGGTGCGGCTGCTGCAGGATTGGGTAAGAACCTTTTGGGCGTCGGCGGGATGGCGGCTACAGGAGCGATGCTGGGAGGTTTGACTGGCCCGCTAGCTCCTATTGCAGCACCTCTAGGGGCAATCGCCGGAGGTCTTTATGGGCTGGTGAGTAATTGGAAAGAAATTGGCAGTGACTTCAAAGCGTTGCTTGGCGGAGGTGGGAAGAAGGAAGGGGCGGCTAAAGCACCCGCCGAAATTCCTTTGGCAGAACGTATTAGGAAGTCCACCGAAGCGGGCATGAAACGAGGCACTGAAACCGGTTATGACATCAAACGAATAAAGCAGCTAGAAGAGCAATACAAACAGATGAAGGATCAGAACGAGGTACTCACAAAACAGTGGAATGAGTATAATGCGATAGAAGACAAAACTGAAGAAGTAAAGGAAAAGATGGCGGCGATACGTAAAGAACAAGAAAAGACTAAGGTTGAGATGAAGGGGGCGAGAGCGGAAATTCAAGCGATGAACGAGAGTCTTTCTTACATGAAAGACGTAGTTGAGGCGATCAGGGGGGTTAGGGATGCAGAGACATCCCTGTATTCCGAGATGATTGAAAAAGCCGGTCTACTCGGACAATTTGATGACGGGACCAACAAAAGGTTGGACGAGCAGCTTGTCAAAGTTCGGGAACTTATCAAAAATCATGCTCTAGCTGCTGAACACGCAGCTCAATTTCTTGAAGCCAACCGAGAAAATACGAAGCTGGGTAAAGAACAATTAACTTTTGCACAGTTATCTGCGGCATTGGGAAAGGACGAAGCAGCGCGGTTTAAAGCTAAATACGGAGAGGCTGTGACCGCAGCCGTTATGGAACAGGCCATAGCTGACTACCACAAAGAAGCTGCGACGCAAACCAAACTGGAAGTGCAGGCTGGCCGACAGCGAACAAAGCAGTACGACGAAATTCTAGCCCAGTCCGAGTCGGAAGTCCAGTACGCCACGCAGATGGTAACATTGTGGGATAATATGGGTGTTGGCGTTAAAGCAAGCGCACAGATGAGGATGCAGGCTATTGGCGCGATGGACAAGCAGTTATCAATTCTGGAAAAACAAGAGCAGGTGTTTATGGATGAAAACAAACACATGCAAGGTCAGCCTGCATATGTAAAGACAGTCCTGGACTATGAGAATAAACGACTGCAAATACAGACTGCCCAGGCGGAACAGGCTAGGGCATTGCGCGACGGATGGGTCAGTGCCATAAAAGCCTCACATACTGGGGCGGGGCGATTTACGAAGTTCGTAATTGACCAGGAGCATAGTACAGCCTCCATGCTCCGGATGCTTGGTAAGACAAATGCCATCGTTTCGAACATTAGTGGTAGTACAGTTGGAGGGTTTGACCAAGCGTCGAGGTTTACACTGAATGGCATGACCGGCCCAACTGGGCTGCCTTACGCGACGACAAACATGCCCTTCCCTATGGCGAGAACCCCCTTTGAGTCAATGCAACAACAGGCAACTGGGTTTTATAACCGTCTTACGAATCAAGCCATGTCCGGCGGTGGCTACGGCCAGGCCATGACGGCTCAAGGTATGTACAAGTCCGCAGGGATGACGGGCGGGGCACCGGCGACCGGTTGGGCCACGCCTGGTTATTTTATGCCTGGCTCCGGCAATACGCCTCCGCCCGGTGCCGTTTTTCCAGGAGGCGCAGGTGCTGTGGCAGCGCCTGTTGCGGCCGCGGTAACTCAAAAAATCAAAGAACAAGTTGGATATGCCATCGATACACAAAAGGCGGGTTTTGATCGGGACTCTTGGCAAGCCATTGAATACCAGCGCGCCCCTGGTGAAACTTCACAGGAAAAAATGAAGAGTACCTGGGATAGTGTTCTTCAATCCCATGAGAATCAACGGCAGCTTCAGCAGGATGTGATGCGGTATTCTGGTGCGGAGTACAACGAGGAGAAGTTAAATCGTGCAACTTTGGGGCTCGAAAAAGAACGAGAAAGTGAAGCCTATTTCAGGAGACGAGTAGGGTATATCCGCGATGTCGAAAATGCAGGAATAAAATACCCTGAGGCCGCGACGGCTGTTTTCCGTGAGAAAGAAGCACCAGGAGTTGCCGGACCAGTTGCGGCGGGGGCTTCTGCTGCAGCCAAGACCTCAGCGGGTACTACTGTTAAGCCGTCCATTGTCTCTTATACTCAGCCCGGCGGTGGACAAATGTTGGAAATTCATGTTAATATCGGCGATGTCCCGACCGCTGCGAAACAAATTGCTGAATCAATTGTGAAGATGATAAACGCTGGTTCTCGCACTCCCGGCGGCCTGTAACAAGTGAAAAATGGCAAAAGCGACAAGATATTTTGACTTATATGGTAAAATGTGCAAAGATAACTCCAACCTCGTCCCATATGGAGTGATCCCGCCCATAAGTATTCGATGTCTTGGTCCTAATTATTTTTCGCAGTATCAGATTGATCACCCGCCCAAAGGTACGACATATGAAAAAATGACGGAAGAATGCAACCCATCCTCCTCGTCCTCTGCTTCATCATCTTCCTCCATGTCCTCAGAATGCTGTGAGAAAGGTAACATTCTGGAAACATGTAGGCTTTTGCCTGCTTCCGAAATTCAGTTTGAAGTAAGGTTCTGGAAATTCTTCGGGTACGGCAACCCTGACAAACCTATCGATGCAGGATTTACCCCCATCGGAGCGATGATCGGAACGTTGTTCTATGTCCCCGATCCAATGATACGGCAGGGTACAAACAACGATTTTATCTGGCACTTTTGTGAAGGCGAAATGGTTATCAATTACCCCGTCACAATCACTGCGGATATGCTTTCGACCGTTACTAACGGGCGGCTTCGGATTGACATGCCCGGCTATCCGATGTCGGTTTTTGCTGCAATAAAAGAGCGGACCAAGGTCGATGAAATGACGGGGTTGGAATACAAAACGGGCATCGATTTTACTGACGATCAGCTTGCAAACCTTGGCAAACCGGACGGTCCTCCATATCTTCCTGGAACGACGGATAACGTAACGGGCCAATTTGGACAGTGTAGTAAAAACGTTTTATACTATCCTGAAACTTTTCTCGCTCAACAATCTCCACCATCCAAAAACCTGTTTGTGGGAATAGTGAGGGACGACCGAAAGTACAAGTTCCGTGGAGACAACCAGAACTCGTTGCAGGGGAGCGGGGCTTCCAGAGACACGACCAAGCAATACTTCCCAATCTACAACACCACCAGAAATGACCTTACCGACAAAACCATCGAAATTAAAGTCAATGAGCCTGGATATGAGCTTCAAGAAGGCAATGTGGTTTATATAACCGCAGCGATGTGCTATAAACGCCATTTTAGATGGGTCATGCGCTCGGTTGCATCGGGACAGTTGGAAGCTAACGTTACCTACTCCTGGCCAAAGCGGCTTGATATCTGGCATTTTACCACGAAAACATGGAGAGTGCCTACTACTCCTACACCCTCTGATTTTAACAGTACGACCGGTTGGAAAATAGAGTTGGTAAACTGGAACAACAGTGAAAGCTATCAAAGCGTAGAAGGATGGCGACTTTCACAATCTATAGTGTTCGCTTACGAATTCGATTGCTGGGCCGCAGACGACAGAGGAATTTTGTATATTCAGGTTAATGGAGGAGACAAGACCGTAACCGTTATGTTCCCCAAGTACAGTATTCGCGACCAAGTTTGGTATACGGAATATATGAGGTCTATCAAAAGGGAATATCACCCAGAACTCATAAACGTCGTCCTAGACGAGACCCAGCAGAATGCGGTTCTAGATGCCTATCAGTTCATGGATATCGAGAAGTTCATCAAAGGCAGCATAGACAGCGAACCGACAAGTGGATTCGTTTACGATGTCAGCGAAGCCAATAATAGTTTTCTTTTTGATCGTGAGAAAGTTTTTTATCATTTGCCTTTTGCCCTGGCAATTAAAAAAGTCAGTAAATACGATTCCAACGACACTGCCAATACAACGGGCATTGGTATTATTCACCTGGACCTTAAAAGACAAAATGTGATGACGGATGGCGATCCTAACCTTCTTAACCAGTTTGACTTAAGCAATGCATCTTTCGATACCGCACCGATAGAAACAGCAGCACCCAACCAGTTTGGGCATTATGCTCAATACGTTTTTGACTATCCGCCCGCGTCGGAGTATTACATTAACTCGCCGAAGATTTATGGATTCTTCGGATCTAGAACGCGGCTATACTTGGAGCGGGTCAGTACGTGGCAAGGTAGAGGGTGGATTCTGGCGATTAGTAGTTTGAGTACGGGAACGATTTCCGCCGACAACCATCCCTATCTGGAGCATTCGTTGATTACCTTCGAAGATCGAACGGTTTCCAATGCTCTCGCTTATCACCTGATGAGTCACAGCGGGTACTTTGACAATATGGGAAAATTGAAATACGACGTGACGGCTACGAATACTGCTGCACCGTTCACTTTGGACGGATACAAGCACATCGGGGCCAGTCGTTTAATCGGATGTTCCCCGAGTTATACTTATGGTAGACCCATGACTAGTGAGAGGATATACCTTTGCACTTTCCCGGGCCAATATGGAAATGTTGTCTCCCACGTGGACCTTTTGCCACGGATGGGTCGCGACTCCTCCGGCACCAGATACTTCGACCTAGCTAGCGACGAGATTTTGAAGGGAGTGAATTTTAAATACACTATTCCTTCAACCGTTGTCCTAACGGACGCACAGAAAGAAGTTGCTCTATACTTTGATAAGCTCAAAATCGCCATAAACAATATTTCTATGCCGACATTGGCAGGAGAAAACTCTCTTTTTATCGAAGGTGCTTATTATGGTGGGGGCAGAGTCAAATTACAGGGCTCAGTTTGGGACCAGATGAACATTACCGCCGTCGATGGATACGTGTCTAAGAACAGTACCCTCCAGCCTTTTAAAATTCAAGGCCAACAAATCGGCGTATGTTATGACTCGAAGGCGAACATTTATGTCTTTTACGCGGACACCACCAACGATGATATCTCGGTTGCGGTCAGTGAGGACGACGGGGAATCGTGGGTCAGGTACTCGGGTTTTTTGCGGTTGTTGAAGGGGGAAAGGGCGAGTTCTCCTTTTGCAGTCTCAGACAAGTCTTCGGGTATGATTGAACTGTATTACAAACTCAACGACGTTTACCTGATGCACAAAACTCTGAATGTAAACGCCTTTCATTATGCCGATGCCTTTGTCCCGTACCAGCGTAAGGACAAGTTCGACCCGTTTGCCGAAAATAACGATGCAGACCTTGCCAACTATACCGACGATGGTATTGCCATGCGCAAAGCCCCCAGCTTTTTCGTTGCCGGTAATTGCAAAGACCAGTATTTTAAGGGTCAGATGGAGATAACTCACCGGGTGGCCGCCGCGAATACGAACATAACTTCGCCGGTGGATTTGAAGTATTACAGGTTCGGATGTGATGTGGATGCCTCGGACATGGACCGCGAGTTTTCGCCACAGCAGTACAGCATTTATAGGGACAGTCGTGGCGTTTATCGTATGTTTTATATCATCAATAGTAAACTGTTCATACGGATTGGAACCAGCCCGGACAATTGGCGATATTTGGTCAAAGATTTTCAGGACTTCCATAAGAACTTTTTGCCAGAGGATTCCGGTAAGGTGCTCAGTATTGACAATATACAGGCCGTATACGATATCTGGGACCACGACAATGTCCTGGTTCTCTATTTTCACAACGAAATGCTTTTTGCTCGTATTTTGCGAAACAGTTGCCTTGATTTTGCCGCAGGCACCGAGACGTTGACCCAGCATTTGTCGCTTTCAAAGACCCCCGGTAGTGCTACCGTTGCCCCTACTTATCCTGAAAATCCCCCAGTTTTCTTGGCAGGAAAAATAGATGACGCATTGAAGAGGGAAAAGATGAGGATTGAAAACGAGGTACAGTATGGTTCGGACCGGGCTCTGGTGGAATCGAATTCGCATTTGGTAGTCGAAATCCCGTATTCGGTTGAGGAAATCAATAGTTTTGGGCCGACGTTTGGGGTTAATTCATCCGTCCAACCGTGTGGGTTCAGGATGAAAAGTGGTGCGACACGAATTTTCTACAGGGACTCGGATGGCAACCTGGCCGGAATGAGTTTGCCAGATATGCATAGGGGATATGCAGACGTTAAGTACAAACCAGCGTAGGGAGTGATTCTTGCATGACCACATCTCCATCTCAAATAGAGACTGAAGACATATTAAAAATAGATCGCGACAAGCACATTGGAGACAATAGCCAACCCGGCGTAGAGGACTACGCGGGTACGCCCGATGCGGGTTCTATCGATGATTCCGCCAAAAGTGCCGGTGTTGTTACAGTTCGGTGTGCCATTAACAATTTTTGTCCTTTCGTGAACTCTCCGAAGGTCGAAGATATTATTTTGCTCAATGATTCCACGCTTGATGCGAAGACATTAAAAACGTTTCCGGAAGGGGTACAAGCAAGCATCCGAACAACGAGCGGGATGGACGGCATTAGTCTTACTCCAAGGTGTGTCTACCGTCATACCTACCTTGGTGTTAAGAAACGTGTACTTCCTCAGGGTGTAACTTTAAATGAAAAGACCTTGGTCTATCCTTCAGAGTACATTGAATGGCTTCCATTGCCCCAGAACGACGATCCTAAAAACACTCGACCGGGATACATGTCCGAACAAGCTTTCATTATTGAAGAGAATGTTTTTGGTGTGGATTACAAGCGTCCTTCAGAGACCAGGTATGGCGGCTCTTCTAGCTCCAGCACCTCATCCAGCACCGATGTTACATCTTGCCCACCTGAAACCTCTTGGGCTTACGATCATGTGCCACGGGCATCCGAAGCGGATGTGGACGATATGATCAACGATTACAACAAGACCTATCTAGTGTCCAAAGGGGCTATCCTTTCGAGTGATTCCCCTTCCGTGACCTATCGTCCCACGAACATTATGTTCCCGCTCCAAAAGTCTGCACAGATATGTACTGGGTTAGGAACGCATTGGCGAGCCATCAAAATGACTCCCATGTATCGCGGGGAAGATTTTTTCGTAGAGTTCATAAACGGTGCTCCTTATGACAATTTGCCTGTTTTTATAACCAGCTCCAGACCCACTTTCCGAACTGGATTATCTAAGAGTTTCCAGTCCGGTGGAACGACCTATGATTTGTACCAATGTATTGATGCGAATATAAACCCGGCTACTAATAGGGTCACTATTCCCGAAGCCGCAGAGAACGGGCTACAGGAAATGAAGTACCCGATAAACTATGGGGTGATTTTCAATGGATACGACGAGAATGGTAACGTCTTGCCCGCTGACGATCCAATGGGTCCAAACAAATATTTCGATTTTTCCGACCAGGTCTACTACGTCATCGAGATGGGCTATCACTGTGAAGGCGTTCAGCCTATGACTCAAAGTGGTGGTAATTCGTCATCAACGGAGAAAACATACAACCAGCACTATTTTCTTATCCTATGCCAGAGAGCGAACCCTATCTTTGTGTCCGTTGATGATCATAATGTGTCGTGGAAGATAGGAGAATTCCAGGGCGGATTCAGCCCGGTGGGGAAGACCCAGCAACAGGTTCCTATGTCGGGTGCCGATATGATAAACGCACGATGGCTGAGGGTGAGTGTCCGGAACCACCTGGGCTCTTTAGTTATCACTTTTGAAGGACCAGGATTTCAGTCGCAGCCGTGGGTTGTGACCCGCGAGGATATGAAAATCAGCGGCAAACAAATCACCTCCGAAAAGGTAGATATGTTCGTACCGGCTTCGCCCATCACTATCTGGGCCGGAAACCGGCTGACGGGATTCCTATTTGGCCCCATGCAATTCAAAGGGCCAATCACGTTCGAGTATCCTCCGACTCCGCCAGGGTACAAAGACAGTACGGGAGGTACCGCCGGATCGTCTTCATCTACTTGTACGAGCGATTCTACCATAACTGAAAAAGATCACTTCGCGCTTCCCTCTCCCGCGCCGCATCAAATCCTTTTGACGGCTACGGATGAACCACCGTTTACAGGTACGGATCCTGAATTCCAGTATTCGAGCGAACCGCGAGTCAGGCTTTTCACACAAGATGCTCTTGTTTTTGTAGAATCCACAGAAACAGTTGGCAATCCCATTCTGGACTCGGCTAGCGGGGCTTGGATTATTAATAATAGGCAATCGGTACAGGTCACGAGCCAAGGTTCCTATTTCTGCAAGTCTCCACTTAAGGAGCCGGACCATCCTTTCGACTCTTATAGTACCACCACCGATTCCAAAATTGAGCTAATGAAAATCAATGGGAGCGTTGATAAGTGCAACAGGTCGCAATGGTTTACTGTTAAAGTTACCCTGCAGGCCGGTCAACATACGTTCGGCCGTGGGCTGGACTATAGTCGAAAATGGATTGTAAAAAATTGCAAAACCCCGGTGATGACCATGATGCGGCTTCGTTCTGACGGGCACCCTATTCCACGATGGGGCGATGTGGATAGTCAGATGTATACAGACCCCTTCTATTCAGACGGAAGTCTAATGGTACAGGGGGAAGGATTTGATGCAAGCGCTCATGTGGTCAGTTTCTCTGAGAACTGGGGAGCCTCGGACTTTACCCACATAGAGCACAGCGGAAGTATTCAATTTTTGCTTGAAAAAGGAGCGATGAGTAGCAATGTCGGAGACAAGCTCCTGTCCTTGCGAGACAAGACCTTTTACATTGAGATATGGGCCGGATACACGCCCGGAGGAAACAGCCCCGGAGCTCCCTTCGAGGGTAAATGTAACTATTCGAGAATACCGGGCCTTTACAAATTATTTACCGGCCTTTGTTTTGGTGGAACCGTAGAATACGCTTATGGCAGACGGGTTATGAATTGCAAATTAGTCGATTTTGCCCAGGTGTTGAAAGACCAAATGATTTTTAATAGCCCATTCTACGACGGCGTGAAAGATGTTGTGGCTATATTTGACATTATAAAAATGGCTGGATTCAGGTATACATCGGAGAACATTGCTGGGACAGGGGCTACTGCCGGAACTTCTTTGACTCCCGGCGACCTGATCGCAAGGTACTACGAAAGGCGGAATGACCAGGATGCCACTCGGTACGACCTGATGGGCCGCAGATGGTACGTTTACCCCTACGCGCTTCCTAATTCTTATGCGAAGCTGTCGCAGGCCCAGTTCCGATTTGAGGACACCTCAAGCTATTTTGACGCGATACAGAAAATTGCCAGCCGATCTTCTGCCGTATTCTTTTTTGACCAATACGGGCTTTTCCATTATGAGAACTACATGGATACGATACGTGACGATTTGGCCGGGTGTACAGAGCCGGTGTTGTTCGCTCCGCGTTTCTGGTTTACGAGTAATCCCAAACAATTTAAGGGTCAACTCATTTTTAACCAAATCGATGTGACCTATTCTGTTGAGGATATTAAAAATCACATCAAAATGGTCACGATGACACCGGAATACGAAATGGTCTTTGGAGATGATTTGAGTTGGGCGAGTATTGAAGATCCTAGTACGACGGGATTCGTTGGATACCTGAGGACGTTTTATCAAGAGGATGGGATGTTAGGGGGTATGGAAAACCTGATGAAAATGGTTGAGTATTACAAAAATCTTATGTTCTCCCCTCCTTTGGTGGTTCATTTTGAGACCTACGGACAGCCGATACGAGCGTTGGACGTTGTATCGGTTAATGGAGTCCCGATGTGGGTCACTCGGGTGGATACGGAAATCATAGCGGATAAAAATGTTTGGTGGCAAAAATTCGAGACAGAACGTACTAGTATACCGTCAATCACTATTACATAATACAAGGAGTTAACATGTTTAGTTCGGTAATAAAAAATATGATGCAGAATAACAAGAACCACAGCAACCAGGTTACTGAGGCACGTATTAGGACAAACCTCCCGAATGATATTTTCATTCAGCGCCGCAATGGATTAAAAAACAAAGGGAGCAGCCAGTTAAGGAACTTCGGTCGCTCCATCACCATTGGCGGAACCTTTGGTGGACCCGGCGGGACGTGGGGTCCATAGTTAACAAAAGAGGCTCATTATGAATAGATTACCATATACTAATGTTGATTTTTTCGATATCTTGGATAGTGAAGATAAGGCTTATTGGTTTGGATTTGTATGTGCGGATGGATGCATGAACGACACCAATAGGACTGTTGTAGTCAATCTTTCGAGTAAAGATACTTCCCATTTGTTGAAGCTTGCGAAGGTGTTTAATAAAAGGGTTTACACATACAGGTATTACAATAGATTTCATGAAAAATACTACAATAGTAGTATTTTAGTGCTGGCTAATCACCGTATTTGGGATGCGCTGATTTTGAAAGGGGTGTACCCGAGGAAAACCTACTGTGACATGGATTGTGTTCTGCGTCGTGTCCCGTCGCATTTACTAAACCACTTCGTTAGAGGGTACTTCGACGGCGATGGATCTGTTAATGATACCGACATAAAAGATGGTAAGAACTACTGTTTTTCTCTTTCTGGTCCTGAGAAGTTTTTAAGACAGCTTAGGGGAGTATTGATTGAAGTTCTTGGACTTTCGGAAACAGAATTAGAGTCCCATGAAAATATGGGCGTTATTCGATGGTCGGGACGGGAGCAGATTAAGCTTATCGGTGAGTGGATGTACAGCGAAGCATCTGTGTTCATGGAAAGGAAGAAATCAAAGTACGAAAAAATGTGTTCTGAGAAAACTAGACGGGGATATTCTGGATATAGGGGCGTTTCGTGGCATAGGAACAATTTAAAGTGGCTTACAAGTATTTCTAACGGTAAAAAAGGGATAAATCTCGGGTACTACCACGATGTGATAGATGCCGCAAAAGCCTATGACGATGCAGTAATAAGGCTGCACAAACCTTTATATAAACTTAATTTTGCGAGGGGATAGTAATGGGTACAACACAGTGGTTTGGCCTCGCATTTTTCGACTTCGGCGAGCCCATGGACAGCGCTCTTAGCGTCGAGAAAGAGCGCAGCCGTTTTATCCTGATCGACAACCAATTGTACGGGCTATATAACGTCTTCGGTAATGGTGTCATCAATGGGTGGGAAGTAACCGACAATACTACAGGACAGTTTAACAATATCTCCGTTCGTATCGCCCCCGGAATAGGTATTATCAATTTTCTCGCCGCACAATCCTCGACCACATTTACTGTCGATCATCTATCTCCGAACAGCACGGTTTTTATCTACGCTACGCTAACAGGATCGACGGTCGTGGATCGTGTGATCAATTTCACCCAATCCATTTACGATTCTTCTTCGCCGTCTCTTATCAAACTCGCTAAAGTGGTTACGACCGCGACCGGAATCTCGCTCATTGACAGCGATGTCCGCGACCTCATCAGCTTTGAAGCTTTAATCCAAGAACAGGTGAATGCCCACAAGCACCGTGGTACGCCCAGCAAAATTGACTTGGCAACCGAAACTAAAAATCAGTTGCCGGGGTCGAAGATTGAGAGTATAGATGCTTCCCAGGTCGCTAGTGGAGTTTTCGACATCAACCGAATTCCCGTGATAGATCATGATGATTTGTCTAACAACGGTCTTCTCAGCCATGCCGCTTTGGACACGTTCGCCATGTCACTGTCCCAGAACAATAAGCAGTTGCTCGGGGAGATTGCTACGGTCAATTTGATGAAGCACATTATTTTTATGAAATACAAATATGCGGATGTCGATGACCATTTTATCAATGAGTTGGCCTTGATCCCAGGGATTTCCCCCGATAGCTTCATTGATTTTGACGCGAGCTCGCCGGATATCGTGGACCTGGTTAACCAGTGCATTCATGGAAAAACCGTGCGGACAGGGAACTTTACTTCTGTGTACTGGGATAACGACATCGCGTTCTTGAACGCGGCGTACAGCGTAAACGTCGTTGTGGCGAACGATACCGTGACGTTGGCTCGCGATTCGATGATCACGTATGTCATCGATAATTTTAACGGAGCAGGAGTGGTATCGCCTGGGCAAGACATACCCGGCTTTACGAAAACGATGACCCTTATTGAGGACGACCTTTCACTGAAATTCGCCGGAGGCGATTCGGAAAAAACCGAAGGCTATTACGGTGGAAAATTTGATACCACCCGGAAGTATAGGGCTGTTTTTACCAAAGAAATTCCAGAAGATAAACGTGACTGGACGGACTATAACGAATTCCTGCTTTATGTGAAAACTCTCACGAATACGCACTTACCGGTTTATGTCTACTGGGTCAACGGAGAGGGGGTAACGGAAGCCCAGTCTCCTGTTTGGACGGTTTTGGAGACAGATGAGCAAACGGATACCGGGACAAATAACAATTTCAAGGAGTTCAAAACAGACATTTCAGGGGTTGCTCGCAATGATGTTCGCAGGTTCGTAATCTATACTGACGATACGGCAGGTGACTTCTATTTTTATCTCGACAATATCTACGTTCGTCATATTAATCTGACGGTCCCACAGGGAACCATCCGGTTTCGTCATTCCTCTGCCTCGGAGGTCACATTTCATTCCCTCTGCTACCACACGGCTACTCCAACGGCAACGGATATTCAGGTAAGAGCAAAGGTAGCGAATTCCCCCGACCTTCTTGCCCGTACTCCCTATAGCTTGCCGCTCAGGTCCGGAGAAACATTTGCTACGAATGGTACGGATATCGAAATTGAGGTTACACTGATGACGACGGATTATACGCTAACGTCCACGCTGTACTCTCTTGAACTTAAAATGCTCGTGACAGCGGATTTCCAGGGTTACGACGTACCCACTCATTATCCTTTCTCTTCGGGCGAGCTTATGTCGAACATTGTTATAAACACGGACACCAGTGTTGAGCGACTTAAATTGCTTGAACCCATAAATGTGGGTGGGAAATCGTTCGCCACCAGAGACAATATCAATGAAATGAACACGACGAAAGTAGCTATTTTGGGCATTGCGGGATCGAAAATGCCAATCTCTCCCAACCAAGCCAAAACGTGGAACAACAACATAAGTCACAAGTTCAATGAGCTTAATTCGGCCATCCGTAAATACAACAAAGATTTCATTGTCGCCGACCGAAGCAACCATCGTGTTGTTCAAGTAGACAAGAACCAGACTTTGGTAAGAGGATTTGGATCGGTTACGGTCACCGATACGACGTTTTATCCCATGACCTCATGTTATAACTCTCTTACGGGTGTTCTTACTATCGTTTTCAGCAAAGGAGTTACCGCTTCGACCGCTGTTCTCACCAAGATTGACCTTTACGTCGGGTCAAACAAGTACACGCTCGACGAGAATGATATCATTCTCTCCGGTGAAACCTCCGCAGTCCGGAAGAATACGCAGATTTTCGAAATCAGGCTAGCTGCAGCTAAACAAGTTCGTCTATCAGGTGTTACCAGTGATGTTTTTGTAAACGTAAATGCCGATGCTTTCCCGCTTGAAATTGATTTTGCCGACGACGCGACGAACCTTCTTGGGGTAAAGGGCATAGAATGCTTCATCGGTGATTTCACTTATATGGACGGAATTCATAGTCCGATCTTCGCGAATATCTTGACCAACGGGAACTGGGTGGTGGGTAATTCTTTCGTCAACTATGACCCAAGCGCAACCACCTCAACTGTGCCGACTATGCCCCAGACCAGTGATCCTGCGTGTGTTTTGGAATTCGACCCTGACGACCTCTCCACTGTTTTTAGCTCCGGGCTGGTGCGTTTCTCCGATTATTCGCTGGGTTCCATTGTGGAATATGAGACAAACAAGCTCCTGGTGGCCGGAATAGCCGTCCGGTCCTCGCCTTACACGCCGCCTCTTACAGGAACGCAGCTTTTAGCCAGCACCCCGTCTGCCATGCTGACGGATAGGGTAAGGTTCAGGGCTGCTGCCATTGACGCACTGGTCGGCTATAGCGGGATTGTAACTATTATTGACAAGACCACGGGAGGCATCGTTTTTACTTATCATTCACCGGATGGAATGTATGCATCGGATGCGGCTTTTTGCACCCGGCCTGCGGACAACGGGAGTATCCTTATCACCGAGTCAACGTTTGGGGTATCGAGCGGGCGCATTACGAAAATAGATAACTTCGGCAACATCAATTGGGTCGTCGGGAGTGATGGAACTTTCAACATTATCAATGACGCACATCCCCTCCTTGATGGACACACAGTTGTAAGTATCTAACACGATCCGATATAAGTATAATGGAAAACTTTAGAGGATGTAGATATGGTTAAAATAAACTGGGTCTGTTTTGCGAATTACTCAGGCTATGCACAGGCTGCACTAGACTACATTCTGTCTCTGCACTATAGCGGAAAATATGACATACGAATGGACTGCTTCGGGGGCAAGCCTGGGCGCGGCGGGGTGAGTGACTCGATGTACAAACTGTTGACCGATTTGTCGTCAAAAGAAAAAACGCAGGACATGATACAGGTTTACCACTGCGTTCCCACAATCCAGCAACGGATAAAGCCGCTCCGGAAGAACATCGGGATTGCGGTTTACGAGACGTATCAGCCGCCGGATGAGTGGGTGAAAATCCTCAATCGAGATGACGCGGTTTTTAGCCCCTCTTTATTCAATTACAAAATATTCGCACATGCCCGATTGAATGTCCCGTTTTTTCACATCCCTCACTGTATCGACGTTAACCTATACAATGATCGTGTGGAACCTTTGGAAAAACGCGACCGCTACACGTTTCTGTTCTTCGGCTCGTGGAAACAGCGGAAGGGCTATCCTCAACTTTTGGAAGCCTGGTTCAGAGAATTTTCTGTAAAAGACAAGGTTCAGCTTGTCATCAAAACCGACCGGCCAGAAGAAGCTGCAAAGTGTATCGAGCGGACCAAGCGGGAGATGGGGGTAATTCACGAAGGAAATGCCCCTGTGATTATTGAAAAGAGAGTATTCGATGAAGTACATCTGCCGAAGTTTTTGAAGTCAGTAAACTGCCTCATTTCACCGACGCTGGGTGAAGGCTTTGGGTTGCCGGGGTTGCAGTGCATGTCGGTTGGTATCCCGGTGATTATTACTAATTTCTCGGGTGTCCAAGATTACGCGACCCCTGAGACGGCAACTCTGATGGAGCCGGACGGGTTTGTAGCTTATAAAGACCTTGATCGCATTCCCCAGTTTTTTAACAAAAAATGGGCTTTTGTGTCAATCGACAAGATTTGTTCGGCGATGAGGGCGGCTTTTGAAAATCCTTCGGCTATGCAGACGAAGGTAGACAATGGGCTGAGGCTGGTTCATCAGAACTTTAGTTATGAAAAGAATGTTTCTTTGTTTGATCAGATGGTAGGGGTAATAAATGGGGAAATTTGAACTTAACCCACAAGTAGGAACCATAGCGTCTTCCAAATGTGTTCCTTTCAGGATCGCCGGGATAGAAAATCCCCATCGTGCTCGTGTCCGGATTGAAAATGCTACGCATGGCGTTTCAGCATATGTGGCAGGCAGTACGGACGCTTGGCTGGCCATCTCAGAGGGCGCGACGAGTGTTACGGGAGACCTGAATCTCTCCGTACCCGACCATGCATCAGAGTCCGCAGTTTCTTTGTTCGCATTTGTTCAAAACGAGCAAACCAATGGGAGCTACGAAGTAAGTCAAATTCTACCCGCCGTTTACCAACTTACCGTCCAGGAAGATTTCATGCCCGGCGTAAGTCTGAACTTGGACCCCATCTTCGTGGGAACGGGCGACCAATGTAAGATTTCACTAGCAGCATCATCCAATACGCGGTACATGATATCTATTAATGATCGGCGCATGATGATTTTGACCGATGCTCAGGGAAAGGGAAGCATTAACTTCGTGGGCCGGGACGTTTTGATAGAAAAAAAGCTCCCAGTAATGAAGCGGTATCCCATTTATATTTACTCGCCGCATGACAACTATGTTAGCAAACGATTCTCCGGAATTAATATCCACATTCTTCCCTCGGACATCGTCTCAAGAACGGTAGACCCTCGGTGCGTCGATCCTTCTTGGCCAACTTCAAACCCGCCCCAGACGGTTAATCCCTGGTCGCCCCCGCTAGCCTGTTTGACAGGCGGCCCAGAGACCCCGACTCCCACGGCGGTTCGCAACGACCTCCCCCTCCAGCCCAACACCCCCGCCAACAACAGGACCAACCACAGTACAGCCGTTACAGGAGAACACGGTACAGGAAAGGTGTCAACTGCTTTATTACCGGGCGGAACTGCACTGAACTGCCTGACAAGCGTCAATAACACTAGCTATTCTATCAATAACCCCTGTTTCAACAAACAGAAGGTTTTTGTGGTTGAAGAAGAAACATCGTTGGACGATTATAACACGGCTGGGAAAATAGGGACCAACCCTGGATACAAAATACTCTATCACGGGAACGTCGCGGTAGCCCCAAAGCCAGGACTTACGGACCTGATGCGAATTTACATCAACAAGGATACCTACGATTTGATACCCAGCGACACCACCAATGTGAGTGTTTTCCTCTTTGATCCAGATTTCGGATGTTATTCCTGGCCGGTGGCTGGGAAACTAAGTCCTGGCAGCTGCTTTCACTATTATGGATTTTTTCTGGACACATCTTTGCGGAACGTTATCAATCAGGATTGGAAGTTTTGCACCTACGCCGTAATTTACAAATTTTATTCTAACTACATTAACGGCACGACCCAAACCATTTCTCTAGAGTTCCCATGTATCACCGACGTTTACGGGAACACTGTTTCTGCGATTGATGCCGCGATAGGGACGAATGAATATAACACCAGCTCTCTCCAACAGGTGTACATTATCGCGTCAGGCTTAGTGAAAGACAAAGTCCAGCTTTTCTTGTACTCTTGGTGCATCGAGCAAGGTGACTCAAAAGAAAGAACGGTCCATTATCTTCAATCGGAAACAAGCTATGTTTTCGGATGGAAACAATTGACTTTCGTCGGCAATAATAAAAACCCCAGGGTTTATGTGGACCGGCAGGGCAGCCTTCATGTTTTTTGGGAGAGTGATCGTTCGGGCTCTACCCAAATTTACTATGGTGTTCTTGGACCGAGCCTTTACTCGACCGGTAACGCTGTCCTTTCCTCACTTTTCGACAAAGAAGCTAAGCTTTTACAGTCTGACACATTACCAGCAGGTGCTGTGACAAACATATCGACCGTCCATGAGCCCTCGATTGTCTCTCCTTATTTCTCCGGGCTTACCTGGACATCCAAGACAACGAATTCCGGGGCTGTGAGCGTTCTGCCAGACAACCACATAACTGTAACTGGCAATCCATTACGGGACACGGCGATGGCGTTCTACAGTCTAGATGGCGACGAGTTTATGGGAGTCGCGTTTGATGGCAAAGTAGACCAAATACAGTACCAAGTCAGCTTTGACGTAAGTTCGCCTGATTTCGATCCAGACTACAACGCGGACATAAAGTACAGCGACATCGCGGTAGAGAATTATTGGAACCAGTGGAAGTCTTCTTATGCTGAAACAACGGACGCTAGCTTTTCTAATACGCCGGTATATGTCGGTTCGTACAACAACAAGTTCCTGATTGCCAAACAGGAAGATTTGTATGGGCGTATTTGGCCGATGATAGGATCGTACAAAAACATGACCACAGGCAACGAACAGTTTGTTCTTGCCGCTTCGGGTGAAACTGAAAACTTGAGGCATTTTTTCCTGGGTCTTATGCCGGAGACGGTCCGGTTTAGCGCTAAAAATATTCAGACGAAGGATCAATTCAGGGTTGCCAACGGACTAACTACGGCTCAAGCCGATGACCGTTACGACTACGAGAATTCGGATATGGTGTATACAGGCCGTTTCCGTCTAGCTATTGTTATGAACGGTCAGGAAAACTACATGGGATCACCGACTACCATGGATTTCTATGGTACGGATTCTAAGAATTCCAGAATTGTCAGAATGTTTTCTGACCCGTTCGATCTATACCCCTCGTCCAATTTTAAAATAATGGTCGGGTATCGTCGGATTTATGCGGAGGATGTGGATAGATATTTTGGGGAGACCATCGATAAACAGGCCCGGTGCCGATACGTTTGCTCCGTTACGGTTTACGTCAACAATGTTCCTAAGTTTGCACAGTCGTTTGTTGTGGATTTGTCGGATGCTTACCGGAAGTTTGATATTGGTTTTGGATTCCCGTCCGGCGGTTATTATCTGACGGATGAATTTCTGCCCTATGAATCCAATGTTTTTGGCGAAGAAACATTTACTGTAGAATTTGAAAACATCACGATCTCGACCCCGAGTATCGATCTTAATGATGAGGTTGTGACGGTCCCATTGGAAGTACGAGACCCAAGTGCGATGGTTACGGAAGGGGTCGGTCCTAGCGAGGGAAGCGGGCTATACTATAACAGAAGTTTTGTGACTTTTGGACTGTCTGCAAATATTAGTGACCCGGCTCAGGGCTATGCTGGTCCCGGAGATTTTCTCCAGGTTCCTTTGACTTTGGATTCGGTTAACGAATCCCCTAATATCGACCGAGGTTTATACGATGAGCTTCATCTAGTGTGGCAATGTAATAGGGGAAGCTACTGGAACATTTATTATACCAATGCTATGAATAAGGGTCTCCCGTTTCGACTTGAAACTCAAGTCACCAATACCGAAAGCAACAGTCTTTGCCCGTCAGTAGCGGTAGGAAAGAATGGGCGGAGATGCATCGTTTGGCATGATGACCGAGACGGAAAATACGAGGTTTATTGTGCTCGTTCATTGGTTGATTATGGCGGGGGTGTCCAGCCTTGCAACTATTATGAAGTCGAGAGGTATTTGGCAAACACTAATCCTTCTATAAACGAGCTTGATATCGAATTCTCCGTGGGAAGTGGGGCTACAGGCTATTACCATTTTGCCTTGCAGTTTTACAACAGTAATTTTACCCAGCTTCTAACAACTGTTTCTTCCGTGAACGATGTTTCGGGATGGCTGTACGATTTTAAGCCGTTTCCTACGGGAGGGGCATACGTAGAGGGGACGGTCAGACTTACATATTTACCACCGTCAAGTTTGGCGCTTTCAAACCGATTGTACGGAGTTAAGCTTATACCGGTTCGTGTCGCGTAATAGGAGAGCGAGATGGCTTTAATTGATATACTTTTCGTCCGCGACGAGAGCGGCAGCATGGTGCCGTGGTTAGACGCTTTTGCTTCAGCATTGGATGACATTGATGCGGCTTTAGCGGCGAAAGGTTTTACCTCACGACAGTATGGGATTTGCCAATATGACAATTCCACCGGCATACCTACTATTTACAAGCATCTCAGTGATGGGTCAACAGGTACAGAGTTTTATGACTTATCCACTCTCGTCAGGCTGTGGCCAGACATTAATGCCAGTACGAACATGCCTGATTCTTATGCTGGTGTTTATATGACAATGAATGCGGTTGGTGGGTCTACGCCATATACTTTTAGGGCGGGATCAACAAAAGTCATTATATTGTTAACCGATACGGATCGGGAAAGTACTTACGATCCTGTGACCAAGCAAGTCCTTATCGATTCATTAATCGTTAATGGTGCTACGCTTCATGTACTTAATAACGATCTACAGTTTGAATGTACTCCACCATCGGCTATAGGGATGGGTAGAAGTTTTACTGGAACCGTTTTTTATGTCAATGGAGCGACTTATGGGACATGTACAGGTGAAATTTTTGGATCCAGCTATGCAGACGATCTTTATGCAGATTTGGCTTTTAAGTCGCTCGGCTCGGCTTGGGATTTAGACTACATAACAAGCAATGATAGTATAGACGCTCCTTTTGCAAACGCATTGGCTGAGGCTATTCCCCAAGGTCAATACGCCAGCGCGTATAATACACAGAATATATCATTTTACCAGCCGTTCGTTGACAACGTGGTGCAGGACAATAAACTTACTTTCGAGTTTACCAACTTGGCAGAATACGGCGAAACGGCTAACCCATTTCGAACACATTTCCGTGCCACATTCTATGCGGATCGCAGGAAACAAACGGTAGTTTACTCCGCTTTTTCTCTGGTGGACCAAAAACGGTGGTACGTTATGTCCAACGTAGACGCGACGCTGGATACGCCCCTTTCATCAACGGAAACTTCATCCGATGTCAATACAAACGACTTTTATGCTCCGCTATCTTCTGATGGCGTTCTAATGGGCAGTGATATCGGGGTTCGTGTCGCATTCGTTCCGGAAGTTTTGCCGTCGTCGGAAACATTGGGGCAGCGGACATTGATGGTCAATCGCACGAATCTTCAATACGAAAAACCTCTTCTTTGCGGGGTAACGTATTACGTGGATATCGAAGCTTACCACAATGATGCGTTTTATATCATCGAAAGCATCGAGTTTCAGGTGCCTTGCCGACAAGTCTATGCCAATTTCTGGGGTACGAATAGCGATAATGAGAATTGGATTTGCAGTGGCCAGGGCAAAACAGACCTTCGTGTTTCATCGTCTTATGGATATTTTAGTGTATTCCCATGGGTGGTTGCGGACGTGTATGGGAACTTCGACATCATATGGTCTAGAAAAACCAACAATGTCAACGACATTTACATGGGGTACTGGGATTCGCAGCTGGATGTTATCCATGCATCCGGCCAGGGAAATTCCGAGGTGAGAATAATTAAAAACGGTGGCAGATCTTTTGCAACAATGGATATAGCTCAAGACCCGTATGTGGTTTCCCCATGCAATAACAACGGCGGGATTTATAAATCATGCCGATGGGTCCCCACTATAACATCGCCGACCACCGCATACAGCTATTTGTCTGGTTCTGTCTATCCGGGAGACCAGACAAGCTTGGATGTAACATCGCAAGAAGATTTGAAGATGAGGGTTTACCTGGACGATGTAGATACGTCCATTGTTATCAATGAAGACAAGACGATGCCGGTCGTGGCAAAACGTGACATTAGGCTTGATGTTCAGGGTATGGATGGCGTGTACGCCATACGGCTGCGCAATAGTAATGACACCAACTGGTCATCCTGGTTCATCATTGAGAACCAGTTCGTCCAGCACGCCCATTCGAGTAGCAGTATGTCTAGTGTCTCTAGCAGCTCATCATCCTATACGGGGTTTTCGGCCCTTACACCGCATTTTATCGATCAAGAGCGATTTTTGTGCAATTGGCGACTGCCGGCCCAAAATGGCATCCAACGCATCTCATGTCAGCTGCTTACCTGGTATGGTACAACCAATGTCATGTCTCTCGACGTGTTGGCCAACTTCCCGGAGCGGCAGTATGCGGTGAAATTGTACAGTGATATCGGCAACACCCACTTACTTCCCACGTACAATAATAAGCCGGTTGTTTCCGTCAATACGGGCAACAAGATCACATCGACGACGGCTACTATTTATGTCAAAATCATCCTGAATCAGTCGGAGACCGGGACATTGACGTTTAATGTGATACAGCAAGGGCTCAACGACCAGTATGGGCTTGCGTTGAATCCGGAAGCAGGATCGACTACAGTATTCACGGGTTCATTTATCGTTACAGAAAGCGATGGAATTTACAACAAGGACGGGACTGCGGTTATCACCGTCAATTTCCCAGAGGATTCTTTGAACCTGCAAATAACTGAGAATAATGGGTTATGCATTTCCAATGACCTCGACGACTACAATCGGATGAACGTTTATGCCAATCAAAAAGAACTTCGAGTGACAGGTGATGTAACGCCGCAAACATTGTTGTCTGTCCTTCGTGCGACCCAAGTTACCCAAGTGACCGATCTGAATACTCTTAAACAGATGTACGACAAAGATGACCCGAAGTTTATTTTTGGGAACAAGGGGTATTTCATAAAATAGGTGTGATAGGCTAAATATATGACAACAGAAATGACCAATATAGTCCCCAATCTTGTTTATCCCTCAGGTGGGGAAATTGTTTACCAGAATCAAATGACGATAGAATGGGAAAATCCTCACGACGTTTCTGTCGCGGCATGGTACGAGATCGTTTTCTCGGACACATATGATGCAGATCAGGAAACGAACTGGGTGCAGATTGCAACCGTTCCCAATACAAGCGAGTCCTTCATCTGGAACATACCGCCATCCATTAAAAGCCTGACTTGTCGCATAGGAATTCGAGCAAGAGGGCATGATGGGTCGTTGAGCCCCTTGTCGATGTCGTCCCGCAACTTCTCCATCCGCGCCAAATCTCTGAGCGGAATTGTCGTCATTAGCCCACTTCCCTCGACGAACTATTTCTCATATGTGCCTATCATATTTGATCACGGTGCAGTCCTGGGAAATCCATCGCAAAAATCATACTATCAGATTTATTACTCGTCTTTGGCGAATAGCATCGACTGGACTTTGCTGAAGACAAATATTCAGGTTGGATGCGGGCCTATTTATTGGGATGTTCGAAATCTACCCAGTGGTAAAGACTATTCACTGCGGGTCGAACTGACTGATGGAGTTAATTTTTCCACTCCTGTTTTCATAAACAATATTTACGTCCAAACGTTCACTGATTTCGTGATAGATACCACGCCTCCGACTGGCGTTGTGCGGATTCAAGGGACGGCGGAATATACACGGAATCGGGATATCCGGCTTTCGGCAACAGGATTTGATGAAACCACCGGAGTGCAATATCTAACCATTAAACAATCGGACGACGATACGGAAGTTCGTCAGCCTTACGCAAACATCGCATTGTGGCGAATCCTGGGCGAGGATGGCGTTAAGTTTGTCCAGGCCAGGTTTGAGGACTATGGCAGCAACACGCTCTCCGACGATGGGACAAAGCGGTATTTCCGGACGCTTCTAGAAGTGGAAAATCGCGAGGTGCTGACCTTCCTGGTCGATGATGGTGGAGTTGTCTGGACTGTTCTTGGCGGAAGCGTCCCCGAACTTTACTCGAACCTGGAACTCGAAACGACGCTGCCCTATCCGGCTACAAGCATCTGTATGTTTAACAGTGCCGTATTTTTGGGGCTAAAAAATACGAGCAATTGTGGTATAATGTACAGGTACGCGGGCTCGATATTAACGTCGATTTACACCTTTACTGAGTTCGACTCGGTTATTACGTCCATGGCCGTGTTCGATGATAAGTTGCTTTTGGGATTTCAAAACGGGCTTCTATTCAGTTACGACAGCGTGGACCTGGTATCGATAGGTTCTTTCACAGGAGAGAAAATATCCGGGATGGCTTCTACGAACGATTTGCTCTTCATATTCCTTTCGGAAGCTTCTTCGGTAAAGGTCATGCGAAAGGTTGCCACAAATACGTATGAGTTTGCGAATGCGAGTATAATCAATGCCTATCACTAATTCGGATATTAAGCTTTATATGACGGGATCAGATCCTGCCATATCGCAGGTCATTTCCTCTCAGTCCATAGGTGGGTATCCCAGTACTACTCTTGTTTACCCCGAGACTTTTTTGACTTATACCGTGGGCATGTACGGAGTGATTTTGCCAGGTGCAACAACGAATTCTGGATATGCATCTGTAGATTCGGAACTGATGAGAGTAAGTACCACTACCGCCGAGCTAATTCTGGAACGGTCTGTTAATTCACAACGAGGTCCACACCTGGTGGGTGCCCCGATTTACGCTGCCGATGCGACTTTCTTTAACAACGACTTTAGCGAAACGTTCAAACAATATCGATGCGTGGCTGTGAAAAATACGGGGGAGGCGAACGACATAGCTTACTCAATGGGCGTTTTTCTCAAACGCGGAAGCTCAAATATGCACTCTTCTGTTCGAATTGCCGTCGAGATGCCCCTTACCGATTATGTGAGCGAACGTACTGCTACCGGTGGTGCGTCAATTTCCCTAACGGACACTACATTAAGTAGTGATTACGAGGATAACCAGTTTGCAGGCGCTCGTCTGACTCTTACGTCGGGACTGAATATCAATCAGTCAGTTATTATTGCGAGTTATGACAAAACATTGAGACAGTTTGTTTTTACGAGTTCTTTACCGTACAGTGTTTCAGCCGAGGATAAATACGTGATAGAGCCTTGTCCGGCGCAGCGCGTTTCTACAGGTATTGTGTCGCCGGTCTCTGGAACATCGTTCGTCAGTGATTTCAGAACTCCCGGTTTGTATGATCCCATACCCATTAATGTGAGCGGGGATAGAATTAACGGAAACGATCTACACCCATCCGACGTTTTTTACGTGTGGATTGAGCGGACGCTGGACAAAAACTCAGAGGCTTTCCCCGCGAATACTTTCTGTTTATCTTTTACCTATTTGACGAGTATTTAACATGGCGTACATGACTTCCGTAAAATTTTTGTGCAAGTTCGATAACGCTAGCTATATTTATGATACCATAACGAGCGACTTCCCCGATGTGGTGGGCGACCCCGTAAAAGTGGTAACGCCAGAAGGCGGTTATCTGATGCAGCAGGACCAGTACTTAACGTGGCAGGGAAGAGCTACGGATATACTGAAGACCATGACAGTGGGGTTTTGGCTGCGTCCATCTCATCCGGGTGTGTCCACAAACGCCGATGGGACGGCTATCGAAGACCTAAACCTTTCGCTTTTCGAGCTGGCCCCCTATCTGGGAGATGTATACGACGAACCCCCCTCTCTGATTGTAAGTGAAAAATGTGGTGTTGATGGCCGGAATAGTATGGTTGTTACCATTTACGGGGCAACGTTGTCTAATGTGTGGACTGGTACAAGTGAATCTTATTTGCCGGGTGTCTGGCATTATTTTTGGATCACTTACAACGGGACTCTTGATCAAGTGAATCTTTTTCTTGACGGGAAACAGACGACGTGGTCTAGTACATCTGGGAGTGTGCCTACGGAAGTCGTCGGTTCGTTTCTTGACTTAAACGTTAATAAATATGGCTCTTCCGGGCTCCAATCTTGGGCAACAAACTCAGGGAACTTAAAGGATTTGGTCGTTTTTAATCAAAGTTATTCATCAGAGGTTTATGCTACCCGTGTAGTGACTTATGGTATCGACTACATGGCTGATACTGATTACTCGCTGTCCAACGAGTTTGACTACACATTTCTTTTTGATGACCCGTCGCCGATTAGAGTAACATCCCTTGTTTCAGACGCTACAGGAATTTTAGCTACCAGAACAGACGGGAAGATATTGAAAGGATCAATGCTCGTTTGGGATGTTAGTAAAAACTTTTCCAGTGCAAGCGAGCAGGATGCTTTGGCACAGCGATCCGACCGGATTTTCAATAATTCGTCAAGCTCGGGCTACTCTGTAAGTAGTGCGGGACTTACGATCACTAACGCTATAATCAGGCTATAATATGACCATAACTCTTACTGCAAAAATTAATAACTACTCCTATACAGATAACCCCGTCCGCATAAAAGATGGTCGGCCTGTTTTCTCATGGGAGTTTGATCCGTTGACAATTGCTGAAACGGACGAATATACTGGGATTATTCAGGAGGTCAGCGAGAGCTATCAGAAATGGTATGAGATACGAATTGGCAGTTTACGAACGGAACTCGGTACGGATTATTTCTATGGGGATTTGGTTCAAACCCCATTGGTATACACCAATGCCAAATCGTGGACTTACGACGGATATCCACTAGCGAGAGGGACAACCTACTACGCCCAGATAAGGATTTCTGACAACTACGGAACGGTCAGCGATTGGTCCTTTTTGTCTTTCCGATTTAACGCCCTTCCCATCGTTACCTCCGGATACATTTATCCTGCCACCCCGACGACCACCGATAGTTTGCAGCTCGTTTACACATACTATGACGAAGATGACCCCGTCCCGAGCCTTCCGATTATCCGATGGTTCAAAAACGGTGTGCGGCAAACGTCTTTTGATGGTCTGTCGGTTGTTCCGTCTAGCTTCCTACAGAACGGAGATATGTGGGCCGTAGATATTCTTCCATTTGACGGATACGAGTACGGTCGGAGGTTTACAACAGCTCCGGTTGTCGTTTCTGTGGTTTCGCCCGTTATTTCTTCTTGCAAAATTCTACCGGACAGCCCCGAGGAAAATGACATACTGAGAGCCTACTGCACCTTTGAAGGTGATTTTATCATTAGTCAGAGCGAAATCCACTGGTATCTCAACGGACAAATCATGAGAGACTACGACAACCAGGAGTATGCTCGACTGCCCGTCAGTCCTGGAGACTCCGTCTACTTCGAAATCAAACCAAACAACGGGACAGCTTTTGTGGCTTCTGCATCCGTTACCATTCGTTCGGGGGAATTCGTTGTTAAAAATATCCGCATTGACAACCAAATCGAACCCATGTTCATATCAACCTTTATGCCGACTTTGACGTGGGATGTCTACCATCCTGTGGATCGATACCCACAGCGGTTGTCAGTCAAACTAGGCACGTATTACGGGTCGGATAATATTTATTCTGAAGTTGTTCCCACAAAAGAATCGGCTTATACCCTGCCAGGCAACCTTGTCCAAAAGGGAAAAGATTACTATATTGCTTTAGCCGTCAGTGATACCGACACATTTAGCCAGTACACTGTAAGCAAATTTAGAATGTCCGGGTTCCGATGGGATACGGATGTGGATAATGCAAGGGGGTGGACGGTAGAGACGACTTTTACATTGAACAGTACAGAAGATTTTGACATTCTTAAGTATCAAGTGATACGGATTCAAGACGGGGCAAGGTTTGGTGAAGTCAGAATCCATAGCGGCCAAATTGGGTTTGTTTCTACCACTTCTATTTACTCAGGCGACATTAACACCAGTGGGCTGTTGACCCTTACGATCTGTGGTCGGGGGAATACCGTCAAAGTCTATTTCAACCGGGAACTTCTCCTGGATGCAACGGACAGATTTGATCAGCCGTCTACAAGCAAGTATCTCGAATTCGGTGTATCTGCCCAGTCTTCTAGTTTGTCGGCTACCTACCAATATGTCAACTACACAACATCAGGCATGTACGAGCCGGGCAGTCCAGAATTTTCCACCGCCCAGTTCTATAACTATTTCGAGCTACCTTATTATGAGATGAATGGGCTGCGGCCCGTCGTTCAAAACTCTGTAGGGATGAAAGTATTTGCGGCGAACCCTGACCTTTCCGATGAGAATGGGGCGGTGTATTCCATACAACCTGGAGACCCGATTTCAGGATCCACCGTTACTCGCTCTTTCTCTCCGATAAGCCACATACGACTTTCGCCGGACGGAAAGATAACGGCTTTTTCCCATGCCAGAGGAGCTTCGTTGTTCAGTAGCTATGCCATCGCAACCTATGATATATGGTGTGTTTTTACGGGGACAGGGGCCGTTTTGCCCAATGCGGCTGGCTGGGAACTTGTCCAGAATGTGGGGAGCCCAGATGCAGCATACCTTAACTCATCGGGCCTGAATATCAACACACTTTTTGAGCAAGTGGGCAAACTGTCCACTTAAGAGAGTAAAAGATGACTGATGTTTTTCATAAATTGGAACCGGAACGACCAGTAACCATCTCTCCGTACTTCGACATGCCGGATGAGTACGTCAATACCCCCATCTACGGTGGGAAATGGTTCTACTCGCAAAACAAACCTGGAACGTCCTGGGTTGATAAAGCAAGCAACATCAAGGGGTGGACCGTCGATTTTGAGCTTCAAGTGATGGATATCGAAAACAGTGATACCCTTTCCATAATGGAGCGACCGGATGGGGTGGGACTGTATGTTAATGACGGTACGAAGTATGAACATGTTTATTTCCTAAAACAAGAGATTATTTTTGCCAATGCGGACAAAATATTTTCCGTTGATACGACGAGCAACGCGAAATACCGATTGATTGGCAAAGAAGGGTGGATGAAGCTTTTCATGAAACGGGACGCGGACACCAGTTTTTCGACGGTGGGCGAAATTAGTCTCGCAACCCCTGCCAGTTCGCAGTTAAATGGATACCGCCCCGCTACTTTTCAGGACACGGATGGGAAGCTCCACATGGTCTGGTCT
>Ga0172362_10000427_pt1 | contig 33823 bp, 34 predicted proteins | sample LakKivs1_kivu2a2_FD_114534 | JGI IMG/M metagenome (GOLD analysis project Ga0172362, IMG submission 114534) | Sediment microbial communities from Lake Kivu, Rwanda - Sediment s1_kivu2a2 | ecosystem: Environmental > Aquatic > Freshwater > Lake > Sediment | place: Rwanda: Western Province, Lake... | reverse complement strand
TCTCGCATTTTGTTTTGTATTTGGGAGATTTATGTGCGGCTGGATGTGCCCTTTGGGCTTTGTTTCTGATATCTTAGATTATTCGAGGAAAAAATTAAAAATAAATAGAATAACCTTTAACAAACCTGTAAAAAAAGTACTAAAATACTGGAGATACTCTTTCCTTATTTTCTTATTCTTTATGTCTATTGCAATAATACTTCCTTTCTTAACAGGAATTTATATGAGCAAAAACTTCTCAGACCTTGCATGTCAAGTTTGCCCAGCTAGAACAATAATTCCATTATTTGGCCTGAAAATACCGACATTTCCAACATTTCTTACTCCCTTAACTGCTATTTTTTCAACAGTCAGCCTGATTTTTCTTGGAATCTATCTTACTGGAGTAATTATAACCCGCCCGTGGTGTACAATATGCCCTAATGGTTCCTTTACTTCCCTGTTCAACAAGGGATGTTTGATTACAAAAGAGAAAGATATTCAAAAATGCACTAAATGCGGAATCTGCAAAAGAGTCTGCCCTTTTACAAATACAGAAGTATTTGAAGAAAAAACTAAAAAGAACGTAGATTTAAGTAACTGCATCAACTGCTTTAATTGTGTGGATAAATGCCCTGAAGACGACTGTCTTAAAGTCAAGTTTTTAGGCAAGACTGTATTTAAATCCAAGTTTAGAGACAAATGAACTATGCTCGCTCTAAAAAAGTGTTAGAAAAAGTATACAAAGAAAAATCAGAAAGATTCAAAAATATAAAGATACTATCAGCTGCTATATCCCTATTAAATTCAAGGAGGGAAAGGCAAGTTACCTTAGCAGGCTTGTCGCCTTAGAGATAATGAAAGAGAAAATCAAAAAGTTTTACAAAGAGAACAAAAAGACAATTATTATTGTGCTGGCTGTGTTTGTAATAATCTGCATTGCCTTGCAAGTTTGTATTTTTTATTTGGAAAAACTGACTGAAAAGGATTTGCAATTTAATTATCTTCAGTGGAGCGAATCTTGCGACGGGAAAAATTACACTTTAAAAGAAAAAAGAGAGTTCTGCAACAACTGCTCAAGAGGAGGGAACTGCCTCTGGCCTCTTGACATGGATTTCACAATCGGAAAAGTTAAAAGAACAAGGATGACTGGGGGAGAGATACATTGTTATATGGTTGTTGACGATGTTAATTACTACAGTGAAAAAGGAAGCTATTATGGTATAACAGAAGAAAATTTATTTACGTGGGTTTTGGAAGATGCCTCTGAGCCTCACAAAATTGAATTTTGCTGCGGAATTGAAAGATTAACGCTCCTGGATATTGTAGGTATAGAAAAAAAATGGCCCCAGGCATGTGTAGGGAAAGAAATAAAAGCGAGGTGTATTTAATAGTATAAAATGAAGGTACATATTTTGATAAGCTTGTTAATTTTGTCTATAGTTATAGTCATAGTAACGGGAATCGCTGACGCAAAAGAATTAGAGGTCACAATTGTAAAGCCCGGAGATTATTCAGATATCTGGCTTGGAGTCTCAACAGGGGGTTACAGGCTGATTACTGAAAAAGGCTCTTCCTACGAGCTCAGGGTTTTTATAAAAAACGGGATGAGCAATCGCTCCCTGCATAATGTTGAAATAATTCCGAATAATTTTCCATTTGAAATAAATTCCATAACTCCTAAATATATAGAGCAGTTAAAGCCCATGGAGATAAGGATTTACTATGTGAATGTTTCTATTCCAGAAGATGCAGAAAAAGGAACTTACCCTATCAAGTTTGATGTTTCCAGCAGCGAGTTTCCTATAGGAGTCTTTTCACTGGAATCTGAAATAAAAGTCGTAAACAGGCTGAGAAAGGAGTTCTACGCGCTTTACGTCTTAATAATGGTTATAATTCTTATTTTGCTTTTTTACAGAAAGTTCAAAATTAAAAAGATAAACGAAAAAGAGAAAAGAAAAATATAATTTCATCAGAGATTAATTTATCTAATATCTCAATTTCAGGGGAAAAGATGTCAGCTTAAAAGATCATTTTGTTGAATGCAATGAATTACCCCGCCCTAAAGGGCAAGGTATCTTAAGTAAAAAATGTTAGAAAAAGTATACAAAGAAAAATTGCAAAGATTCAGAAGTCGTAAAAAAGTATTATTAAATGCTAATATATCGAAGATATTAAATTCAGGGGAGGCAGCAGGCTCTCTCTGTCTAAAGGCAGAGCTATCCTTGCCTCAGATGTGATGAAAAACAAAAAAATAAACATAACTCTAATAAGAAGAATAGTCCAGGTGACTGCCTTTATTTTATTTATTTATGGAGGGTATTTCATAACTGTTAAGCACCTTGACTCATCAATAATGCCTTTTGTAAAGCCGCCAGCGGGAGTTGTAAAAGCAGATAATCTTGTCCCAAAAACCAAATACGACGAGGTATTTGACAGCTATTTTCCTACAAGAACCTGCAGGTACATAGAGTCTGACACCAGACTTTTCAGGGCATGTGCAATGCACTTTCTAACAGAGGTACCGATTTACGGAGTCCCCTTATACGACTTTCTGCCTCACCTTCTCTTATTCCTGCTTCTCGGTTTTGTCCTCGCAAGGTTTATGTGCGGCTGGCTCTGCCCTCTTGGAGCTATTCAGGATTTCTTAGACTGGATACGCAGGAAACTCAGATTAAATCATGTTAAACTGCCGAGGCTTTTTGTTAAGTTTTTTGAGAAGTTCAGGTATGTCTGGCTTACTTTCTTGTTTATAATGGCAATAGCAATTGTCATCCCTATTTTGGGCCTGACGCTCTACCAAAAAGACCTCAATTTAATAACCTGCAACACCTGCCCTGGAAGGATTGTTTTCCCATTATTGACTGGGGGAAGCCCTGGGTGGTATCTCTTTAATAATCCAATAAACATAGTGCTCGCAGTAACTGCTGTAATTTTCCTAATTATCTTCTTGCTAAGCTTCTTCGGAAAAAGGCTGTGGTGCAGGATATGCCCTACAGGGGCGCTTTTATCCCTGTTCAATAAAGGGTGTTTGATTGTTAAAGAAAAAAATTCTGAAAAATGCACTAAATGCGGCATATGCGAAAGAGTATGCCCGTTAGATAATAAAAAAGTATTTAAGGAAAAAAAGAAAAAAATAGTTAACGACTATAACTGCATTAACTGCTTTAAATGTGTGGACAAATGCCCTGAAGATGATTGCCTTAAAGTTAAGTTTTTAGGAATAACCATATTCAGGTCAAAGAAGGAAACGCCAAAAGATCAGGAAGTCGCTTAGTTTTGTTGCGACTTTGGGATGCTCGAAAATGGAAACCCGGGCATTCTAACACACGCACTAAAGTGCGAGGTTTCCATTTTCGACATGATAAAAAAGATAATTAGTATCTTAGAAAGACATGAAGACGAGCCGTTGGAGTTTGACAAAAGGTACAGCAAAAAAAGCGAAGAAAGAATAAAGAGAATTAATAAAAGCTACAGTTCAGAAGAAGTGCTTAAAGAGTGGCTGACGGAGAATAAGAAGGTAATAGAAGAGCAGAAAAATAAGAAGAATAGGGCGAGTTTAATGGCTTATTTTGATGAAATTTTCACGACTGATAAAATAATCAGGGAATTAAAAGAAGAAAAAGAAAAAGGTGTGAAAATAATAGGAACTGTTTGCAATATGGTTCCAGAAGAGCTGATTTACGCTGCCGGAGGCATCCCCATAAGGCTTTGTTCCGGGCATCATAGTTCAGTAAAACCGGGTGAGGAATTTTATCCAAGAGACTCCTGCCCGCTAATAAAATCATTTATAGGCTCCACAGTTGCAGGAAATCCGTTATTTGAGATGTGTGATGTCATTATTGTCCCGACCACCTGCGATGGCAAGAAAAAAATAGGGGAATTGCTCAATGACTACAAACCTGTCTGGACAATGGAGCTGCCCCATAACAAAGAAAGCATCTTCTCAAAAAAATACTGGCTTTCACAAAACAGAATTTTGAAAAAAAGACTCGAGAATTTAACGAAAAAAAAGATAAACAGAAGGAAATTGCAAAATGCCATTAAACTTTTACAGATGAGGCAGGATGTTGCAAAAAGGCTGTTAAACATACAAAAATCAGATATGCCCGTCATTTCAGGAATAGATTATTACATAACAATCCAGTCTGCTTTTTTTGACACTGCAGAAAGATGGACAAGAAAAACAAAAGAATTATGCGAAGAACTGGAGAGTAACTTAAAATCTGAAAAATATATAAAATCAAATACAGCTTCAAGATTTTTGTTCACTGGAGCTCCTGCAATAATGCCCAATCTTAAAATACCCTTGCTTATAGAATCATTAGATGCTAACATAACTGTTGATGAAACCTGCTCGGGGAGCCAGTATTTTTACGATCCTGTAGTTGTGGAAGAATGGACTGTCAGCCAGATGATGAAGGCCATAAGCGAAAGATACCTCATGCCTTCTGTTTGTCCTTGTTTTGTCAAATCCGAAGACAGGATAGATAAACTATTAGATATGATAAAAGAATATAAAATAGACGGGGTAATCTATCACACCCTAAGACTTTGTGTTTTGTTTGACATAGAGTCTAAAAAAATAAAAGATATAATGGAAGAAAAAAACATCCCTTTCATTTATTTAAACACAGACTACAGCAAAGAAGACCAAGAGCAATTAAGAACAAGGATAGAGGCATTCAACGAAATCGTTAGCTCGAGAAAACAAGATGGATGATTTTTTAAATATTTCAAAAAGAAAGCTAGTAATTTTCTTAATTGTCTTCTTTTTGATTATTGTATATCTTCCTACAATAAAATGCTTTAAAGAACATCCGGTAGGCACTGATTTCTGTAAGCTGTATAATCTATGCGAGGTAGAGAGGTACTATTCTCTCGGCTCTGCAACAGTCCATTACAATAAATTAATAGATACGTGCGATGCGTTTAATCTCCCTTTTAGTTATGTTTTGTTTCTGGATTTAATAGCAGTTGCAGCTGCCTATTTAATAAGTTGTGTAATTGAAGCTCTTTACAAAAAGTACAGAGACAAATAAAAAGAAAGAGATGATGCGAATATGAAGAAAAAATTAAATATAACTTTACTAAGAAGAATATCTCAAATTTTCTTTTTTGCTCTTCTAGTTTACGGCGGCTTTTTATACCTTCCGCAAATTAATACGGACATTATCCCATTCATAGAATCCAATCCAGATGTCAAAAAAATAGAGTCTCTTGAGGCTCCTCAAGGTTACACTGAAGTCTTTGATACTTATACTCCTTTTAGAACATGCAGGTACTTGGACGGAAACAGGATATTCAGGGCATGTTCTCTCCACTATTTTACAGAGGTTCCTGTCTACGGTGTCCCTCTCTACGACTTCCTCCCGCATTTTCTGATAATCATCTTGCTTTCTTTTATTTTTGGGAGGTTTTTTTGCGGCTGGGTGTGTCCGTTAGGGAGCTTTTCTGACGGCCTCAACGGGATAAGAAAAATGCTCGGATTGGAAAAGATGAAGTTGCCTGAAAAATTCCTCGGATTTATCAAAAAAACAAAAACTATATGGACAGTCCTTCTTTTCATTTTGGCAATTGCAATTATTGTTCCATTTATAGGATTAACTGCATTCCAGAATGAACTTTTTTTAGTTTCCTGTCAAACCTGCCCTGCAAGAAATCTCTTTCCTCTGCTTTCACTCAACAAACCAAACTGGTTTCAATTTGATCATCCAATAACCATAACCCTTTCGATTATAGGAATAATTTTTCTTATTTTTCTATTCTTCGGCTTTTTTGGAAAAAGGATTTGGTGCAGATTCTGCCCGAATGGAATTGTGCAGTCTTGGTTCAACAAAGGCTGCCTAATTGTCAAAGAAAAAGATAACCAAAAGTGCACCAAATGCGGAATATGCAAAAGATGCTGCCCGATGGACAATGAAACAGTCTTTAAGGAGAAAAACAAAAAAAACGTAAACTCTAAAGACTGCATCAATTGTTTCACCTGTGTCGACAAATGCCCTGAAGACGACTGCCTTAAAGTAAAGTTTTTAGGAAAAACAATATTTAAATCCAGGTACAGAGACAAATAAAAAGTTATTTAAACACATACTTACAGGATATATAATGGAAGAAAAAGAGATGGAATTTGAAAATAGATATCCCTTCGAGGCAAAAATCCAGGTAAATGAAGAGAAAGTAAGGGAAATAAGAGATAATTATAACAAAATTTCCAGCTTTAACCTGGAAAGATTAAGGAAAGTAAAAAACCGTGCAAAAAGTATTGCTTATTTTGAAAATATTCTTTTGAATAAGGCAGACAGGATAAAAGAATTAAAAGAATTTAAGGCGAGAGGAGGAAAAGTCATAGGAGTTTTTTGCATTCACGTTCCAGAAGAGCTGATTTACGCTTCTGGTTGCGTTCCTATAAGAATGTCTTGCGGGTTCTATGACACTATTGCTCCTGCAGAGGAGATAATTCCCAAAAATACCTGTCCGTTAATTAAATCAAGCGTAGGATTTAATTTTTTAAAAATAAATCCATTATACGAGCTATGCGATGTTGTCATTATTCCTACAAGCTGCGACGGTAAAAAAAAGATGGCTGATATCTTATCTAATTATCACCGAGTCTGGACACTCGAAATGCCCAATGACCGCGACATTGATATGTCCAGAGAAAAATGGGTAAAAGAAATAAAAAACTTAAAAGAAAAACTAGAAAGACTAACTGGAAAAAAGATAGGTAAAAAAAACCTTAAGGAGTGGATAAAAATCCTCCACAAAAGAACTGCAGTAGCAAGAGAACTATTTTCACTAAGAAAAAACAAGAAAGTGACTATAAACGGAAGAGACTCTTACCTTGTCCTTCAGACAGCTTTTTTTGACGATCCAATTAGATGGATAAATCAAGTAGAAAAATTAGTAAACGAACTGAAAGCAAATATTCAAAAAAACATCTTTGTTGCAGGCGAATCAGTGCCGAGAATTATAATAACGGGCTCTCCTTTAATATGGCCTAACATGAAAGTCCTGCATACAATTGAAGAATCAGGAGCAATTGTTGTTGCAGATGACTCTTGTGCATGCGGTCAGTATTTTTATAATCCAATAGAACTAGAAGACTGGTCTATGAAAGCAATGATTGAAGCGATTGGCGATAAATACCTGCTGCCGGTTGTATGCCCTATTTTTACTCATTCAGATGACAGAATTGACAGGCTATTGGAATTAAAAGAACAATACAAAGCAGAAGGGGTTGTTTATCATATCCTAAGGCTCTGCCAGGTATTTGATTTTGAGTATATAAAAATAAGCAAGTTATTTGAAAAAAAATCAATTCCGATAATTAAAATAGAAACAGAATACAGCGAAGAAGATGCCGGGCAGATAAAAACAAGAATAGAAGCATTTATTGAAATGCTGGAGGCTAGAAGATGAGTATTGTAGCAGGGGTAGACATAGGCTCTACAACTGCAAAAGTGGTTATATTAAAGAACGGAAAGCCAGTAGCGTCTTCTATAACTTACACTGGAGCAGATTGTAATGCTGCTGCAGAGGATGTATTAAATGAGTCTCTTGGAAAAATAGGGGCGGACAAGGAAGACCTGGATTATACAGTATCCACAGGTTATGGGAGGAGGGCAATTAATTTTGGAAACGAAACAATAACTGAAATCAGCGCAAATGCCAAAGGGGCTGTTTTTTTGGGAAGTGAAAATGGGCAGATAAGAAGCATCATCGATATCGGAGGACAGGATACTAAAGCGATAATATTGGATAGTTCCGGGAAAATAACAAATTTTGTTATGAATGACAAATGTGCTGCAGGAACAGGAAGATTTCTGGACGTTATCGCACGCTCGTTAGAGGAACCAATGGAAAATTTCGTAAAGCTGGCTCTTTCTTCTAAAAACCCGGTAACTATAAACTCCACGTGCACTGTTTTTGCAGAAAGCGAGGTCATTTCTTTAATAGCAAAAAAAGTTCCGAAACAGGACATTATTGCTGGGCTCCATAAATCCATTTCAAGGAGAGTTGCAGACTTGGCAAAAACAGCAGGCGTAATGCCTATAGTTTTCTTCGACGGCGGGGGAGCAAAAAATCCGGCATTGAAGCACGGAATAGAAAAAGAGCTTGGCTATGAAGTTTATGTTCCAGAACAGCCCCAAATTGTTGTAGCTTTAGGTGCAGCAATCTTCGCCCATGAAAAATTTGAAAGACAACAATCACAATAAAAGTTTTAAATGTTAAATTCTGAACAGATTGATGATTTGGCTATTGTTAGTCGCCTTAATTTTAGGCATTCTGGCAGGCACAATTACAGGCCTCACGCCAGGCATTCACATAAACCTTGTTGCATTTTTTCTCTTAAGCTTATTGGCTTTAGGATATTTTTCAGGCGTATCTCCTCTTGTATTTGTAATTTTTATAGTTGCTATGTCTATAGTACATACTTTTATTGACTTTATTCCAAGCATATTCTTAGGAGCCCCTGACGAAGACTCTGTCCTTTCGGTTCTGCCCGGACATGAAATGCTGATAAAAGGAAACGGCTATGAAGCAGTTATCCTCACATTATACGGTTCAGTTATGGGGGTTATTTTAACTCTCCTACTGACTCCTTTATTTATTATTTTCCTTCCAAGAGTTTATGACAGTGCATTGACGATAATGCCTTTCATCCTTATCATAGCTTCTTTTTTCCTTTTTTATTTTGAGAAAAAAAACAGAGTTTGGGCAATAATAATCTTTCTTCTTGCAGGTTTTTTAGGAATGGCAACCCTTAACCTGCCTTTAAAAGAGCCTCTTCTTCCTCTTTTAACTGGCTTGTTCGGCGCTTCTTCTTTAATTACTTCTATATCAAAAAAACAGAAGATTGTGAAACAAAAAATAATAAAGCTGAGACAAATAAAAATTAAAAAGAAGAGCATAGCAAAAAGTTTATTTGCGTCTATTGTGGCGAGCCCTCTCTGCTCTTTTCTTCCTGGATTAGGAAGCGGGCAGGCGGCAGTAATAGGGAGCGAGGTTACAGGCGATTTAGGCAAAAAAGATTTTTTAATTCTTCTCGGCTCAATTAACACAATTGTCATGGGGTTAAGTTTTGTGACTCTCTACACAATACAAAAATCTAGGACAGGGAGTGCAGTAGCAGTTGCAAGAATCTTAGAAGGCATTTCTCTGCAAAATCTTTACGTTATTCTTGGAACAGTCTTAATTTCCGGAATTTTCGCTTTCTTTTTGACACTTTTTCTTGCAAAACTTTTCTCAAAACACATCTCTCGAGTAAGTTATAATAAACTTTCTCTCTTTATTCTGATCTTCTTATCTGCAGTCATCTTAATCTTCTCAGGATTTTTAGGATTTTTGGTTTTTGTAGTCTCAACCTTCACAGGACTAACATGCATTTCTGTAGGAGTAAGAAGAACCCACATGATGGGGTGTTTATTGCTTCCGACAATTTTAATTTATCTGTTGTAAACAGATGTTTATGACTTCCAACAATCTTAATTTACTTATTATAAAAATTAAGAATCTGCTAAAATCATCATTCCCCCTTTTAATCTTTCAATAATCAGTTCATATCTCTTTTTTATATATTGCTCCTGTTTTTCTAAAGTAGCTGCAACTTCAGGAGAGCTCATCTCTTCATAATAAAAAAGCATCATAATAAGTCTATCTTCTCCTGGAAGTTTTCTTAAAAATGATTTAAAATACCTTTGCTGTTTTTTATCTAAACCTTCCTGTGAAAAATCCTTGCCTCCCGGAACGCTTTTTCCAGTATAATATGCTAATGAATCTATTAATATTGTTCTAATATAGGAGCCTGCAAAACTCCTGAACTCCTCTTGAGAATAAAAATGAGAATTCTCTAATGCTTTCTTCAAAGCGAGCTGAACAGCTACTTCTAAATTGCTTTTTTCAGCAAGTTCTGGAAATCTATTCTTAACCCTCACTTTTTGTTTTTCCAATACATTATGATATTCTTTCACGTATGCCCCAAGAGTTTTTCCAGAAGGCCCTACTGGCATACGGGGGAGACTCTTTTCAAGAATCTTGTCACGAATTGTTTTTATGTTATGTGATACCATTTTATATAAACGGTTTAATAAGTTAAAAGGGTATATAAAAATAATTGCAGTAAATAACATAAGTTTACAAATGTAGGCTCAAAAAAGATACTCTAACCTGCAGCATTCATATAAACATTTAAATAATAAAAAATCTTACTTTTAAAATGGGGAAAGAGTCGATCATCCTTGGGTTAATACTGATATTGATAGGGGAAATATTGTATTTTTACAAAGCTCCTGTATACATTCCAATAATATTTTTTATTTTCGGATTTTTCTTGATTGTGTTCAGGAATGTAAGTGATAAAACAAAAGAGCAAAAAAACAAGCGCAGGAAAAATAAGAAAAAATAAATCCTTAAAACACTCGTGTTAAATAGGAAACTCATTTGTCCAGCATCCTAGACACACTTGCTCTCTTGGAACGCCTAAAGCTTCTATGTATCCCTCAACACTAATGAATTCTAAAGAGTCAGCTTTGAGATAATTTCTCTGCTCTTCTAACGATTTTCCAGCTGATAAAAGTTTTCCTCTTGACTTTGGAAAAAGACTAAACTTGCAGTTATATTTATTTTGAGGCGAGCCAATTCTGACATGAACTTCTTTTGCTCCCCCCCATTTCAAAAGAGGAATAAGCTTGTCTCTCATCGTAGCTCCCTCTCTAATAGAATCGTCAACTACAACGACAATTTTGTCTTTAACAGCATCTATGATAACTGATTGCTTTCTATTCGCGCCTTTTATTCTGGCTTTTCCTGTTCTTTCTAAAAAAGTTCTGAATACGTACCAATTTTTAAACAATCCTTCATCATGAGTGCCCAAAACATGCGAATAACCAATGTAATACCCCACCCCCGAATCTTTAACAGGGATGACAATATCTGGCTGAAATCCTCTTTTTTTATCTTCTTCTGCTAAAATTTGCCCAGCCCGTTCTCTCATTAACTTAACAGAAATCACATCGATAATAGAATCTATCCTCCCCCAGTAACCTGAACAAAAACCACATAAAGCATCCATTCCATCTAGCTGCCCAACACTCTCAATCCCATTATCGTTAATTTGAATAATCTCTCCTGGTTTTACGTCTCTGCATTGCTCTGGTTTTAACCATAAGTCTTTTAATGCACAATACTCGGAAGAGAACGCTATTATATCCTCATTGTGTCCTACAATCAATGGCTCAACACCGACAGGACTTCTCATACAGTACAACCCCTCTTCTGCTAAAATACCTAAACTATAAACTCCTTTTACTTCTCCGGCCATTCTCTCCAGCCCCTGAACAATATTTTCTGCTTCGCTTTGCTCAGTTATAAGTTTTCCAGTAATTTCTGCGTCAGTATGCTTAATGGAAAGAGAATGTCCTCTTTGTTCTAGTTGATTTCTTAAACTTCTTCTGTTCAAAATTTTCCCGGCATAAGCAAGAGCCGTATCTCCAAATCTGGATTCAAAAGAAATAGGCTGTTTATAAAAAGGATGAACTGCAGCTATCCCATGATTCCCTCTCAATTTTCTCTGTTCTCTTTCAGTAAAACTCTCAGCAACCAGGCCATCATGTCTGTAAGAAATAAGTCCTCCATTGCTCATTGTAACTGCCCCACAACAATGCTGCCCTCTGTGCTGTAAATGAAAAAGCCCTGTTAATAACTCATCAACGCACTTTTTTTTAGATTTTATCCCAAAAATCCCTCCAAGCATTTTTCCTCCTCTTTCTCAAAAAAAACAAAACTGGCTTTTTAAGCTAATCTATAGTAAGAAATATATTTTCAATTTTTTAGAATTTTTAAAACCACTTGCCAAGCGCTTCTTGTTTTTCTGTTTCCTTGCCGAATATGCTCTCTATATATTTTTTTGTCAGCTCAAGGTTTTGTTTCACATAAGGAGGAACGTCGAAATTGCTTGCCAAGCTAAGCGCAGGCTCGAGATACTTGATTATTCCACCTTCTGAAATAGTAAATATTATTTTTCCAGAGCACTTGCTGCATTTTCCAGATAAAGGAGGCCTTCTGAATTTCTCGTTGCATTTAACACACCTAAAAACCTGCTGAGAAAACTTCCTAAGATTTCCCTTAATATCCCTGATAAAATGCCTATCAATAATCAGCCTTGCGACGTCTCCTGTATCAACTGCCCTTAGCTTTTCAACAAGAGCCATTTGCTTGCTTACTTTTTCCTGCATAGTTGGAATGGTTTTATAAGAAGAATTAAGAACTCCAAGATTAAAATCAGAGCTGTCATGAGTAAACTTAATATTCGTGAAGGTGTTCTGGTTATTTTTGAGCCTTGTTTTTACTGTTTCTATTCTGAACTCTGAAGAATGTTTGCTCTGTTCTGCCATCTGATACAGTTCCAGGGGATACTTTTCTACCTCAAAATCAAGAATTTGATCATCAACTTCTCCTGCATTTATCTTGGAATTCAGAACTAAAGGAGCGTCTTGAGTTCCTCCCCTATGGGCAGGAAGGAAGCGTCTCGAAAAATTAATCAAAACATCCAAAAGCAGCATGCATGCAAGTTCATCTCCGTCGCAGTCTCTTCTAACGGCGGCGTGCATATACGGGCTAGCAAAAAGCCCCTGAACTTTTGAAAATCCGATTATCCGCGCAACCACTCCTGCACAATTGTGAGGGGACATGCAAACAGCCAGATGCCCTACCAAGTCCCCTCTGTCTCCAATATTATAAAAGGGCTTCAACTTATAAAATCTGACTAATAAGTCATCCAAAAACCTGGAAACTGAAATAAAAACTTCGTCTGCCTTTTCGTCCTTGCTGTCAGGACAGCAGGGAAGAATGATGTCATGAGGCATTAATTCTAAAATCTGTTCTTCATTCTCAAGTTCTTTTCCATTGATATCTCTCTTGTATCCCATCTCTTTTAGCTTTTCTGTACTAATTGAAATTTCCTTTGGCTTAAAATGGGTTATAGGAAGTTCAGTCATATCATACCTTACAGTGCCGTCTTTGTTAACACATAATCTATGTTTCGCGCGTAGGATTCCCTTTGCTAAATGCTCTGGAGTATGGTCTTCAGAGCTGGTACCCCTTACTCCTTTAATCATCGCAGGAATCTCATTCTTACCCATGCCTAATTTTGCCACAGCAGAATCAAAGAAATGCTTTATATCAATTCTTCTTGTGCTGTACTTCAGCCCTTTCCCATGCTGGGGGCACTTTTCTTTTGCAAATTTCTGCTGGCATTCTGGGCAAAAATGAAGTTTTTCTGTTTTCTCTCCGCAATTCTCACAAATATAATAAATAGTTTCCTGCTGGCATTTTTTGCAGTAATAAATCGGAAAGTCTCCCCTGACGCTCCCAACCTCTACAGATTCCAAAAGACTTCTCATCCTCCCGCCTTCCTGCCCAACTGGAAAAAGCCCGTTGGGACTCCCTACTAATTTTCTTAATTTTGCTTTTTCTGGCCTGCCCATTCTCGCTCCAATAAAATTTCCTGCTTTATCCTTGATTGTATACTTGCTGAGTCTATTGATAATTTCTAGTACTCCCCCTTCCTTTATTTTTCCTGCAATAGAGTCCACTTCTTCTCCCAACATTTCCCCGGTTATCCCAAGGTTAAACAACAATGCCTTGCTGTCATCTTCCTGTAAAACAACATTTTCTGTTGCAACTTCTTGCTCTGCTCCAAGTAATTCAAGCACTCTCTTTCCCTTGGAAAATCTCTCCCTTTCAGTTTTATTATAGGGAAACAGCAGTTTTCCTTCCCTTACAGAAGAGTGCCCCAACCAGTCTAAAAAATCAAGAAACTGCTGGTAATTTATCTGGCTCCAATAATAAATAAATCTTGGATGAAGAGGGATCTTATATTTCTCGGATAATTCTGCTGCTTTTTGAAAATCAACTTTAAACATGTCTATTTTCTCATCAAATCCTGCTTTTCTTAGCTCTAATTCCCACCATTCTTCAACATATCCTGGCTTCAACAACACATAATTTCTGTTAATAACATCCCCCACTGGAAAGAGCAAATCTCCGAGATAAAGTATTTCTTCAATATCATTGTAAAGTTTTTTTGCTTCCTCAAAATTCTTAGGCTTCCTTACGCTTCCATCCTTAAGCTTAACAACAGGCCCGTCTATACTATCACAACTAGTGATGATGCATCCTTTTGTCGGCTTCTCCAATTTTAACTGCGTGCCTGTTGATAAAAAAGAGTCTGTTATAGCCATCAACGAAGGATGGACAGAAGTGGCAGAAAAACCGTTAACTCTGCTTCTTCCATACCTAAGCCTAAACCCCCCTGATCTTGAAGGGTGACTGAAAACCGGCCTGCCGGCAACAATGTCTTTAATATAGGTGGCTACAACTTCCTTGCTGCCTGTTTCTCTTTTTTTATGAATGTCTATGTAATCCTTTAAAAAATCCCATCCAGTCATCTTAATCCCATTGCTTTTTGCATTATTGTAGAGCCTGAATCCCTTGGCGGCTTTCTGAGCAAGCCCCTCGGAAAAAATCAGACACATCCCCCCGCGAATAAGGTTTGTTTCTACTCTTTCTAAATCCTTAAAATTAGAAACCTCCTTGTTCTCTGTTGGGTCGCCTGAAATTTGTATCGGAAGATTCTTAGCTAAAAATTCCATTTCTTCTTCTGTTGGCATATACTGTAAATTCGTTATACGCTCATGATAGTCTGTATTTTCAGTAATATATCTCTTAACCTCTTGTTCTGTGGGATCATATTTCGCAAATCCAAAAGTTTCTCTTAAATAGTCAATGATCATCAATGCCATGCAGCTGGCGGTAGTGCCTGCGCTTCTAATGGGGCCTGAAAAATATGCAATAAAATAATCCTCTCCTTTTTTCGTTTTCCCAAGTTTTAACTCCGTGAATCCTTCTATCGGACTGCTAACTACGGCAAGAGTCAGATATGCAAAACCAACTCTCGCCCCAGCTTCAATGGCCTGCAGCAAGGAGCCAAATTTACAGTATTTTTCTCTTGCTATTTCTTCTGCTATCTTAAAATAAACCGTAGGGTCCAGTTTCCCGTAAGTTTTCTCTAACTCAAGGATTCTTTTAACGATTCTTTCATCATCTAGTTGCGGATAAACAGAAGCTATAAGTTTAACAGATTTTTCTGCTAAGCTCATTGCAAGGGGAACCTCTACTTTGCTAGAGGGGTCTAATCCTTTGGCTCTCGCATCTTGGGCTATGCTATAACACACCCCCACCCTGTCTTGCAGCTGTTTGAAATAAGAGTCTATACTCATTTTCAGCTAAAATCCAGAATTTTTATTTCCCTTGTCTTTAAGTTTAGCATAGACACCTTACAAGGATCAGGAATGTTGCCCACTTTTTCTTCAAAAGGAGTCTGGCTCTGCCAGCATGAATTGGCTATCATCAAGATGTTATTGTAAGAATCTATATCTGGCCTGTGTAAATCTCCTGTCGTAATGATATCCGGAATCCTTCTTATAAACAAGGGGTCCTTTTCTCCCGGTATGTAGATAACAGAAGAATGCGAAGGAGCAAGATGCCTTCTCTTCAAAATCTCTTTTATGACTAATGTTGGTTTTTTGTGGGCATCTATTGCCCTTAATGATTCTATATTGTTTATCAATCCATTAAAACTTGCCCCATGATACATCAAAATATCGAAACCTTCTGTAAGGGAAACATAACATGGATTCGTAACTAAATTTACATTGGGCATCTTATGTAAATCATAGGCATAATCTTCTCCTACCGCTGGCTGAGGTTCTGCAACCCTCACCGCATCATGCTGGCCCGGACACATGATTATCCTTATATCTTTCCTTATCTTGCTAAAAAGCTCAGCAAGCTTTTTGTACTGATTCCTTATATCGTCTATTTTCAATCCAAGCTCCTGTCCAGGATAAACCCCCACCCCATCAACATTATCTCCTGTTACGAAAAGGTATTTTATTTTTTTGATTGATTCGTCAGGACTTATCTTTCCATTAAGCCAGTCAATAAACCTCAGAAAATTTTCTTCTAAAAAGTTTTTGCTGCCTACGTGTATGTCTGAAGTGAAAAGCGCATAAACTTCACTGTCGCTTTTCTTTTTTTCAAAAATAGCCGCATCTGGATAAACAATATCATTCACAAAAAGCATCTCTCTGCTTCCAACACATTTTAGCCCTATAATCTCATCCATAACAATTCCCTGCGCTTTTTCATAAAGTTCGGGTTTGTTTTGGTTTATAAGTGCAAAACTCTTGCCTGTTAAATCTTCTATTTCAAAAAGCAGATTCTTGTTCTTGGTTATTCTTTTGCCAGAAACAATTACTATTACAGAAATATTCTGCCTCTGCCCGTTAATCCTGTCGATTGAAGTTAAATTCTGCAGCTCTGATCTTTCCTGAAGTATCTGCTTTATTTCCAGATACCTATTCCTAAAATGCCTCACAAAATCTTCTACTTCTATTTTTCTTGGGGGAATGATGCTTGGGGAAATGATTCTCAGTGCATTGCTGTCTTCTTTTTTGTCTTCTAGGTATTTTTCTTTTTTTATTTCTATATTTAAGCTTAGATTCACAAAATACCTTTCAATTAGCTTCTTTTTTTCATCTTCTAAAGAAGAGAAAGCCTCCTGAATCCTTCCAAGATTCTTGTCTATAAGAGACTTGGTAATAACCCTCTCATTGGAAATTGCTCTTATTTTCTCTAAAATCTGGCTGGCTACGCTTTCGTCGCTTAATTCACTGAAAAACTTAAGCATCTCATTGTCCAAAAGGAACCCTCTTTCAATAAAAAATTTTAAATTTTCTGGCTGCATTTTAATTAACTTCAAAAAATTTTAAAGTAATCATAAAGATAGTGACTCAATAAGGATATTCTTGGCCTGTTCTTCAATTTGTTTTGGAATCGCAGATCTTATTTCCCTTGTTTTTCCATATTTCCCTCGGGAAATATCCCTTGCATTTATCAGCCCGCTCATATCAAACTCGCTTATGATGCTGCTAACCCTTCTTTGTGTTAGCCCTTCTGTGCGGGTTCTTTCACACAATTCTTTATATGCCCTGTAAACATCCCCCGTGAATATTTTTTCATTTTTTTCGAGAAGTTCCATTATAGCTAATAAAGTCAACTGGAATTGTTTTGGCTCCGATTCTATAGTATCGAGTATCTTGTCTCTTTCTATTTTGCTGTTGGCTAAATCTATGTGTCTTAGTTCTATTTTACCGCAACCTTCTCTTTCTGCGACCTCCCCCGCTACCCTCAGTAAATCAAGCGCTCTTCTTGCATCGCCATGATCTCTCGCTGCAAAAGCGGCGCATTTTTCTACTACTCCATCACTGATAGCCTCTTTATAAAACGCCTCTTCTGTTCTTTCCCTCAAAATATCCTGAAGCTGGAGGGCATTATAAGACTGAAAAACAATCTCTTCTTCAGATAAGCTGCTCCTGACCCTCGGGTCTAGGTTGTCTAAAAACCTTAAATCGTTGCTTATTCCGACCAAACATATCTGCGCGTTCTTCAGTTCGGTATTTAATCTTGTTAAATTATAAAGAAAATTACTTGATTCTGGTATTTTTTTGATAATCTGGTCTATCTCATCCAATACCATTATTAAAAGTTGCTTTTCTCTGTCAATAATTTCGATAAATTTATTGTAAACAGCATCTGTGGGCAGGCCAGTAGCAGGAACCTGAGCTCCTAGTTTCTTTATAAACTCTGCCAAAATTCTGTATTCGGTATCAGAAACCTTCCTTAACTTACAGTTTAAATATTCTATTTTAAGCCCTTTAGAGTCCTTTACTCTTTTTAACAGTTCATCCCTGACATACTGGACTGAGACTGTTTTCCCGGTTCCTGTTCTCCCATAAACAAATAAATTGCTTGGCCTTTCTCCTTTTAAACTAGGTGCAAGAATAGCTGCTATCTGCTCTATCTCTTTATCTCTGTGGGGGATGGTGTCTGGGGTATAATTAGACTGCAAAATAGATTTATGTTTGAATATAGAATTTTTTGTTGCTAAATCAAAAATCTTATCTAACTTGGCTACCATCTTTTTCTTTCCCTGATAAAACAAAATCTTTAAATTAGTTGTTTTTATAAACTTTAGTATTCTCTGATATACATACTTATCCTTAATTTCATTATTTTTTGTTATTCATACTCACACCAATATTTCCTGTAGAAGATTAATTTTATTAAAATATAATTTCATCGAACTAGTCCATACTTCAAGTTTAAAAATAATTGTAATCACCTTTAAATTAATACACCTACATTTCCTATGGAAAAATGGTATAAAACTTATTATATTTAATTATATATTATTAATTATAATTATTATAATATATATAATATAATATATAAATATTTATAAATAAAAATTAGAAGAAAAAACTCTTATTTCCCTTTTTAAATCTTTATATTGTTTTCCACAAGAAACTAAAGGGGGGGTGCGAAAAACGTATTTAATGGGCAAAAACACGCATTTAATAGTAACTAAAAAGGTATAGAAAAGTTTATAAATTATTCACCTTTTTCTTACTAATGGTGATAGATAAAAAGCCTCTTAGAGAAATAATCGGAAAATTGGTTGTTACAAAAGAGGGGAAAAGATTGGGGTTAGTAAAAGATATAACTTTCGAGACAAGAACTGGAGAATTAATACAAATAGCCCTCAAAGACCCAACAGCTTATACTAAAAATCTTAGCTTGGAAAAAACCAAACAAGGAGAAGTTTTGATACCTTATTCCGCTATAGTAGCTATTGGGGATTTTGTGGTAGTGAGCGAAGAAGACTTAATGTAAAAACATATTTCTTACTTCAACAATCCTTATAAACTCCTTTAATTCTTAATTTTCAATGACATTAACTCCATGCGAAAATTTAAGAAAGTCCGAAGTTAAAAAAGGAGATTTAGTTGTAAGAGCAAAACCAAGCACAAAAACCATCTCTTTAACTTATTTTGATGGTTGGGGGGAGTACAATGAAAACTGGAAAGACTGCCATTTTCTTGCCGCTTCAGAAACTGTCGAAATAATCTTGAACAGAGATAATCCTGTTGTTAACAGATGGGATAAGCAGGTTTTGCCATGGGTCCCATATAAATGCTCACATAAGTATGGAGGCATAGGAGAAGTTTATTTTGGAACTGCAGAAGAGGTTCTTGAAACTATAAGGAATCTTCCGTTAATACATGGGAGTTATGAACTAGGAAACAAAATCCTTCCTAACGAAGGCGTAGCTGTTCGTGATTAACAGTTCTGTAAGCTTAACGGGCGATAAAAAGAAAAGTGATATTAGCAAAATTGAATAGATTAAAGCTTAAATTTATTGAGTTTGGGGGCCAAAGAGTCATCATCTTTTAAAGTACCACAACCTGATTAACAAAGATTTAAAAACCTAAACCATCTTTAAAAAATGTTAAAATGAGAATTATAGGATTTAATTTTAAGAAAGTAATTGTTGAGAGAAAAAGCGACCTAAAAACTAAAATGGAAATAAAGACCCATATGGATATTAAAGGAGTCGAAAAAGAAAATCTTGATATTGCCGGGGAGATTTTAAGGGTTTTTTTCATTTATAATATAGACTACACTCCAGACCACGCTGCCCTGTCTTTTGAAGGAAGCGTTTTGTTAAAGCCAGACAAAAAGCAGAACATCAGTAAGATTTTAAAAGAGTGGAAAAGCAAGAAACTGCCAGAAGATATGAGACTTTTGATTTTTAATTTTGTCATGACTAAATGTAATCTTAAGGCTCTCCAATTAGAAGAAGATTTTTCCCTTCCTCCTCATATTCCTCTTCCGAGGATATCGAAATCCCCAGAAGGAAAAGCCACATATACTGGATAAAACAATAAAGATAAAATGAGTTTAAAACCCCTCATAAAACTGATGGAAGAGTTGCATTCCGCGTCCCCTGATGAACGCGATGGGTGGTGGGCTTGTGATTTAAATAATGCAAGATTGATGATGCATCATAGGATTATATCAACATTCCCATCATCAAAAGAGGTACAAATAAAAGTTCTCCCTTTGTTTTACAGGTCAATTGGGGCCCTTGAATCTCTGCCTCAAAACCCACAAGACTCTCTTGCTTACCACGTTCCTGGATTTTTAGAAAATTTTAGAAAGGATATAAGAGAGTTGGAGGAATATGTTGTGTCTATGCAAGAGCACTATGAAGAAGCCGAAGAAGTTGCATAAAATTTAGTTTCCAAATATTTTATTAACCCATTTTTTCTAATAAGTTTATGCCCGCATCGCATAATGGTATTGCACCTGCCTCGAAAGCAGGGTCCTTTGGACATCCCCGTTCGATTCGGGGTGCGGGCGTTACACAATCTCCTTCAGTTTCCCAAACCCATAAACTTCATCTCCTACAACATAAGCCTCAAATCCTTTCAATTCCTTTTCTGGAATAAACATCCTGTTGTCTTCAATGCTGCTTATCTCGCTTCCTTCTACAAATGGGAAAAATGAAGGCAGGATTATTATTTTTTTCCCTTTCCATTTTCCAACTAAAAAACATTTGTATTTTTCTTTTTTATAACCATCCCGTAAAACAACTGCAGGATGTCTGTGTCCCATTACCAGCATTTTTATCTTTTTATCCATGCATTCTGCAATTAACTTGTCTCCATGCAAAAAACAAATATCTTTCTTAACATAACATTCTTTAATTTCCACCTCTTCTCTTTTTGCAATAGGCTCCAAAACAGTATCATGATTTCCTTTAATTAAAACAATCTTTCCGGTTTTGCTTTTCAAATAATCCAGGACTTTTCTAACCTCCCCCCATTCCTGGCTGGAAATTAAGCCAAACTCGTGTTTTAAGTCCCCCAAAATCACAACTTCTTTAACTTCCCCTATTTTTTCAAAAACTTTCTCTAAATCCGCCATGGTTTCTTCAAACTGTCTTCTTGGCATAAAAATTCCCTGCTCGTTTAGGCTCTCTTCATAGCCGATATGAAGGTCTGCAACAAGCAAAATTTCTTTTTCAGGAAAATACAGGCTTTTTCCTATGAACTTATACTGCATTTCTTTTAATCCATTTTTCATACATAACCTAAAAACAACAACCTTTAAAAAACTCCCCTTCCTATCAACATATGGAAGAAGACAAAGAAGAAGAAAAACAAAAGAAAAAACAAAAATCCATTCTAAGAACTGTTCAAATCCAGAAGGTTAAGTCAAATATTTATATCTATCTTCTTAAAAAAATCATGAGAACCCAGATAGGCAGGGACGTTTTAATTAAGAGGTTCAAACAAAGAATGCATGCCGGCCTTATGGAAGATTATCCAGATTATTTAAATGAAGTTAATGAAAAAAGGTACCAATTTTTTTCTGCAATGTTAGAGTCAGTTAAAAGGAATGTTGATAAAGGCTACATTAATCCAGACATAACAGACAGAGTTATAGATACATTAGTAAGATACGGTTTTGCTAGCAGAAAGGATGTAAACCTGAGGGCAGAGCCTTTCAGAGGAAAATATAATATGGAGCCGCCTTCTTTTGTCACAATATCGCCAACACAAAGATGTAATTTAAGATGCGAAGGCTGTTATGCATCTTCGAATGGAAACAAATCTTGCCCAACCCTAAGTTTTGAAATATTAGAAAAGATGTGTGATGAAGTTTATAATGAATGGGGAAATAGATTCATGGTATTTAGCGGAGGAGAGCCTCTTCTTTACAGTGAAAATGGAAAAACCTTGTTTGATATTTGGAAAAAATATCCAGATATGTTTTTTCTTTTCTATACTAACGGCACTCTTATAAACGAAGAAACGGCAAGAAAAATGGCAGAATTAGGAAATGTAACTCCTGCTGTAAGTATAGAAGGATTTGAAAAAGAAACAGACGAAAGAAGAGGCAATGGAACCTTCCAAAAAATATTAAAAGCATTTGAAAATTTAAGAAAAGCAGGACTTCCTTTCGGAGTTTCTGTTACAGGAACACAAAAAAACCTGCCTGTCTTGCTTGACGATAAGTTTTATGATTTTCTTTTCCAGGAGCAGGGAGCAGCTTACATGTGGATGTTTCAGATAATGCCTATCGGGCAGGCAAAAGACGCTAAAAAAATGATGATAACACCTGAACAAAGGGTTAATCTTTATAGAAAATGGGAATATTTATTAAAAGAAAAAAAATATTGTATAGCAGATTTTTGGAACTCCTCAGCTTTATCTAATGGTTGCATAGCCTACGGGAGATCGAGTGGTTATTTATACATTGATTGGAACGGCAATATAATGCCCTGTGTTTTCGTGCCTTACCACCAAGATAACATTAAGGATTTATATGGTAATGGAAAAAAGCTGGCTGATGCCCTATTCTCTCCAATGTTTGTAAACGGAAGAAAATGGCAGGACGAATACGGAAGAACGCATCCAAAAACTGCAGAAAACGGGTTAATGCCCTGCTCAATAAGAGATCATTTTCATAATTTCAAACAGAATATCTTTCAGGGAAAAGGAGAAGACGCAATAGCAGAGCAGGCTATTCATTCAAAAGAATATGAAAAAACCCTGAAAGATTTTGATGAAGAACTTGAAACCCTCACGCTTCCTATATGGAAAGAAGAATATGTAGATAAAGGCTAAATATCATAATTCCCCAAATTTTCCCTGCCTTTCTCATCATCAAATAAGACACTTAAGCTCTGTCCTGTGGTTGTCCTGTAAACAGCTTCACCAAATAAATTAACTAAGCTCAGAGTTTCTTTGTTCTCTGCTTCAGGAGTTTTTAAAGTGTCTGAAACAATTATTTTGTCAAAAACACTGAACTTTTCAATTCCTTCTGAAAACAAACAATGGGTGGCATAAGCATATATTTTTTTCGCTCCTTTTTCTCTTAGTTTTTGGGCAGTTAAAACAATAGTGTTTCCTGTGTCAATTATATCATCTACAATAAGGCAGTTTCTTCCTTCCACATCTCCAATAATGACTATCTTAGCCACTTCATTTGCCTTTTCCCTTACTTTATGCCCTAAAGCAACCCTTGCTTTAATCCCCATTTTGCCGAATATTTTAACTAAGTACTCCACATTCTTAGCTCCGCCCAAATCCGGGCTGACTAAAACCAAGTCGTCCAATATATTGCTATGATGTTTTTTTAAATAATTAATCAGGCTTGTTACGCTGTAAAGATTATCAAATGGAATTCCAAAATACTCCTGCATTTGTGGTGTATGCAAGTCAACAGTCATTCCTCTGTTTGCATATAATGAAACAACATCTGCCAATGCCTTTGCGTTAACACTTACTCGGGATTCGTCTTTCCTGTCCTGTCTCGCGAATCTCGTGTATGGAAGAACTATATTAACTTCTTTTGGAGAAGAAAAAGTCATAGCCTCCAATTTAAAGACAAGATCTGTAAACCATTCATAAGGAGGTTTGTTAGAATCGTGTATTAAAAAACATTTTTTGTTTCTTACATTTTCAGCTATTCTTATCTTAACTTCTCCATCTTTAAAAACAGTCCTTTCAATATCAATCAAGCAAACAGAAAATTCGGGATTTTCCTTCCTTTTCAGATAATTATAAACTCCTTTAACAAACTCATAACCCTTCCCTTTAGAATCCGCAATAATAGCCACTTCTTCCATATCTTCAGAACAAAATTAAGGTATTTAAGATTTATCAATATGCAGGATATAGTTATCTCTCAATCCCCTTCATATGCTCTTTGTGCATCCTTTTTAAGAATTCTATTTTATCTTCCATTTTCATCAAATCAGTATAGCCTTCCATAACAATAGAAAGTGCAAATGGCGAAGGCAGTTTAACATTTATCTGCTCAATCTTCACTTTCCCTTCTTTAATCCAGTCAAGAACTTTCTTTGCATTTTCAATATCCATTAAATCCTCTAGGACCTCTCTTCTTGCTTCTTTAAGTATGGGGAAATTATGGGAGATTTTTCTTACGCTTCCAAGTAAAAAGTGGCTTCTCATCTGCTGCTTTCCAACCGTCTTTCTCCTTCCTTTATAGCTTCTTAGTATCATTAATGCCCTTGTTGCGCAATGCCTGAATCTCCTGTTGAGGGTTTCTGTTTTATTAACAGCCTCTTCTAAAATCTCCTGGATATTCTTGCTGTCAATAAATTTAAGGGCTTTGTCTATATTTATTTTCTCTCCAGCAAGATAAAACCCGTTGTCTCTTATGCCTATTTCAATATCCCTTCCTCCAATCCTTCCAACTAAGAAAGCTAGGGCTCTTGACAATGCATCATTCACCCTTCTTCCGTACAGCGAATGAAAAATCAAATAGTTCTTCTCTCCGTTATAATGCTCTATAACTATCTTTTTTTCATTTGGAATTTTTGCATATTTGTGCTGCACGTTTAAATAATTGCATATTGCCTCTGCCACGTTTGCGTTGCAGTACAGATGTTCTTTAATGAACTCCTTGATTTCTCGTGGAGATTTTTTGCTGTTTAATTTTTCCTCTACCAACTTTCTAAACCTTCCTATTTCAAGTGCAGAGTCAAAACTTAAAGGAAGCATTTCTGAAAACCAAGAAGGAATTGTAGGAGGTCTTTTAACACTGGCATTGACATAAGCATTCATTCCTTTTGTAAAAAGGAACTGGTATCTCTGCCCTCCTAAAACAAAAACATCCCCCCTTTTCATCCTCTCTAGAAAAGCTTCATCAATAACTCCTATTTTCTCCCCCCTTCTTTCTCCTATTGAAATAACCACATTAACAAAGCTTTCTTCTGGAATAGTTCCTATATTAGTCATATAAATCATCCTAGCTAGTTTTCCTTTCTTGCCTATCTGCTTAGTGTCTTTATCGTACCATATTTTTGCGTAAACATTCCTCGCTTCTAACTCATACTCTCCAGCAAGATAGCTTATTACGTTCAGAAAATCTTCTCTGCTTAAGTGTTCATAGCAGTAGCTTTTTCTTATTAATGAAAACATCTCTTCTTCCTCCCATATTTTATAGATAGCCATTCCAAATATCTGTTGTGATAAAACATCTAAGCAATTTTTTGGGATCTGTATTTTGTCTATTTTCTTTTCAATAGCTTCTTTAGCAAGAATGCCGCATTCCACTAAGTCGTCCCTGTCCATTGCAATGAATCTGCCCCTGGCCGTGTCATGCAGTTTATGTCCTGCTCTGCCTATTCTTTGCAACGCTCTTGCTGACGATTTTGGGCTTCCTAAGAGGATAACTAGGTCAATATAACCTATATCTATCCCTAACTCCAGAGAAGTAGAGGTAACAACTACCTTTAACTTTCCTTCTCTTAGTCTTTGTTCTATGTTAAATCTATGCTCTTTTGACAAAGAAGAATGATGGGCGCCTATGTTCTCAAAATATTTTTTAGGAAATCTCTCTTTTAGATGATGGACAACTCTTTCTGTAGCACTCCGAGTATTAGTGAAAACTACAGTTGTTTTGTGCTCTTGTATTAGTTTGTCAATTAAGTCATATAAGCTGTGATGCATCTCTAATCCTTCTTCAATTAAGTCAGACACAGGAGTCAGAACCTCTATATCTGTTTTCTTGGTAAATTGAACATCTGCTATAATGCAGTTTCTGTCTTTTCCTACTAAAAAATTGGCAACTTCTTCTAGCGGAGCAACTGTAGCAGATAATCCTATTCTGACTGGAGTTATTTTGCTTATTTCCTCAAGCCTTTCCAAACTCAAACTTAAATAAACTCCTCTTTTATTAGCCAAAGAGTGTATTTCATCAACAATAACAAACTCTGTTCCCTTCAATAGCTCCACAAAATTTCTTGTGGTAAGGACAATTGCCAGAGTTTCAGGAGTCGTGATAAGTATATGCGGGACTTTTTTCAGCATTTTGCTTCTTTCTGAACTGGGAGTGTCTCCAGTTCTTAGCCCGACATTTATTTTTTGGAGTTTAATTGTCTTTTTTTCAGCTATTTCTTCTATTTCTTCTAATGGCTTAATTAAATTGACATAAACATCATTATTCAACGCCTTAAGCGGGCTTATGTAAACAGCATAAACCTTATTTTCCAGCTCGTTTCTTTTAGCCAGACCCACTAAGTAATTAATTATGCTTAGAAATGCAGTAAGTGTTTTTGTTCCTCCTGTTGGAGCAGATACTAAGATATTTTTCCTTTCATAAATAGGTATGACCCCATGCAACTGAGGTAAGCTAAACCCTTTAAATTTAGAGAAAAACCACTCTCTGACAAGAGGGTCTAAGCTGCTCAAGAGCTCTTTTTCATTTCTAAGAATTGACTTTTCATATGCCATTTTAATACAAGTTTCCTTTTTTAAAGAATGATATAAATATAAACTTATTCAGCCCTCTCTCTGCTTTCTTCTGCTTTCACTCTTGCTTCAATCGTTGTTAAAAGATTAGCTAATCCTTCAAAGGGTCCAGAAAGTGCTTTTATTCTTTCAGGAGGTTTTTTCTCACTTATTTTCTTTTGCCTTGAGTAAGCTATAACTACTTCTCTATATACAGGTCCTCCCCCTGTATCAGAGATGGTCCCATGTGATACTCTAAACACCGGAGCATCTTCACACTTTCCCTTCTCGCCATAAACAAAGCCCAATAATTCTTGATAATCTTTGTGGCTCATACTTTTTATGTGTATCTCAATCTGAGTATTTAGTGGGTTTTGCATATAGGCACAAATAAAATTTCTTTTTAAATTTAATTGTAGCAGAGAAAATAAATATTAACCTTTAAAAACATATACTATTTATTATAAAAATGAAAATTAAGCAATGAAAAAAAAGATCGTGTTTCTGAGCAGATTCTAGGAACTCTCTTCACTTCCTTTCCCGATTCTTTATTCACTGCCCCCTCATTTTGGGAAACAAGCACAACATGGAAAACATTCTTTTAGAAAGGACTTGGGTCACCCTTGTAGATCAAAATGGGAAGCAAATTATTGTAGATTTCTCTTATGGATTAACAGAAAATACCAATACGAACCAAAGACTTTTGTCATATCTCTCCATAATGGGATAAAGGCCACTTACACACCCGATTTTTTAGTTGATGGAAAAGAATGGCACGAACTTAAGGGATGGGAGAATCAATCAAAGTTTAAAAAATGGAAGCTATTTCAAGAGCAATATCCTCATGAAAACTTTATTTTCATTAGTAGAGATAAATATAAAAGCATTGAAAATTTGTATCAATATATCATTCCTAATTGGGAATTTTAAAAATGGTCAGAATATCAGAAGAAAAAAAGAATAGAATTAAATCTAGCATTTTAGCTCATCTTTATGAGTGCTTTCCAAAAGCCCTATTTACTAGCGAAATTAGCAAATTGGAAGCCCGAGACGAGGAATTTACTAAGTCTCTTCTCAAGGAATTATGGCATAAGAATTTAGTAGTTGCAATAAAGAAGAACCCAAAAGGTATAACTTTCAGCAAGAGAATAAAATGGAGAATAAGCAATAAAGCTTACTCTGCTTATAAACAGCACCAATAAACACATACTTCATTAAATAAATCTTTAAATAAAAGCATCTGTTTCTATTCTTATGGATGAAGAAAAGCTAAAGCAAGCTTTTGCGAAAATAAAAGAAGATATAACTAATCTTAATAATTATATTTCTGAAACAAGAAGAGAAATACAGAGAAATAATGAGTTAATAAAGCAGATGGATGATGAATTAGTCCAGATAAAGCTCAATTTAATGGCTCAAAATCAGGAATTTCTTGAAAAAAATGTTCCAACACATTCTTCGACACATCCTGAAAAAACTTCGACATATCCTACGACTCCAACACATTCTTCGACACATCCACAGGAAATAGGGGGGTGGAAAACCCAAAATTTGAGTACTTCCACAGGAAATGAAGGGGTTTCGACAGACAGACAGACAGACAGACAGACAGACCAACAGACACATTTTCAACGCGGAATACCCCTCTTAGGTACTACAAACCTCCCTCTAACAGCACAGAATCTTCAATATGTAGTTACTAATAAAAAATCACTGACGCAAGCAAAAAAAGAGACAGATATACGGCAGAAGATTTCAGAAGCATCTGAAATCTTGGACTCTCTGGACAACATTAAGAAGGATATCAGAAGGAAATTTAAGTCAATAACCAAGCAGGAAATGCTGGTATTTACTACTTTATTTATCATGGAAGAAGCAGAAGATCCTGATTACAGCAAACTCGCCTCTAAACTGCATTTAAGCGAGTCTTCTATCAGGGATTATGTCCAGAGAATGATAAGTAAAGGCATTCCTATTGAAAAGGAAAAGCTGAATAACAAGAAGATAATCCTCCATATATCCCCTGAGCTTAAGAAAATAGTTTCTCTAGATACAATAATAAGATTGAGAGAGCTTTGAATCTTAAAAGAAGCCTTATTAAGCCCTAAAAACCTAAAATTAACAGTTCTTTTAAGAAATTAAAGATATTCGGTGTAACGAATATATACTTGACTTTAAGCTTGGATTTTTAAGCTATTTTTTGGGTATTAGTGTTTTTAAGCCCTAAAAGCCTCAAATTTATGATTTTAAAGTTTGTCTCACAACCTATATTTTCGCTCACATTTTAATCCTCACTTTTCTGCAATAGCCTATTATTTTTTTATTTTATCTTTCACTTTTTCCATATTTACTTACTCTCTCTATCCCTTTTTTTCTCATTTTTGCTTATTTTTCCTTGTAGAACCTTTGATAAAACCCTCACTTTCCCTTAATTTAGCCTTATTTTTCCAATATTCCCCTGTTTTTGTCTCCCTTTCAGGCCACTTATACCTGGCTTTTATGAAAAACCCATGGTTTTTACATAACTTTAACCCTCACTTTTCCCATTTTTGTAATAAAAAAGCTCGTATAAGCTAGTAAAAAGTTCGGTTAATTTATATTAACTCCAATTAAGCCTCACTTTCCCTATTTTAGCTTAATGTCCATTCATCTTCTATTGCTGATTCTTCTGCACCTTTTCCCTTTTTATTAAGTCTCATTTTTGCCTTTTTTAGCAGCAATTCCTTCACTTTTTCAGGTATAAAGAATCTTTTTTTATTGTTTTTTCCAGCTTGTTCTTCAATTAAACCCTTACTTTTTTGTTTTATACTGTTTAATTGTCCTCTGATAGTTGCTCTCTCTTTTCCTAACATTGCAGCCAGATCATCGTAACTCAGTTTCATATCGTGTCCTGAATTTAGCAAAACCCAGACAATTGCCCTTTCGGTAACAGACAAATCTCCTAAAAAATCATCAATAAAAGGTGTTTGAACAGCTGTTTGAACAGGTGTTTGAACAACTTGAACAGCTGTTTGTTTATTAAACACTGTTTGCCGCTGTTTAAACAACCCCCTGTTTCCAAGGATATCTATCATATTCTTTAAATTTTCTATCTCGGATTTTACCGACGCTAATTCATCATGAATATTAGAAATCTCGCTTGTTTGTTCGTTTGTTGTTTGATTAAGGTGTTTGATCCAGGTAGATGTGTTTGAAAAATCTCGTTTGACGTTGTTGAAGCCTGTTTGAACAGCTTGTCTTAGTCTTTCAACATCATCTTCTGTCGCTTTTTTCTTAAACCAGCCAAACATGGAATAACTAGAAATACCCTATTTAAAAACCTTTGGGTGGCAAATTCAATTTTGCTGTTTATTGTTTATTTTTGTTTGTCGAATTTTTTTAAATTTTTGAAAATAAACAACTTTAAACGGTTGTTTAAGACTGTTTGTCGCTGTTTAAAACATAAACAACCCGACTACTTTATCGTCGATAAAAACATAAACAACCGGAAAAAACAGCGTTTTTCGACACTTCGGCACATAATCCAACACATTTTTTGACCTATATATTACGCTTAAAACTTTTAATCAGAAAAATAATCAAAAAATACCAAAAAAACAAGAAAAATCTAAAAAATATGCGAAAGAATATACAAAAAATTAAATATTCTTCTTGCTTTTAATTTTATGGAGAAAACAAGATTGTTTCTTACAAATTATGATGAGGAACTTTATGTTATAAAAGTTTCCCGCGATTCAGATCCTTCTTTTGGTCAGGGGATATATTTTGCACATGATGGCAGGGGTTTCTGCAAAACCCTGGAGGAAGTAATAGAGTGGGGTCGCGAGCTTGCAAAAAACCTGAAAACAACTCTTGAAATAGATGAAGAACTAAGAATAGCTTAAAACCTTTAAGCAAAACTAACAACCTATAAATAACCTATAATATTCATTTTTCAGCACAAAAATCCTTAAAAACTAGGGGTTTTTAATAAAAGATGGTAGAAAATAAAAACCAAATAATAATCTGCCAACTAGGTTGTATCGGGTATCATGTTACACCAAAAGGTGATTATTGTTTCCAAGGTCTTTTTCCAATAGCAGTATGCGAGGGAAGCAGATGTGTTAGAGGTTACACAAGGGAGAATATGGAAAGCAATACTCAAAAAAGAACAGCAAGAAGATGAGTTGTTAAGACAGCAAGGCCCTTTATTTATGAGGTTGGACCGGAGAAGATAATTCATCTTAAATCTCAAAACAAAACCTTTCAGCAAAGCTCAAAATTTTTTGCATGTATAAAAATTGATAAAAATCACTATTTTTCACTATAACAACGCTTAAAAATCCATTAGTCCTTGCCTTTTTATGATAAATCTCGACAAAATAGCTGAAGATAGGCTAAGGGAGCTAGTAAAAGGTATATTAATTGGATTTAGCGTTCAAGAGGATGTTGAATTGCCAGGTCTTAAACATCCTGAGTATTTAGTTGAAGCAACAATTTACACTCCAGAAGAGCAAATTGATGGGCATTGGCTAGTAAGGTTGCATACTGATATTTCTAAAAAAATAGATCCGGACCATGATTGTGTTATTGGAGTCACTTCCCATAAAGATAGGATAATTGTCAAAACTTATACCTGCGCCAGGGAGTATGCAACTGCATTGTCTCAACAAACATCAAAAACTCTTAATGATAGAACTCCTACTTCAATAAGATCTTCTTAAAAACTCATGCTTATAGAAAACATTATTTGAACAACACAAATGTTTAAAAAGTTAGGGTCATAGGCCCTAATATGGCAAAATATCAACTAGGCAAAGATACAAATGGAAAACCTTTTGAAGAAGAAACTTTTTACATCCATATTCGAACAGGGGCAGTAATAAAACTATATAGAGATGCAGCAGGTTTTAGGGTAGAGTATGGAGAATATGGCGAAAAGTCAGATATATTTATTCTAAACAAAGGCTGGGAATATAGGCCGATGACAGAAAAAGATTTTGAAGATACAATAAACAATTCTCAAAAAAGAAAATCTTGGTTGGAAGGGGGTTTGGCAGCACTTACCAAATCTGCTAAACAACCAGCAACTCAACAGCCAACAACACAACAAACACCCCGCAGAACCGATGCAATGGATGGAGAATTTTGAAGGTTAAATCTTTCTGCTTTTGCTAAAAACTTTTAGCATGCTAAAAGATTGATAAAATTCATTAAAAATCATAAAAAACCAGTGCTTTTTTTCAAAATTTCAGCGTGCCTTGTTATTCAAAAACTCTGTTTTGTTGTAAAAAATTTCTAAAAGTTCTAAAAAACATCAAAAGTTCTTGAAAACTCTTAAAAAACCACAATATTTATATACTTAGGGTGCGTCTGAGAAACGTGAACCAAGAAGTTAATGCCCTTAGTTCACGTTTAAAAGGAGGAAAAATGATAGAAACTCAAACTCAACTTAAGCCTCTTTGTGGAATTTATGTTAGAGTCTCAACAGAGGATCAAGCAAAGCACGGAATTTCTTTGCAGGCGCAGGAAGATGCTCTTGTTAATTACTCAAAAGCATTGGGCTATGAAATTTTTAAAATTTATAAAGATGAGGGTAGATCTGCTAAAGATATTTCCCACAGGCCAGAAATGGTTAAAATGCTGGAAGATGCAGAAGCTCACAAATTTCAGGCAATATTCATTTACAAATTAGACAGATTTTCAAGAAGCTTAATGGATTTAATAACAACCATTGAGAGATTAAAAGATTTAGGCGTGGATTTTGTTTCTTTGCAAGACAAAATTGAAACTGCGAGTGCTACTGGAAAGCTAATGTTTCATATTATTTCAGCTTTTGCAGAATTTGAAAGAAATGTAACAAGCGAAAGAACTATCTTTACAATGAAACAAAAATTTAATAATGGGGGCATTATCACAAGGGCGCCCTTAGGTTACAAAATTATAAACAAAGGACTCTTCCCCGCAGACAATTCTTATATTGTTCAAGAGATTTATCAGGCATTTTTAAACAGCAATATCTCTCTTACACAGCTATCAAAAAAATACAACCTTTCTGTTAATGGCTTAAAAAAAGTGCTTACTAATCAGGTTTATCTTGGAAAAATCAAATTTGCAGGACAACTCGCTCAAGGAAAACATCAGCCATTAATCTCTCAAGAGCTTTTTCAAAAAGTCCAGGAAAAACTAAACCTTTTTGGTAAATAAAAATGAGAATTCTTCCAAAAACAGATGAAGAAGCATTGGATATTGTTTATAACATTTTAAATCAGGGAGATGGAAGATATAATGATCCAAAAAATGAAGTTCTTTTAGCAGATTTTATTATAAATGATGCTATTTTGCTAGAGGAGAAAGAGATCCCTAATATAAAAGAACCGACCAAAGAGGATTTGCAAAAATTATTTGGAGTTCAAATTTATGCAAAATACATCGCCAAAGTTCTTCTTAAAGAAATTGGATTTAAAGATTCAGAAATCTTTTTTGAGAGGAGTTTTTTTGGGTCAAGACCGGATATTCTTGCAGAATCAACAACAAAATTAATTCCCATTGAATGTTATTCATGTAGGATCAATAAAATAATAGATTATCTTTCAAGAACAGATGAAGTTTGGGTGCTGACAAGAGGGAGACCGCCCTGGGAAAAGATTCCTTATTTAAAAGAAAAAATGAAATTATTTGTTTTTAGGAGAGGAATTAGGTGGTATAAAATTTTTGAGGCAGTTAAGAAAAAACAAATTGAGGAAATAAAAAAGATACCCAGCTTACTATAGTCCATAAAACTTAATAAGTTTTTTGATTAAAACTTTTAATCCATTCTTTCAAATCTTTTTAGTTCAAGAATTATGACAGTAAGAATTGTAGCAACAGCTGCACTTAAGAACAAATCAATGCCTGCCGCAATTCCGATTGCTGCTGAAACCCATATGGTTGCAGCATTTGTTAAGCCTTTTATTCTGCCTCTAGTGGCTATTATTGTTCCAGCCCCAATAAAGCCTATTCCAGTCATTATAGAAGCTGCGAGCCTTACAGGGTCTGAAGGAAACATCACGCTTCCTGCAGAAGCAATTAACGCAGAGCCAAGACAAACCATTGCATGGGTTCTTAAGCCTGCAGAGCCGTAAACCTTATCAATTAATTTTCTTCTTTCTCTCTGAACTCCGATTAAGATGCCAAGAAGAGCCGCAACTAAAATCCAGGTTATTATTTCCACCTCAATATTTTGAAAGTCAAACATTATTATTCTTAATGTTTCTTGCTTTTTATATTTTTCTCCGGGAAGATGAGAGATAAAAAGTTTCTGAGAAGCATTTAAAAAATCTGTAGAAATCCTTAAAAACCCCAAACACTAGAGTGATTAAAAGAGTTCTGATTGAAAATGGCAGACTATCCTGAACGAGGAATAAGCGAAGAAGAACTATTGGCAGAGTTGGATGCGGCAGTAGCACGCGAGTCAGGAAGGGGGGAATCTGATGGTGTATACTCTGATATCCCCGATTATTTAGAACAAGCCGTAACCGACACAACCTTGTCTGAAAAAAAAGCAGGAATAATTGCCGATGACGTAGCAGAGTATTACACAAGACAATTTCAAAGAGCTAGAAATATAGAAAGAATAAATTATCTCTTGG